>ERZ1673740.278-NODE-278-length-65611-cov-5.218699_pt1 | contig 65611 bp, 48 predicted proteins | sample MGYA00580221_ERZ1673740 | MGnify/ENA primary metagenome ERZ1673740 (study PRJEB41218, sample SAMN15661786) | gut metagenome | host: Homo sapiens | place: Canada: London | collected 2015-08-20/2019-03-30 | study: EMG produced TPA metagenomics assembly of...
TGAAAAGCTCCTTCTTTCCATTTTTTCTTTATATCAGAAGCCTTTTCACCAATAGAACCCATCACAATCCCGCCAATATTACCAGCAGCAGCCATTGATAGCATTTCTTTTACAGTATATTCAACTTTCAGAGGATTTTTAATCTTTTGGCGTTTCATACAATACGCCAATACTGACAATGCTCCAAGTGTTGAACCAATACCTGCTAATACTTTATCCTTTTTTGGAACTTGCTTTTCTTTTACAGATTGGCTCATATCAATATAACCATAAGAAATATTTTTTCTTGTTGGCATAAACCCAACCAAATTCGGGTTGGGGCGATGTTCTATATTATTTATTGATTGAAGAGCCATAATTAAAACCTATTATCAAGTGTATATGGTACAACAAAATTTATTTTAATCAATCTTTCAGTTAATAACTCTTAATATCTAATAGCAAAAGAAGGCTCATTACCAGTTCTAACTTTTATAGGAACAATTTGCCAAGTTGCACCATTCAAACAATCTTCGACCCAAATTTTTGAAATATTATCACCTTCATATTCAGCAGTATAATGCCTAATCATCTTGTGATTTTCATCAAAATGTAGTTCTTCAACAAGTCTATCATAAGAATCATACTTGAACTCTACATCAATATAAATTTCGGGATTTTTAGCGTTTGAATATTTGAAATTACTTTTTGTAAATTGTTCTAATCCAGTAACTAGACCTTTTTCATTATAATAAATGTGCTTATTTTTTGAAAAATTATATTCTTCAATCTTATTTCCATCACTATCATATTTAAAATATTTGAAAAGTTTCCCCATATAATCAGGTTCATCTTCTACAATTTTGTCTTTGAATTCCAATTCTTCAGTTGAAATAACATCATCAGTATCTTTTTTCAATGTTTGACAAGCTTTTAAATTTTCAAACTCAAAATCACATTTTCTATAAATTTCATCAGAATCATCTTCATTAGTTTTGATAGATTTAATCGGAATTGAATCATAAAATTTACTATTCTGAACCAATACTTCCTGCATTTTAGTTTCTTGAGGTTTTTCAATAAAATTCGGAGTAGTTTCGTTTAAAAAACGTTCTTTATAAATATAAGTTTCTATATTTGGAATTATTTTGGGAATACAAAATTCTGGATTATCTTTTGTATAACAATTTTCACCCATCTGAACAACATCAAATTTATAAACATCCAAACTTGCTGGCTCGTTTTTTGTTAAATAAATATATGTTTTATTTCCACTATTTTTAAAATATTCAGCTGGCCATTTTTCCGAAAACTCAACACCGTCATTATCAGCAATTGCACTTAACTTATTTATCACATCTAATTTCTGAATTTTTTCTAAATTTTGAAATCCTCTAACCACCAGATAGTCATTTTCATCGGCTAAACAGCTCAACCCAATCGACATAAGGCATAATGTTAATATAATTTTTTTAATCATAATTTCTCCAATTTTCGTATAAAAAAAGTCTAACATCCTATAAATCTCTTTACATCAACTGATAATATGAAAATGTTTATGCTAGAATTCTAGTAAATTAAAGTCTGGATATTATGAAAAAACTTATTACAACATTTATTCTATTTTTTATGATTTGCTTACCTGCGTATAGTGATGTTCAACATATTACGCTAGATGAAGCCGTATCTCTAGCTCTTGAACACAACTTAGATCTCAAATCAAAACGAAAACAAGCTGAAGAACTTGAACAAGATATAAAAATTGCAAACGCTCTTAAAAACCCACAATTCCAATCTAATTTTCTTATGGGCAAAGTAACTAGAGGTAATTCAAGCCAATTTGGTATGAATGTTCCTATTGAAATTAGCAAAAGGGGTATCCGAAAAAAAATCGCCCAGACTGATTTAGAGATTGTAAAAAAAGAAATCCGAGAAAAAGAACTAGATTTAAAAATCGCAGTAATGCGTAATTATTTTTCAGTAATTTACGCAAAATCTGTTGTTAAAATATTACAAGATAGAGAAAAACTATTCAAAAACATGATGGTTATTTCTCAACAGCGAACAAAAAATTCTCCAAATTACAAACTTGATGTTCTTCAATCTCAAATTAAATATCAAAAACAAGTTGTATTTTTGAATAGAGCTAAAGCGAATCTTCTAGTTGCTCAATTTGAACTAAACAACGCCTTAAACATTAAAGATTCTCAAACAATGTATGATACCGTAGAATCTTCGTTATTTGCGAACAACTTATCTATTTTAGATTTGAATTTGTTACCTTACCAAGAGATTGAAGATACTGCAATGAAATATAGCTATTCTCTATCAATTGCACAAGATAATATTCAACGTAGCGAACAAAAAATTACAGAAGCAAAACATAAACGTATTCCAGACATCTCTGTTGGTGGGGGTTACGCATACCAAACGGCTCGCCAAACAGGTGGAGAAGCCCTACCAGGAGCTTATGTTGGAGTAAGTGCAGATATTCCGCTATTATATTTTTATAACCCAGAAATTAAAAAAGCAAAAATTACACTTGAAAGAAGTAACTTAAACAAAGAATCTTTTGAAAATCATCTAAAGTATGCACTAAAAGAAGACTATAACAAATTCAAATATTCCAAAGAAAATATGGGATATTACAGTTCTATCTTGCAAGAATCACAAACAATTTTAGACGAACATACCAAAAGATATGAAAAAGGACAATCTACTTTATTGAACTTGCTACAAGTTGAAACAATGCATCAAGAAACACTAAGAGATTATATTGACGCAATCCAAAAATACTACGATGCATATTTAGATCTTATGCACAACGTAGGCCACGAAATTTTGTTAAACACTGATTTATAAAATTTTGTTTTCATAATTAAATAGCGATGGTGAGATTATCTCACCATCGCTACTATTTTATTCATTATTCTAGAATATTATGCAATTGCATCTGCACAATCTGGGCAAATACCATCCTCATTCAATTCACGATATTTCCAACATCTTGTACATTTTTCTCCGTGAGCTTTTGTAACCCATACAGTGTAACCTTCTTCTGAGTATTCATTCAAGACATCTGATGGTTTTTCATCTGCAAGGTTAGCTTGAGAAACAATATAAATATCAGCTAAATCTTTTTCATTTGCTTTTAATACAGAATCATCGTCAGCTTTAACTGTAACAGCAACTTCTAAAGAACTACCTACTTTTTTATCCGCTCTCAAAGGCTCAATTGCACGAGATACAACTTCACGAGATTTCAAAATCTTTGTGAAATCAGCTTCCAATTCTGGATTGTTCCATTTTTCATTAACAACTGGCCAATCAGAAAGCAATATACTTACTAATCCACCACGTTGAACTTCTGGAACATTTTGCCAAATATCTTCTGCTTGGTGAGGCATTACAGGTGCCAAAATTTTAACCAATGCCATCAAGTTTTCAAACAATACTGTTTGGCAAGCTCTACGAGATAATGATTTCTTTCCAGCAGTATATAATCTATCCTTCACAATATCCAAATAGAATGAACTCAAATCCACCGCAGCAAAATTTTGCAATGATTGGAAGTATTTATAAAATTCGTAATTTTCAAAAGCTTCAGTAACTTCAGCAATTAATTTATTCAATTTATGAAGAGCAAATTTATCAATATTTTTAAGTTCATCATACTCAACATAATCAGAATTTGGGTCAAAATCGAACAAGTTACCGATTAAAAATCTTGCAGTATTTCTTGTCTTTTTAAAGATTTCAGTCAATTGACCAACAATATTATTACCAATTTTGATATCATTTCTGTAATCTACTGATGCAGCCCATAATCTCAAAATATCTGCACCATAATTTTTTATGATATCATCTGGTCTGATGTAGTTACCCAAAGATTTTGACATCTTACGACCATCTTCACCAAATACAAAGCCGTGAGTTAAAACCTGTTTGTAAGGTGCTTTTCCTTGAGTTGCAATTGAAGTCAACAATGAAGATTGGAACCAACCTCTATGTTGGTCAGAACCTTCCAAATACATATCAACAGGAGTATGACCTAATTCTTCGCTTCTTTTTTCAACAACTGCTCTCCAAGAAACACCTGAATCAAACCAAACGTCCATAATGTCTTTCTCTTTTTTGAAATGTTTTTTACCACATTTAGGACATACATAACCCTCTGGCAACAATTCTTCTGCTGAATATTTTACCCACGCATCAGAACTTTCTTCTTCAAAGATTCTAGCAACATTTTCAATTGTTCTATCATCGCAAATAACTTCTCCACAATCTTCACAATAGAAAATTGGAATAGGAACACCCCAAGCTCTTTGTCTTGAAATACACCAATCAGTACGGCTTTCTACCATATTACCGATTCTATTTTCACCACTTGCAGGAATCCATTTTACACCATGAATTGCCTCAAGAGCTTTATCTCTAAATTTGTCAACTTTAACAAACCATTGAGGAGTTGCTCTGTAAATTACAGGTTTTTTACATCTCCAACAATGTGGATAACTGTGCTGAATATCTTGTTGTTGTAGCAATGCACCACAATTTTGAAGCATTTCAATAACCATTGAATTCCCTTTGTAATAAGGAACTCCAACAAGTTCTGGAATACCAACAGTTTCTGTCCAAATACCACTTCCATCAAGAGGAGAAAATACATCGATATTATATTTGCAACCTACTTCATAATCCTCTAAACCATGACCAGGAGCAGTATGAACTGAACCAGTACCAGCATCTAGTGTTACGTGTTCGCCCAAAATAATTGGGGATTTTCTATCTACCAAAGGATGTTTTGTTGCTAATAATTCTAAGTCTTGACCAACACAAGTTCCAAGAACTTTAATATCCGCTTCATCCCATTCAACATCTTTCAAGAAAGATGCTAACAACTCTTGAGCTGCAACATATACATCATTTTTGTATTCAAAGAAAGTGTATTCAAATCTTGGGTGCATAGAAATCGCCATATTTGAAGGAATTGTCCAAGGAGTTGTTGTCCAAATAATTGCATATACATCCTTGTTACCATTGGCATTATTCAAAATGCTTGAGATTTTTTTAACGGATTCATCATCAAACTTAAATCTTACGTAAATTGAAGTAGATGTATGATCTGCATATTCAACTTCTGCTTCAGCTAAAGCTGTTTCACAAGCGGCACACCAATAAACTGGTTTCAAACCTTTTTCAATATAACCTTTTTTATACATTTCACCAAATACACGAACTTGTTCAGCTTCGTATTCAGGATCAATAGTCAAATAAGGATTTTCCCAATTTCCCAAAACGCCAAGACGTTTAAATTCACTTTCTTGACCTTTTAAATTTTTATGAGCGAACTCACGACATTTTGCACGAAGTTCAACTTCTGAAATTGCATGACGACCGCCTTTGATATTTTTAACGACTGCATTTTCAATTGGCAAGCCGTGTCCATCATAACCAGGAACATATGGTGCATAGAAACCTTTTTGAGATTTATATTTAATCAAAATATCTTTCAAAATTTTATTCATCGCAGTACCAACGTGAATTTTTTCAGAACTCAAATAAGGAGGTCCATCATGCAAAACAAAAGAATTTGTTTTATCACGTTCGGCAATCATTTTTTCATAAATATTGTTTTCTTCCCAAAATTTTTGGATTTCTAATTCTCTAACAGTAGCATTTGCTCTCATAGCCAATGTTGTTTGAGGCAAATTTAGAGTATTTTTGTACTCTTTCTTTGTACTTTCTACCATATTATTTTCCCTCTATTTTATTAGTTACTTGTCCACAAATCATTTCTAATTCTTTATCTTCTTTATCACAATCCGAAATAAATCTTTTCATTTTATCATAATCAAAAGCATTTTCCCATCTAGCAATAACAACAGTTGCAACACAGTTACCTACCAAGTTAACAGTTGTTCTACCCATATCTAAAATTTGATCGATACCAAGCAAAATTGCAACACCGATTAATGGGATATTGAAACTTGCTAACGTTCCAGCCAAAACAACCAACGAAACTCTTGGCACACCTGCAACACCCTTACTTGTAAGCATCAAAGCTAGCATCATCAAAACTTGTTGATTTAATCCTAAATTGATACCACAAATTTGAGATGAAAAGATAACAGCCATCGCAAGATATAATGTACTACCATCAAGGTTAAAGGTATAACCTGTTGGCATAACAAAACTAACGATATTTTGAGGTACACCAAATCTTTCCATAATTTCAAGAGCTTTAGGGAAAGCTGCTTCTGAACTTGCAGTAGTAAATGCCAAAATTGCTGGTTCTTGAATCGCTTTTAATAAATTACGAAGAGAAATTCTTGCATATTTACACGCAATAAATAAAACCAAAAGAACAAATACTGCAAGAGCAGTGTATAAAGAAAATATTATTTTTGCATAATTTTTAAGGATTGCTAAACCGTTCATTCCAACAGTAGAAGCAATTGCACCAAAAATACCTAAAGGTGCAAAATACATTACATATTCAGTAAACTTGAACATAATTTGAGCAACGGAATGTAACACATCCATAACAGGTTTTGCTTTTTTCCCAACTGTACAACAAGCAACAGCCATAAAAATTGAGAACACAACTATCTGAAGTAAATTACCTTCCGCCATGGATTGAACAATACTTGTTGGAAATATATTCATTACCATTTCAGAAATAGAAGTGTGCGGAGTTGTAACCGCCATCAAACCAGCTTCTTTTAAAAGTTCAGGGTTCGCAACTGTTCCAGAAATAAAACCTTTTCCTGGATTAAACATATTACCCATAGTCAAACCGATAATCAAAGCCAACGTAGTAACAACTTCAAAGTAGATAATTGTTTTTACACCAATCTTACCGAGTTGTTTTACATCTCCATGACCAGCAATACCAGTAACTAGAGTTGCAAATAATAAAGGTGCAATAATCATCTTAACCATACGCAAGAAGATTACAGCAAACGTACGCATCTTTACCGCGATGTGGGGGCAAAAATGACCAAATAAAACACCTAGTATAAGTGCTAAAAATATCAATACTGTAAGTCGTGAATGTTTCAATTCTAACCTCTCAAAATGGATTATAAAACAAACATGGCAAACATCATACACATAGGTAATATTTTGTAAAATTTCTTATATAAAATGATAAATTATTTATCAGAAAGCGAAAAGTCTTCTCCCAATTCATCTTCTAAATGCTTTATTATATAAGATAAAGGAATTCCTAAAGCCTCCGCTATTCGCCACAGCATAACAATTTTAGGTTCAATTTGTCCATTTTCAATTCTACTGACATTCCCTGGAGTCAACTCATATTCATAAGAAAAAGTATTCAAACTCTTATTCAAATTTTTCACACGAAAATCTTTTATTATTTGTCCAAGAGTTCTAATTATTTGTAAACTTTTCTCATTTTTGTATTGCATACATGCAATTTTATAGTGTATTATGAGATTAAGTATTGCATACATAAAATAGGCTAAAGAGGGATATTTTGAAGAGCAGAAAAGATTATGGCTTTACATTTGCAGAAGTATTGATAACTCTTGGAATAATTGGAGTTGTTGCGGCAATGACAATCCCTACATTGATAGAAAAATATAAAATAACCACACTACATGCAAGCTTTAACAAAACGTACGCAGTAATACAACAAGCACTAAAAATTACTCTTGACGATATAGGTTTTGAAAAACCAAGTGATGTTAGTATTTACTATGATACAAATGATGAAAAAATCGAACAAAACTTTGGAGAAATTAACAAAATATGGGAAACTCAATTTAATGGAGCAAGTAAAGTAAAATCCTCCACATTCAACTTTAAGCGTTTATTTAATGACTTTTGGGGAGCTCCTTCTAGAATATATGGGGATACACATGAATATTACTATCTATTACCAGATGGCTCTTTAATTTCAGATATAGGCTACAACAAAAGATATGGAGGTGTAGTCGCCCTTGATATATTTTTTGATACGAATGGACTATATAAAGGGCCTAATAGAATAGGATATGACCAATTTTACTTTTATAATGACGGAGAAACTACTCCATATCAAGGAGATGTCGATTATCTGGTAAATTGCGACCCATTTAGGACAAAAAGTCCAAACGGATATTGGGATAAATTTACTCAAGCTGCATGTTCTAGTTATGCATTAAAAAATATCAATCCTTATGACTCATCAAAAAAATATTGGGATAGTTTATATAAACCCAAAAGTTGGTGGAAAAAATTAAAATAGGTAACTCCTGCTTGAAAAAATCTTTTTATAACATATAATTTTCGTGTAAAAAGATGGTTTTAGTAGATGAAAGGAGAGTTTATTATGTGGGAAAAAGACATTAATATCCACGAAGTTAAAGAAATTCGTACAAGAACCAGTGTATTCTTCGGTGTTGGAGCTATCCAAAAAATTCATGACATAGCCAAAGACATCAAATCAAAAGGAATTGACAAAGTTATTGTTATGTCTGGTAAGCATGCTTACAAATCAACTGGAGCTTGGGACGTTGTTGAAGCAGCATTGAAAGAAAATGGTATTGGATACATTAATTTTGACCAAGTTACTCCAAACCCTAACACTCACCACGTAAACGATGCTACTAAAATGGCTCGTGAATTTGGTGCAAAAGCAGTTATCTCAATCGGTGGAGGTTCTCCAACTGATGCTGGTAAATCAGTTGCAATCTTGCTTGAATACCCAGACAAAAATGCGGATGATATTTATGAATTCAGATTCACTCCAACAAAAGCTGCTCCAGTTATTTCAATTAATTTAACACACGGAACAGGTTCTGAAACAAACAGATTTGCGGTTGTAACTAACCTTGAAAAGAACTTCAAACCTGCTATCGCTTACGATTGCATCTATCCTACATATGCAATCGATGACCCTCAATTGATGACAAAATTATCTCCAAAACAAACAAGATATGTTTCAATTGATGCTGTTAACCACGTTGTAGAAGCTGCAACTTCAACAGTTGCTTCTCCATATTCAATTACTTTAGCAAAACAAGTTGTTGAATTAGTTGCTAAATATTTACCAAAAGCAATTGCAAACCCAGAAGACTTAGAAGCTAGATACTTCTTATGTTATGCAGCTATGATGGGTGGTGTAAGTTTCGATAATGGATTGTTACATTACACTCACGCTCTTGAACATCCATTGAGTGCTGTTAAACCAGACCTATCTCACGGATTAGGATTGGCAATCTTGTTACCAGCAGTTGTTAAAACTATTTACAAAGATAAAGCTGCAACACTTGCTGACGTCTTAGCTCCAATCGTTCCAGGATTGAAAGGTGATGTTTCTGAAGCTGACAAAGCAGCAGATGGTGTTTATGCTTGGTTAAAATCAGTTGATGTACCTGAAAAACTTGAAGATATGGGATTCAAAGCTGAAGATGTTGATAAATTAACAGATTTAGTATTTACAACTCCATCTCTTGAAGGTTTGATTAACATTGGACCAAGCGGAAATTCTAGAGAAGTTGTTCGCAAAATCTACGAAGATTCTCTTGCTAAATAATTAAAATTTAGACAAAAATAAATCCTCGGCTTATAATCATTTAAGTCGAGGATTTTTTATTACAAAAAATTAAATTTACTCCACAATTTAGCAAATTTAAATATTTATTAGATTTACAACAAATAAACACTTAATTGAAGGAATAGCAATGCAAATTACAAAAATCACCCCACAATTTTCAACTACAAAAATTATAAAACACAAAAATAATAATGAAAACCAAACACAAACATCCTTAGCTCCACAGGAAAAATTACCAATGCCAACGGCTCAGCAGCTTTTTGCAATGAATAATCCTAGCTTTTGTGGAGGATACAGTTTGAATTTGGCTGAAACAATTGAAAACCTAGACAAATTGGCAACAAAATATCCAGACATTTACCCTAAAAATGTTAGAGAATGGGCTGGTATGATTTTAGAAGAAGGCAACAAAGCTAAAGACACCTTAATTTCAGTTCACAAGAAATTATACGCAAATGTGAAAGAATGCTTTTCTCTTGAAGAGTTAAAAATGAAATTCCCTGAATTTAAAGATGTTAAACCCGCAAGCGAAGTTGATGCAAAAGAGGGTTCATTACTAGATGAAATCCTAAAAGGACAAAATGAAATCTTTAATAATGAAGAAGATTTAAGCCTACAACTAATTAAGCTATACTGGGGTGAAGGATTCTCTCTCAATGACCTTAAAGCATACGCTGGCGGAAGAGATTTAAACGGAATTATGAACAAATTAAATATTCCAAAAGTAAATAGAAATTACGGTCATGTTCTAAAATTTTCCGACCCTGAATATAATGAACGTTTAACCAAACAAATGACTCAAAAAAGACGTGAGACAATGGATATAAAAGCTCAACAGCAAGACGGAGAGCCTGTTTATATTAAACGTGGACCTCTTTCGCCTGAACATAGACAACATATTTCAGAAGGATTAATTAAATACTATCAAGAAAATCCTGAACGAATTTTTGCAATGTCAGAACGTCAAAAAAAATTCTATGAAGATAATCCAGAACAAGCCCAAATGTTTCGAAGGGTAATGCAAAGAGCTTGGAATATTTTTGGAGCAGAAAGAATAAAACAAGCACTGTCAAAATTCCTAAAAAAAGAACGTAATCAAAATATCTCAGAACTAACTCTAGAAGAACCACATAAAATGACAAAAGAACAATCTGCGTTGATGAAAAAATTCTGGGGTGTAAATGAATGGGCAAGAAAACAATTTTCAAAAAATGTAGAATTTTCTTGGAAAAAAGTTAAAGAAGAACAAAATATGTTCTACAAGTTTGACATTTCTCCAGAAAGGTTTAAACAAAAATTTTATGCGTGGTGCGATGAACAAGGACTTGACGAAAGATTAACAAGCTTAGATGACTTCAAATATTATCCACACAGAGAAGAACTTAATCAACTAGATTCAAGGGTGGTAAGCCAATATACACCAAGATTCATTGATGCTCAAGAAGGAGATGAAAGTGCAAAAATGGCAAATACTTATCAAAGAGCATTAATGAACTTTGGAAAAGAGCTTAAAAAACTTGAAAAAGACCCAAAAGTTTCACTAGATACCAAAAATTTGGCATTTATTCTTAGACAAATCATTCGTAGCAACTTATTAAGCGAGCAAGGTGGAATTACTATTGCAAGAAAACTTGGAGCTCAAGAAGTTCAAGAAGTTTACACAACGACACTACTTGGGCTTATGGATCATCACGAAAACAGACTAATAAAAAAATTAAATAAATTATTAAACGAAGCGTACAATGATCTTGATAGAAATTGGAAAGCGGGAAATGCAATCTACGTGACCCCAAAAGACTTCGATTTTTAATATGATAAAGTTTAAAATTAGAAAAGCGAACGATTTTAAAATCGTTCGCTTTTAATTTATCTTTAATTCAAAAAACTATTAATCAGCCAAACATTCGTGACCAGATTTGTGAGATTTCAACAACACACCACGTTTAGAAGTTTGGATAAATTCAATCATTTTTTCAATATATTCATTCATTGGAATTTCAGCTTTAATTTTTTCAATTGCTTGAGAAGTATTATAATCTTCTGAAATTAACAATTTGAAAGCTTCATTTGTTGCAGTTCTAACTTCCAATGGCACACCACGTCTTTTTAAAGCGACAACATTTATTCCACGAGGAACAGGAGGTCTGCCTTCACCTTTAGAATAAGGCAAAATATCTTGACGAGAAGCAGAAAAACCGCTAATAATAGCCATATCCCCGATTCTAATATTTTGGTGGAATACACTCATACCACCAACAAAAGCACCAAAACCAACGTGAACATGCCCGCCAAGAGTAACTAAATTTGCTAAAATAACTTGATCTGCAAGAACACAGTTATGAGCAACGTGCGAACCAACCATCAACAAACATTTATTACCAATTCTTGTAGTAAAATCACCACAAGCAGCACCTCTGTGAATAGTAACATTTTCTTTAATAATTGTTTCATCACCGATTACAACTTTTGTATCTTCTCCTTTGTAACCTAAATCTTGAGGTTCAGAACCAATTGTTGCAAATGGTGAAATTGTACAATTCTTACCAATTTCAGCGTGTTCAATATGAGCGTTAGAAATAACTCTAGTTCCGCTACCAATTTTTACACCTTCACCTATTACGACATATGGTCCAATAATTGCATCATCTGCGATTTGTGCAGAAGGATGAATTATAGCTGTTTTATCTATCATGATTTTCCCTCTTTCTTACTATCTCCATAATGTCAATTATAGTACAAACGAAAAAGATATGAAAAATCCTTTATATTATTTTAATATGGGAGTGTTAGTTCTGCTCTTTAGTGCCTTCTCCTCGGGGACACTAGCGGAATTATAAATTACCCTTTCTTTGAGGAGAAGGTTAGGGAGAGGATGAAAACAAAACGCAACTGTAAAATCTTTAGCTACTGTGTCGAGCCTAACTCCTCACCTAATGAGTACGGATTAAGTTACTTCGCTCTGCTCAGTATGACGTGGTCATTGTTCCCTCCCCAAGGGGGAGGGCTAGGGAGAGGGGTTGATTTACTTTCTATGAAAAACCCTCTCTCGAAATTGTAACTTTTCGCTGTTAACTCAAAGACAATTTATCTCATCCAATTACGTAAATACGAACGGGGCAAGTTGTACAACTTGCCCCGCTATTGATAAATATTCAATTATAATGAATTTATTTTGCTCTATGATTCCAGAACATACTTGTTTGATTTGAACCTGCGTAGCCTTTATATTGTTCCAAATTATATTTGAATCTACGAACTTTAGTTCTTGTAATGTTACCTTTATCGTCTTTTTCTTCAACAACCTGTTCTTCTGGTTCTAACTTCAAGCTATAAACTTCATTATTTTTAGCTTTCAAGCTACGGTTAGCATCTGATGCCGATTTTAAGATATAGAAAGGTCCTTCAGCATCTGCTGGAACATACCCCTTAGCTTTAGCTTCCTCATCTGATATCTTTTCATATTCATAAGTATTTTCTTTACCATTAGTATTATCTCTTAACTTGATTGTACTAGGAGCTTCATATGCTTTAACACCTGACAATGTAGAGTCTGGAGTTACAGCTGTTTCACCTTTTTCATCAGCGATTACATACTGTGCTTTTGCTTTAACGTCGTTACCCTCAGTTTGAGCTCCACGTTGTTTTAGCTTTTCCCAGTCTCTAGCATGACCGATTGAGCCTTTTAGTCCAACCGCACCATCGCCATCACCAATTTGACCTAAGTTATTGCCATCAGAAACTTTCAAGAAGCCCCCTGTAGCAGGATCAAAGAATCCATCGCCACCGATATCTAATACTGTTCTTTCAGTAACAGTTGGTTTAGGTTCAGGTTCTTTTCCTGGGCCTGGTTGTTCGACTGTAAGATCAGGTGTATTACCATCCTTATTATTTTTTCTAATTTGTTCTAATGCACCGATAAGTTCTTGTTTATTTAACTTACCTTTTTCATTTTCATTAGCACCCATTGACTTACCTAGGATCGCCAACTTAATCATCTTAGCTTCAGGTGAATCTGCGGCGTATGGACCAACAGGTTCTTTCTTAATTTGATCCATTATTTCTTGGTTTCCTTTATTTTTAACCAATGTTGGATCATCTAAAGCTTCAGCTAAAGTATGACCTTTCTTAAGAATATTTACGTCTCTATTAACAAGAGAATTTACTAAATATGCAGTAGCAACCCCCGCAGGGATACCAATACCTAAACCTGGAAGAACTTTACTAAACCAAGAAACAGCCTTGCCTGGAGCACCCGGAATAAGTTCTGTAATTACGTTAGATATAGTATCTGTGTGTTTACCACCATTTTTGTCAATTATTGTAATAATTTTATTTTCAATAGTAGTTTTTTCTGTATCAGGAGTACCACCGGTTGTTTTGCCGTGAGCAAATGCCTTAGCAGCTAAATAAGTTGTAGCAGCTCCGACAACAACCCCTGCAGTCGCACCAATCCAGCGTTTATCTTTTTGATAATCTACATTGATACCTTTCAAGAATTGTTTTACATCTTTTTCTTTAACACCTAAATCCGCAGCAAGTTGTTTCAATTCATTTTTATCAGCTCTATTGCCTGTTGTAGATGCGTATTCTCTTGCAAATGCTTGAGCTTTTTCTACATCAATATTACCATTTTCATCTAAAATGCCAGCCTTGCCTTCAGCTTTAAGTTTATCATTAATTTTTTGAGCTGTTTTCAAACCTCTATCAGACATTAGAGTATATTCTTTTGCTTTACGATCCCAAGTACCATCAGCTTTTGCTTGTTTTTTTCTATACTCATATGCTTCTTCACCAGTCATTGTCTTACCGTCAACAGTATATGTCTTATCTTTTATATATGTTTCGTTCAAAGCATTTTGTCTGCGAGCAGATTTTTCCAATTTTTTATTTGCTCTACGATATGAACGATGGCCATGTTTCAAGCCTTCTGCATCTAATTCTTCATTAGTTTTATCTTTATTTTTTGCATATTGAGCTTCTAAACCCTTAAGATTATCTCTTGTATTCAAGCTATCAGCAAAATCATTGGCTTTTTCTTGTTGAATAACTTTTTCCATCTCAGCTTTAAATGGTATTCCACCTTGATTAGCCATTGAGTCAGCAATTTCTTCAGTAATCACACCTGCTTTTAACAATGTTTGATATTGTTCTGCAGCCTTCGCAAAATTACCCTTTCTAAGATTATCAGCTAATGCATATGCCTCATCTTTCAAAAGACGGCTATCAGTGTTACTTACCAAATAACTACAAAAATCATCTATGTTTTTATCAGCAATTGCCTTTTGGTTATTTTCAGCAGCTTTAGCTTGTGCTTCAGGATTAGTAGCTTCTCCTTTAAATTGAGCAGTATCTCCAGTTCCTGTTTCTCGTCCCGGTACAACTGAAGCACTACTTTGCGGATCTATACCTGCCGCTCCTTGAGTAGCATCAGCAGTAGTTGGATTTACTTTACAAGCGAATCGCAAATTGTAATTGTAATTGTAGTCCACTCCACTCATTGTCTTGTCCTTTCTTTTCTTATAGAAACTTGTATTACTTTCACTATGTTTTAATAAAAACTTTTTGTATTGAAAAATTGACTATAAAATATAGAAGAAGTATATATTACTCTTATAAACCCTTGTCATTACTGGGTTTTTGGATTGTTAAGATTTTGTAATATCCGAAACTTTTTCTAAGATTTATAGCCACTAAACATTCATCCTGGCTTACCTCTAACACATATTGTTGTCATTTTTTACCTTTCTAATATACCTTATTACTTTTACGCACATGGTTTATCGGCATTCATCCAGCTGAACTTTAATGCTTTCAACAAAAACCATGCATTAAAAGCTGAAAAAGCTTACTATGAGAGAATTATAGATAATTAACAAAACTTCACATTGAAGAAACCTTGGGATAAATTTATTTACATATTATAATAATTGTATGGTTAAAAGTGCATATATCCACATACCTTTTTGCAAATCAAAATGCCACTACTGTTCTTTTGTTTCATTCAACAAATTGGAGCTCAAGGACAGCTACATAGAAGCATTGTTGCAAGAAATTGATTACTATTATAAAGGCGAACTCCTAAACACCATATATTTTGGAGGAGGAACACCTTCAATTCTTACTGCTAAAGACTTTGCAAAAATATTAAAGAAATTCAAACCAGACCACAACGCTGAAATCACAACTGAACTGAATCCAGAAGGAGTGAATTACGACTACTTACGAGAACTTTTTGACCTCGGTATAAATAGAATCAGTCTTGGTTGCCAAACATTTGATGATAAACTTTTAAAACAAATTAACCGTAGGCACAATGCACAACAAGTAATTGAATCTGTGAAAATAGCTCAAAATGCAGGATTTGAAAATATTAGTTTAGATTTTATATATGGATTACCCAATCAAACCCCTGAAATGTTTTATTCAGACCTTAAACAAGCTATCGATTTAGGAATTCAACATATATCATTATATGGATTAAAAATAGAGGATGGATGCTACTTTTATAATCACATGCCACAAAATCTTCCAGATGATGATATTCAAGCAGATATGTACCTTGGGGCTATCAAATTATTAACAAGCAAAGGATTTGAGCATTATGAAGTAAGTAATTTTTCTCTCCCTAACTACAATTCAAGGCACAACTTAAATTACTGGAACAATGAGGAATACTACGGCTTTGGGGTATCAGCACACGGCTATACAAATGGTATTAGATACGGAAATATTGAAACAATTGAACAATATATAAAAAATCCAATTAAACACCAAGAAGAAAAACTACTCACAACACAGGAAAAACTTGAAGAAGAGATATTTTTAGGATTCCGAGAAATGAAAGGAATCATGGTATCAAAAATAAACCATAAATATAATATAAATTTTGACCAAAAATACAAATCTATATTAAATAAATATGAGAAATTAAAACTTATTCAAAAAACAGAATACGGATATTCATTAACCCCTAACGGAATTCTTGTAAGTAACGTAATCTTAGCAGATTTTTTAGAAGATAAATAATATCAAAAGGTCGCAAAGATTGCTCCTTACGACCTTTTCAATTATAAATTCATTCTCTTATCTATGCAACAACGTTTGTAGCCGCTTCAGCAACTTCTTTTTCTTTGCCTTTGAATAGTTTAGCGATTGGTTCATAAGTATATTTTCCAATAGCTTCACCAACTGTTGCTAAATAGTGACCAGCTTTTTGAGTAAATGTAGCATTCTTCATTGCATCTTCACCTAAAACCTTAATCGCATTAGGAAAAGCTTTAGGTAACGCAACTAATGCACCTGCGACAACAGCTAAACCAACAATTGTTTTCAATAATTTGTGAGATTTCTTTTTTGGAGCTTTTTCAGCTGCTGGAGCTTCTGCTGATGGATTAGCATTAGCAAATTTTCCTGGGCGACTTAAAATATCAGCACCTTCTGCACCACCACAAAAACGCACGTTGCTCATTGCAACTGGATTGACCATCATAGACATCAGAGAACCTCCTATACACTTATTTTACTCTCTCATAATAAAACACCTAACGACTTTATTTTGACCTTCTAGAATATTATTTGCAAGAATTCGTTACAAAAATTTACATAAAATTTGGAATATTTTATAATCCCGTGCCATCTATATACATGGGAAGAGGAGAAATTAAAAATGGCACAAAAACAACAAGCTATAATTTATATTGAGAATGAAAACAAAACAGAAGCAGAATTTATGTCTAGAAGCTTCGTAAAAAAAGAAGTTAAAAATAGAGCTTATATCAATGCACTAGGAGCAGAATTAGCTAGCAAATATCTAGCATCTGAAGGTATTGATACAACAGAAACACATAACCTACACTCTATTTCTAAAATATTAGAAAAAATTGATGTTGCTGATATTATGCTTCCTAATATTCACATTGACGTTAGAGTTGTTTTTGATGAAAATCAAATTTTCATTCCGAAAAGCCATGCAAAATTAGGTATTGAACCTGATATTTACCTTGCGATGAAATTATCTCCAGATTTCAAATTTGTAGAATTCTTAGGTTATTTTGAACCAGCAAGAATAAACAAAAACAAACAAAATTCTGATTATTACTTTATTGAAAAAGAAAAATTATCTTCCCCAGAAAAATTAACTCAATATATTAAAAACTTTACTGGAAATACCGATAAAGGGATTTCAGAAGAAGATACCCTACATGCTAGAGAATTATTTATCTCTATGGCTGACCACAATATTTCACAAGAAGAAGAGCAAGAACTGATAAATCTTTTAATGCTTAGTGAATCTTTAAGAGATAGCGTTTTAGAATTTGATAATTTTGAAACTCTATCTTATAGCGTTGGAAGTTCTTTTGCTAGTAAATTAGAAGAATTACCAGCTGGCGAACCTGTTCTTACAATTGATGAAAACCCTGTAGATAGCGAATCAAACGACGAGCAACCAGAAGAAAACGAAACAGAAAATCCTGAAGAAGAAAATCTAGCTGAAGAAAATATTGAAGAGCAAGAAGTTGCAACAGACTTAGACTTTTCTAGTACTGATGAGGATATAATTCTTGATGAATCATTCTTTGAAGATGACACGACAGCCGAAGAAGAAGATTTAATGAACAGCACTACAAATGTTGATCAGCCAGAAGAAGAACCAACTCCAATCGTGACAGAAGAAACACATGTTGAAAAAGATATTCTCCATACTCAAGATAATGTAGAAGAAAACTTAGATATGGATGTTGATATTGACCTTGATATGGATTCATCAATTGATTTGGATAATATTGATGAAGATACTCCAACAGAAAATGAAACTCCGAAAGAAGAAGCAAAAACAGAACAGCCAAAAGATGAAGATCCGTTATCTAAAATAGTTGGGGATGCCCTCAAAAAGACAATTGAAACAGCAACAACAGCTGCCGCAGCAGGAGCAGGAGCAGCCGCAACAGCAATTTCTGGAGCGGCAGAAGCAAATGTAGCAAGTACTGCATCCGCAGAAGCGATGAAACTTGCAGGGGTAGCTGGAGATGTCGTAGAAGACATTGTTGTAAAAAACCTAGAATCTCAACATACAAATCTTGACAAAATTGATTATGCAAAAACAACGACAAATGCAAACGATGTTCCAGAACATATCGCAGCATATGACTTATCATCTGCCAAAATTGAAGCAGATTTAGAAGCAGAAAAAACCGGACAAACAGAAACACCAAAAGATTTATCAGAACTTCAAACTGTTGATACGAATCCTAAGGAGTATGAAAAAATCGAGCAAGAAGCCATCGATTTTGGAAATATTAATGGATCTCCAGTTGAGGAATTTAAACCTGAAACGACAGAAAATCTTGAAGATTTAAGTCATATATCTGCGATAGAAACTCCAACAACACCTATTGAAGACCTGGAAAATAAAATCAAAGAAGAACAATTAAATGAAACCAACAATCTTTCAGATTTAAATTTTGATAATTCTACAATAGACATAAATGCTGACGGAACATCTTCTATCGACAATTTAAATTTCGATATCGGGCTAGAAAATGACACCGACGAACACCTTGTCGATTTAGGAATGACCAACGAATTAGTAATTGATAATGATCAAGAAACTTTAAACATTGATGATTTCGATACAGATTTAATAACAGACTCAAATGACAGCAGTACTGAAACCCTTCAAAATGAAAGTTCAGAAGAAACTATAACAGAAGAACCATGCCAAGAAGAAGAAATCTCAACATTGGATGACCTAGATTCTCTATCTATAATTGATGAAGATGTTCCTTTACAAGATTCTAATAAAAGTGAAGAGACGAACACATTATTAGATGAATTAGAAGATACTGATTTTGATAGTGATTTTATTACAGAAGAAGAAAAGCCTGAAGAGATATCAGCGTCAACACAAAAAGATCAAAGCGAAGAGGATACAGATGATTTCTTAGCAGAACTTGCAGGGGATAATGACTCAAATATAGATTCCGATATTGAACCTTTATCTATTGAAGAAATGCAATCATCTGAAAATCCAGATACTGATTTTGGGAATTTCGACGACCTTGATTTAACAACTGAAGAAGTAGAAAATCAACCGCAAGAACCAGCAGAAACAGAAGTATCCCAAACAGAGTTAAATCAAGATGACGAAATAACCTTAGATGATTTTTCTGAAATCGAAAAACCAACCGATGATACTACAAATGAAAATAGTGAAACAACATCCGAAGAAGAATTTATCACAGAACCTGACCCTGTAGAAAAAGCATTTACCGTAATGGAAAATTCTACAGTAATAAGCGATAAAACTTTCAAAGTTGGAGAAATTCCAATCGATATAAATAATCCCGAAATTCAAAACTTCGAAGGGCCAGAACAACTTGAAAGCTTATACAATGAAGACAATGTTCCAGGGGCAGCATTATTACATACCCCAGGTCGATTAGGTTCTACGAGAGGGAATAATTCTAAAGTAGGTTTAGGTATCGGGCTTGGTATAGTTGGGATATTTTTAGTCGTAGCAATTGCGGGAATCATAGGTTTTACAGCTTTTAAAATGATGAAACCTGCTGCGGACGAAGCACCTCAACCAATTACGGATGATGCAAACCCAACAAGTACTGATAACGGAGTAACAGATGCCAATACTCTTAATATTGACCAAAACAATGTTGTAAATATGGACGAAACAACCAATACTCCACAAACACAACAACCTTTAACTCCAACGAAAAAACAACAAGCAAAATCAACTGCTCCCGCAACAGTTGTACCAAAGAATGTTCAAACAAAGAAAATTGGAGCAACATCATTTATTGAGGTTAAAAAATTATCTTGGGAAGTACCTGATTACGTTTCATACAATGCAAACTTTAGACAATATTTCCAATCAGCTGGTAAAAGTTTGAAACTTGCATTAACAAGCGATTTGTTACTTGCAACTGACTTTACATATACTGATCAAGTTAGAGTGAGTGTAACATTCAATCAGGATGGATCGTTTAAAGAATCAAGAATGCTATTGTCAAGCGGTTCTAAGCAAGTTGATAATATTGTGTTACAAACTGTTAACCAAACACTTGGAGTCTTAAAAGCCCCTCATAGCATAGGAAATGACGAAAGCACAACAGTAATACTTAAAATTTATTTCTAAATATGATATAATATTTTTGAAGTAGAGGAAGCCAGATTGTGGAATTAACACAAGACAATATCGACTTAATAGAAAAATTAATAAAAAACGATCGTAAATATTCTAGTAATGAAGATTTATACGAAGACTTTTTTAATGAGACTGCTAAGCGTTCATTATCAATAATGAATGCAATTGAGTCTGAGACAACTCTGGAAGCATACTTAAAACGTATTGTGACAACATCCATTATTAGTGTTCTAAAAGATTCTGGGAGATTAAGAAGAACACGTAGCGGTTATATGTCAACAAAAGAAGTCCCACTAGAACGTAACGATAATATTGATTACTCTAGCGTAAAAATTGACTATTCTATCGTGAATATTCCTCATAATCCGGAAGAAATTGTTATTCAAAAGGAAATTCTTAAATTCGTTGCAGACACAATAAAGAGAATTGACGAAGAAGAACCAGACAAAGACTATTTACATATATATACTTTGCGTTATGATAAAGGCATGACGCAGAAGGAAATTTCTCAAGAAATTGGAATTTCACAATCTGAGGTATCCAAGAGACTATATAGTCTTATGGGCTTAGTAAAAAACGCAATAGAATAAGTATATTTTCAAAATGAAATGTCCTGTTTGTAAAAAAAATATTCCGGAATCATCCTTAAAATGCCCTTTTTGTAAGTCAAGGGTTGGTTTGTTGTGTTCAAAATGTAATACAGTAAACCCTATTGAGAGCATAAATTGCAAATCTTGTGGTTCAGAACTTTTAAAAATATGCAAGCACTGCAACGGAGTAAATTTCCCAGACGCCACAAAATGCAGAAAATGCGGATTACCTTTTGAAAACTCTAAACAAACTCAACCTCAAAAGGAACATCCCCACTCAGTCTTGGAATATAATCCTAAATATTTAACTCATAAACAAGCCTTTGATACTTTAACAGATGGAATTTTATCAAACGAAAAGAAAATTTTTTCAGTTGCAGGGGCAAAAGGGCTTGGCAAAACAACTTTATTAAATAAAACAATTAAGCATCTTGAAAATGAACATTTTCAATGGTGCATAGGAGAATGTTCCCCAATAACTCAACTCTCTCCAGGTGGAGTTATTCAAGATATGTTATTGAATACTTTCAACCTTCCAAATTTTTGTATCAACAATGAAGAGTTTCAACAAAATGCAACAACATTCTTTGAAAACGAATTTAAGTTTTTGAAAAAAAATGAAATATCAGAATTCATAAACTTCTTATACAACCACAAAGAAGGGAATTATGAAGACATAATAAATAACAAAAAAAGAACATATGAAATTCTACTTCAAATATTTGGGGCATTTGCAAATACTGGACGATTTGTTTTTGTAATAGATAATTTTGATTTCATTGATGGTTTTTCAATTGAGTTTTTTACAACTCTAATGCACAAAACAATTGTCAAAAAGAATTTAAAATTCATTGCAATCTACAACAAGCCAAAACCTATTAATAGTTATTTTTTAATTGAAAATTTAGACATTAAATCATATGTTGATATTAACCTTGCACCAATGTCATCTAAAGAATTAGCTCAAAGTATCAAAATGACATCAGAAGCAGGGACATATATAACAGAAAGAGAAAAAAATGTTATCATAGAAAAAAGCAATGGAAACCCTGCATTTGTAGAACAAGCAACAAGCTACTCTTTTGATTGTCAAATTTCAGACAAAGCATTTTTACTCCCAAACGATTTTAACAAATTGATATCAGCAAGATTAGAAACTCTAAAAAAAACTAATAATGAAGCTCACAAATTGCTATGTTGTGCAGCAATCCTCGGGAATAAATTAAATTTAGTTCTATTAAAAGACATTTTTGGATATAAAAATCAAAAGTTTTTAGATATTATGTCTTATCTTGTAAAATCTAATTTCGTCAGACCATATAACCAAATTTATTATGAATTCAACAATCTTTTATTATGGGAAACAATTTTAAAAAATATCACCCGAGATTCATCTTTCGCAGATATAAATGTAAAAATCGGCAAGGCAATTAGTTTATATACCTTAAATACCAATGCAACAATGGCAATGATTGCACATAACCTTAAAGAAAATCGGATGGCTTTTGATATTTGGACAAAAAATACAAGATTGGCTTCCTACATTGGGGATATAAATTTATACGTAATTTCGCAAAAACAATGCTTAGCCTTGCTCAATGAATTTAATGAGAATGAAACATTAAACATACGTTTTAACATAAGTGAAAGATTAGGTAAGCTATTAACTGAATACGACCCAGAAGAAGCTATGGAATATTTGCCAGATGCAATTGCAAACGCTAAGTCAAACAATAATGAAGCCAAAGAAATTGAATTATTAAGTTACCTTGCTCAATGTTGCAAAAAAACAGGCAACTATTTCGGAGAAGTTGAATGTGCAGATAATGTATTGAAAAAATTGAAACCCGAGCAAACTTTAGAAATTGCAATGGTTAAATCGACCAAATTAACTTCATTATTAGATATTGGAAACTGTGGAGAAGTTGTAAATATAATTGACAACGACATTATGCCAATATTAAATGAATATTTATCAAAACCAAAATCAAAAATGCAAATCCCTATTGGATTAGTCTATGACACATGGGTTAGAACAAACCTAGAACTTGCAAACGCATTAAGCTTGCAAGGAAACGATAGATGTTTTGAAATTTTGACAAAATTATTTGATATTATTGAAAAACATAAAATTGACGACCAACTTTTAATTTGCAAAGCAAAACTTGTCCTTGCATTCGCAAATACAATGAAGGGGGACTTCGCAACCTCTCAAGAATTATTAGAAGATATTGGAAGAATTTATCGAAAAGATATAATGGATGCTGAAACCATTTCCCGTTGGAATATGGTATTCATATTTAATAAATTTTTATTAAAAGATTATGATGACTTAAGAGAAACATTGTTTAATGCTGTAACTTTTGCAAACAACATAGGCGATAACTATGCAAAAAATATATTAAAAGTTTTTCTTGGCAAAACATTTAAAGATAACAAACAAGCAAAACACGCTCTTGAAATCTACAATGAACAAGTTACATATTTTGCAAAAGAAAAAATGGCCTTAGGAGCATTATTGTCATGGTATTTTATAGCAGAAGCAACACTTATTACAGAAGGAGCTAAAAATGCAATTGATATTGCAACTCAAGCTCTTGAAATTGCTCAAAATCCAAGAATTAACAATTCATATTTTATTGTTCTTTTGAAAATACTTTTAGCAAAAGCAAACATGGAAAAATCTGATTTTGAAACAGCAAAGATTAATCTCGAAACAGCAATGATTCTTGCAAAAAAATACAATATGAATGATTTACTTGCGAAAATATACTATTTATGGGGAAAATATAACCAAGAACTCGGCTCTATTCAATCTACAAATCAGCTTGAATTACTTAAAGGAGCCATAAAAATGTATGACAAATCAATAAATTTAATCCAAAAATACACCAAAAATAAATATTTGTTTGATAAAGTAAACTCAAGAAAAACAAATTTAATGAAGATTTGTGAAGAGAATGGGTTCAAAATTTAAATTTACGGATTTATTATAAATGTAAGTAATTATAATTTAACAAAAGGATTAGAAAATGGAAGTTTCATTTTGTGCCGCAAAACCAATACAATATCAAAAAATAAGTGCTCTAAGAAATTCTGTTGCTAGAAAATCAAATTCTTCATACAAAACAAGATCACCACAAACAAATAGTGATTGCCTAGCTAGAATGAACAGAGAAACAAGAGATGCAAATATTTTCCAAAAGTTCATAAAAGCAATCAAAGCAATATACAGAAGAAATCATAATGTATAATATATAAAAACTATTTTTTCCCCACTCTAAAACCAAATGATGTTGATACTGTTCTTCCAATTGATTGAATTTTAGCTGAAATACACCCCTTACATTTATCTGGATTTTCATTGATACAAATTTTATTTGGATAAATTTCATACTTTGCACGGTATTCAGTAGTTGTAACGTTTGGCATTACTACATTTGCGCCACTTTGAAGTGCGATTATTCTTCCGTTTGGATTTAATGTTTCCATCGCAGTAGTCGCTGGAATATTTATATCTTTTAGTAAAATTCTAGTTAAAGCCATCACCTTTAGGGCTAGAGTAAAACTACCAGTTGCAGAAGCTTTTAATGGAGTGTGTGGATGAGGAATAAAAGGACCAATCCCAACCATATCAGCATTTATTTCTTTAAAAAATAAAATATCATCTGCTAAGGATTCAATTGTCTGATTAGGAAGTCCTACAAGACATCCTGTGCCAACTTCATAACCTAAACGACCTAAATCCTCCAAACATCTTACCCTATTATCAAAATCCATGTTAGGGTGCATTTGATTATATAGAGTTTTATCAGTCGTTTCAATTCTTATTAAATACCTATCCGCACCAGCTTCTTTGAACGCTTTATACTCTTCATAAGTTTTTTCACCAATACTTAAGGTTAAAGCAACTCCGAGTTTTTTTATTCCCGCTATAATTTCACACATCAAATCAGTATTATAATACTCATCCTCCCCTGATTGGAGAACAATAGTTTTATAACCCATATTTACCGCATGCTCTGCATAAGAAATAATATTCTCTTTTGAAATTCTATATCTATCAATAAATTTATCTTCACATCTCAAACCGCAATATTTACATTGGCGTTTACAAATATTTGAAAACTCAATTAATCCCCTCAAATGAACTTCATCCCCAACATACTCTTCTCTTGTTTTATCCGCAAGAGAAAATAACCAATCATTATTTGAATCATCTTTTAAGATTTCAATTATATCATTCCTTGAGAATTCATTCATCTGTAAAGCTCCTATTCATCTATATTTATACCATAAATACACTTACAAATATTCTTATAAAAAATTCACAAATTATTTATAAAAAATGAACTTATGTTTTAATAATATCGTTATATACATGTGTGGAGTCTAAATAGGAGAATAGGCATGAAAAAGATTATATGCGTACTAACATTATGTGTAGCGTTTTTAACAACAGCTCCAAGTTTTGCTGCTCCACCACCTCCAGGGGGCATGGGACATGGACCATCAATGGGCGGAATACCACCAATGCACCACACAGGACATCCTCCAATGGGTCCGCCACCAATGCACATGGTAAGACGACCTTTGCCACCTCCAATGTATCGCCCTATGCCAATATATAGACCTTATTATTATTCATACTATTACCCATCTTATTACAGAACAACATATTACTCTTATTATCCAACGAGATATTATAGTGACATTGTAACACCAGTTTCTACATCAACAAATGCAGTTATCGTTAGAGATGACTATGCTGGGATAAATACAGCTGCAAATGTAATCAACGCAGCAGCTAACGTCGCTTCTACAATAAGATATTTAACTTGGTAAACCAAAATAAAAATATTAGATAACAAAAATCTCCTCCAAATAGAGGAGATTTTTAACGTTTAGCTAAAGAAAACAAAAATTAAGTCGTAATAAATAATATAGATATGGAAAACGAAAGTTTTTCATACCTCCTCCCCAAGTCTGGTAGCCGTTCTTTTTAGAAACGGCTTTTTTTTATGCAAAAAATTACAAAACATATAAAAAGAGCAGGAATAAAATATCCTGCTCTAAATCTTTTTCATCTTCCAACTTTTTATTTAAGTCTATTATATTAAACTTGCATTTCTTTTTCAAATCCAAACAATGAACTAATTGATTCATCATCATGAATTCTTGAAATTGCTTGAGCCAACAATGGAGCAACTGAAATTTGTTTAATATTAGAAGGCATTTTACTCATATCTAAAGGAATAGTATTTGTTACGATACATTCTTTGATTGGAGCAGAAGCCAATCTTTCAACCGCAGGGCCAGAAAATACTGGGTGAGTAGCACCAACATATACATCTTTAGCACCCTTTGATTTTAACAATTTAGCAGCTTCGCAGATTGTCCCAGCTGTATCAATAATATCATCAAACATCAAACAAACTTTGCCTTCTACTTCTCCAATAACATTTGTTGCAATCGCTTCATTGTGTTTGTCACGTCTTTTATCAATAATTGCAATAGGAATATCCAGTTTTTTAGCAAAATGACGAGTTCTATTTGCCCCACCCATATCAGGAGATACAGCAACCATATTATCAGTAGGAATACCTAAATCTTTGATATAATTAACCAAAACATTTGTTGCAAAAATATGGTCAACAAGAATATTAAAGAAACCTTGAATTTGACCTGTATGTAAATCCATAGCAAGAACCCTATCAGCACCAGCAGTAGTGAGCAAATCCGCAACCAATTTTGCAGTAATTGCTTCTCGACCAGAAGTTTTTCTATCTTGTCTTGCATAACCATAATAAGGAATTACCGCAGTAATTGTTTTTGCACTTGCACGTTTGAAAGCATCAATAATAATCAATAACTCCATTAAATTTTCATTTACAGGATTACAAACCGGTTGGATAATAAAAACATCATCCCCTCTTACACTTTCCTTAACTTGTACATAAATTTCTCCATCTGAGAAATTTTTAACAACCATAGGACCAACTGTTGTACCCAATTGATCTGCAATTTCCTGTGCTAACTTCGGATTTGAACGTCCAGAGAACAATTTGATATCATGTGTTGGGTTTATAGCCCTTTCAAGTTGAGGATAAGTCTTTTCTTCGATTGCAACCATTTCTTATTAAATCCTTTCCATTTCTGCCTGCATAGAATATTATAAATCTGTCCGCTATTTCTAACAACATTATTTTAAGTTTTGTAATATGAAAACACCTAAATATTATTTTTTGCGTAAAATAATATTCTCTTTTAGCAAATTTTATTTTTTCTGTGTATTATATATATTGAATCGATATGAAATTAAGGAGAAAAAATTGAAAGTTTTACCCCAATTAACAACAAAAATAGCAACAAACACAAACATCGGGACAATAAAAATGCCGAAAAATGGCTCTGAAAAACTTGTCAAATTAAAACACGCAATAAATAATAATATTTCATCCCAAGCAAGAGAAAACCTTGAAAGATACGCAGAAGAAATGAAACCAGAAACATATCTAGAAATGAGAAATTATATTTCACGATTAGAAATGGAAGAACTAATGAGAAACGGGAAGTTATAATTGGAACTTAACTTAATAAGTATAAAAAAGGGACTTTTCAAAATTTGAAAAGTCCCTTTTCCTTAAGATTTTATCATCTTACTTCTTTGAAGGAATTCTCATTCCGTAGAATGAACGAACTACAAAGATTAAAGCGATAATCAAGAATACAACACCAACATATGGTGCAATATGTCTGAAGTTTTCGTTGATAGCAATTTCCATTGCCAACAAACCAAACAATGTTGTAAATTTGATGATTGGATTCATCGCAACAGATGAAGTATCTTTGAATGGGTCACCAACAGTATCACCAACAACTGTTGCTTCGTGAAGAGGTGTTCCCTTTTCTTTCAAATCAACTTCTACGATTTTCTTAGCGTTATCCCAACATCCGCCAGCGTTTGCCATAAATACAGCTTGGAACAAACCAAATACTGCAATTGCAATCAAGTAGCTTACAAAGAATGAAACTGCAAGTTGAGTTTTGCAACCAGGAGCTGACAAGCAAGCTAAAGCTAATGCAAATGTAAACAATGCGATAAAGATATTAACCATACCTTTTTGAGCATATTGAGTACAGATTTTTACAACTTCTTTTGAATTTGCAACATTTGCACTCTTTTCATCTGCATCACCTAATTTGATGTTGTCTTTAATGTATTCAACTGCACGATATGCACCAGTTGTAACAGCTTGCATAGAAGCACCACTGAACCAGTAAATTACTGCACCACCTGTTAATAAACCTAACAATGTGTAAGGGTTTAACAAGTTCAAAATCTTTTCTGGTTCAATACCCAATGTATTTTGAATAACTAAAATCAATGAGAAAATCATTGTAGTAGCACCAACAACAGCTGTACCAATAAGAACTGGTTTAGAAGTTGCTTTAAATGTGTTACCTGCACCATCATTTTCTTCTAAGTATTGTTTAGCATTTTCAAAATCAGCATCGAATCCATATTGTTCTTTGATTTCTTCTTTTACGTTAGGAAGTTCTTCAATCAATGATAATTCATAAACTGATTGAGCGTTATCTGTTACAGGACCATAAGAGTCAACAGCAATTGTAACAGGACCCATTCCTAAGAAACCAAATGCTACAAGACCAAATGCAAATACTGATGAGTAGCTCATCAATGTAGCTGGAATGTGAGTACTTGCAACATAAGCTAAAGCCATCAACAATACAATTACCATACCAATCCAGAAACCAGAGAAGTTACCAGAAACGATACCTGAAAGAATTGTTAATGAAGCTCCACCTTCTCTAGAAGCAGTAACAACTTCTTCTGTGTGTTTTGCTTTTGGAGAAGTAAATATCTTAGTAAATTCTGGAATAAGAGCTGCACCCAAAGTACCGCAAGAAATAATACAAGATAATACTAACCAAATGTGGCTACCCATTGAAGACAATAACCAGTGGCTTACACCAAAAGTCATACAAATAGAAAGAATTGAAGTAATCCAAACAAGTCTTGTTAAAGGAACTTCAAAATCAAATTTTTCTGCTTTTTTAGCATAGCATTTATCAAATAGACCATTCAACCAATATGCAACAACTGAAGTTACAATCATTAAGAATCTCATAACGAAAATCCAAGCCAACAATTGAACTTGATTTTCTTGACCCAAAACTGCTAATAAAATGAAACTTACTAACGCAACACCAGTTACACCATATGTTTCAAAACCATCAGCTGTTGGTCCAATAGAGTCGCCAGCGTTATCACCAGTACAATCGGCAATTACACCAGGGTTTCTAGGGTCATCTTCTTTGATACCGAATTGAATTTTCATCAAGTCAGAACCAATATCAGCAATTTTTGTAAAAATACCACCAGCAACACGAAGAGCAGAAGCACCCAAAGATTCACCGATAGCAAAACCGATGAAACAAGCACCAGCAATATTTCCAGGAATGAATAAAAGAATTAAAAGCATCATAATAAGTTCAACTGATACTAATAAAACACCAATACTCATACCAGCTTTTAAAGGAATATTTAAAATATTTAATGGATTTCCTTTTAAAGAAGCGAAAGCAGTTCTTGAGTTAGCTAAAGTATTCATTCTAATACCAAACCAAGCTACTGCATATGAACCTAAAATACCAATTACTGACCAAGCTAAGATTGTCAATACTCCAGCAATACCCATTTTTTGTAGGAAACCAAAGTAAAATGCAATACATAAACCAATCAATACTTCTAATACGAATAAAAATTTACCTTGTTGAACAAGATAAGTTTTACAAGTTTCAAAAATAGTATTCCCAACACTGTCCATCGCTTTGTGGACATCTAATTTTCTGATTTTCAAGAACTCAACAAGCCCGAAAACCAAACCGATAACAGAAATTCCAAGACCAACCAACAATAGCATATAGCTATGAGGATTGATTGTTTTAATACTTGGAACAACCAAATCGGCTTCGCTTGCTAAAGCAGGCGAAACACCAACAGCCATCATAAATAATAGTGCCATTAGTGAAGTAAACTTTTTAATCATAGTCTCTTCTCCTTTTCAAAAGATTGTTCACTTACTTTCTCTTTTACATTGATATTAAAATTCTACCAAACATTCAATATAATAGCAAGAATATATTGTCTTATTTATTTACTTCTTTTATCTAATTTGTTATCATTCAAATATGGACAGTATATTAAAAAAAATTTGGATTTTTCTCCTCATTTTTACGGGAATGGGATTAGTCGCACTCGTACCATTTGACAAATATCAAAGAGCTTATATGAAAGAATTTCACAAAGTTAAATCTGCTCCACAAAAAAGAATTGATGCAGCATATACTTATGTTGAAAAAGTAGAATCGGGAGAAATAGGAGAAACTTCTGAGCAAAAACCACCCCAAGTAAAAAAAAGAATAAGATATGTACAACCAAACCCAAGGCATAGAAAACCTATTTATATAAGAGATAAAAACAATCCAAAAATCTTACATCCATACCGAGGTTAAAATCTAATATTCCGAAACCCTAACTAAGACGTTTTGGCAATATATTTTCAACACTTTTATTTTATAGTTGATGTATGAAAAAATTGTTGTCTTTATTTTTAAGTTTAGGAATTCTCAGCCTAACCCCAATTAGCGTTTTGGCATCTGACGTACAGTGCGAATGTATAAAAACATCAGAATCGTTAGCCAAGACTCATTCAAAAGCTCCAAATAATTGCATAAATACAACAGAGAATTATTACATTTTATCAAAAGGAAATGTAATTAAAGTCGCCTTTGAATGTAAATTTCTTTCTGAGTGTTCCAAAGAAGGAGATAGGGTATATTTTTACGTACCGAAAGATATTATATCATCATGTGGAACATTAATTATTCCAATGGGAACAAAATTTTCTGGTTATATTAGAGGAATAACACCTCAAAAGAAATTGAACAAAAATGCAAGAGTTTATATAAATATAGACAAACTTATACTCCCAGATAATACAGAATTTGAAGTTAAGGCAAAACCATTCAGCAAAGATTTTTCACTCGTTGAAAATGGTTGGATGACGGCAGGAAAACTTGCAGCATCAACAGTAGGAATTGGAGCCATCGGAACAGGAACTGGCGTTGGGCTTGCTTTTATCCCAAAACCACACAAAATAGCAATTGGAGCGGGAACAGGTGTGGCAATCGGATGTTTTATTGGACTCGTTACTGGACTTGTCACCCCTGGATTGAAGTATCATGCCAGACAGAGCGAAGAAATTTACATAATACTTTGCGAAGATTTAATTATCCCTAAATGTAGTATTAAAGAATGGTAACGAATCCAAGGCGGTAAATTCAAGAAGCAATCCAGCTAATTGTTTGATTGTCGGCGTAGCAACGCCGACCTACTTTTCTAAACGCAAATATCATCATCCTAAAGTCCAAGAGTAAAAAAAAGGTGTTCGGGATTACCAAACACCATTACCTCTTCAATATAATGTATAATATATCCTTAGATTTCGAACAAGCTATGAAGTCTTTGTTGGATGTCTTCTTCATCAAGTTCGTTTGTTAATCTATTCAAATCTATCGCCATTTGATAATAATTCGCAGCATCATTCGTAAAGCCCATTTCTTGACTTGCACGACCAGCATTGAAATACGCCAATGTATAATTCGGATTTAGAGCAATTGCTTCTTCAAAATATTCCAAAGCCTCTTCTGCATCCGCCAGCCCATCTAAATAAAGAATACCTAAGTTATTCTGAGCGTATTCATTTTCAGGACTTAACTCAACAGCCTTATGATATGCAACTAAAGCTTCTTCAAGATAATCTTTTTCCCAAAGAGCAATTCCGACCTTTGAATAAGCCCTTGCATCATCTGGATTTAGAGTAATTGCATCACAATATGAACGAATTGCTTGGTCCAAATCATAATCAGCCATGTAAATATCACCTAACGCAATATACAAATCATAATTTTTAGGATCAAGAATTATACCAGCTTGATAAGTTGAAACAGCAGCTTCAACATTACCCTTATTTTCTGCATAAATAGAACCCAATGCTTGACAAACAATTGAAGTCCACTCTGGGTCAGGATTTAAAGAAATCGCTTTCTGATAATGTTCAATTGCATCATCATACAATTCAGCCTTAGCATAAGCATAACCCAATGAGTTGTTGAAAAACGGATTTTCTGGATCACGATCAACCGCAAGTTTGAATGCACTCACGGAATTCAATTTATCCTCTTTTGACATGTACAAATGTCCTAATTCATAATAAATTTGAGCCGTATCCACATCAAATTCTAATAATTTTTCATAACAATCAATAGCTTCTTCTGTATTTTCTGGATAATAAGTTTGCAAAATTGTCGCTAATTTTACAAGTACAGAACGATTAAGTGGATTTGCTTCCAAAACTTTTCGATAACATTCAAGAGTTTTATCAACATTTTTGTTGCGAAGGGCTAAATCACCCATCTTGTTGTAAAAATACTCACTCTTTGTTGTTTTTGAAACCGCATCGTTATAAACTTTTTCAGCAGAATCATACATTTTAAACTTTTCTAAAAATTTCCCAACCGTGTTATATGAAAAGATAGAAACATCATTCGACATGTTTTTATAAAACATTTTCATAGTTGGTCTATCCCATGCCAGCATTACACTACCAGTCAAGAAATAATATAAAAATCCAACATAATCCTTAAATGAGCCATCTTGAGTATTAATTTTATTCAAAATGGATTGAGATAAAATCATTCTTGGACGACCAGAAGTCAAAGGATTCATGCGAATTGCAGATTTAAACTCTTTTTCCGCAGATTGATAATCTTGAGCCAACTGCATAAAATAACCTGTATAAAGGTGAGCATCTCTATTTCTCGGAGAAAGAGAAATAGCAGTCTGACATTGTTCAATAGCAGTATCAACACTAATCTGACCTTGTTCCCACATAAGGGTAGCAAGACGATAGTACGTTTCAGGAATAGTCGGGTCATATTTAACCGCATCGACATAGTGTTCAATAGCTTCTTGCAAGTCGTTATTCCTTTGTCCCATTAGATATTTTTCATGGGCAATTCTTGCTTTTTCTAATGAATTCTGTGCTCTTTCCTTATTTTCTCTATTGTTTGTGCCAATCATTGGCATTAAAACTTGTTCAGACATTTTGAAGCTCCAATATACTAGGTATGCATGTTCCGTCGGACGAGAAAAAATTATCTTTAATACATGGAGCAAAATCTCATCTATTTGTACTAGATAAGTGGAGAAAATTTATCACTATAACAAATTGCCATCTAAATCATATAGTTTAATATCCAAGCCTTTTTTCTGGATAATTTGTTTAATTTTCGAAACTGCACTGTCTGAATAATTTTCTTTAGGAATAATTATTCTATCAATAGAATTTGCAGGGACCCCATAAGGTATAGCTCTATGGCTAATATAACCAAAATGCCCTTGCATGTTTCCGTCTAAATCTAAAATTGTATCAGGGAAAACTAAATCTCTATTAACCTTGAAGGAATTATCAATGATTGTTTTATTTACTGCTTTTTTATCAACAACAAAAACCATTTCCCCATGGCTACTCTTTTTATGCGGTAAAAAATTTAATTCCCCTTGATTAAATTCTGATACAGGTTTTGAGAAATAATCTTTTATTGATGAAGTTTTTCTTACATCCCAAAAATCTGCACAAAGAGGAGTTTGGGTTGCAACTCCAGTTCCTGTCCCTACGGCACCTCTAAGATCGCCTGATGTAATTCCGTCATCCAAGATATGCACTAAATCTTTTGGAGATGCAGAATGAAGCATAACATCTTTTGTCAATATATCATTAGCTTTAGGATGGGCAATGTTTGAACCTTTTGTTGATAAATAAGAGTCGTAAGAAGATTCATACAATCTCTTTTGACTTGGGGTTAAGCATTCTGCCAATGTATAATCACCATCTTTTACAGCAGCAGACATTTTAATTTTATCAAACGGTAATTTATATTCTGTTTTGGGCATTTGAGATTGAACTCTTTTTATATATTCGCCAATACTTTCACCCACCTTTTGAGGTGTTTGAATACAATCTAGCATGAAATATGCGATATATTTTTTACGCTCAATCAATGTCTCTTTTAGATATTCTGGATTTTTAATTCCAGACCTGTAGATAACTTCTCCTGAACCTCCAATGGCATATATGTCCTTATCTTTTAAATATACTGGAACTCTCGGTACTGTTTTTAATGTATAAGAAGCTTTTTCAATAGTATCTGCTATTTGCTTTTCAGGTATCATTGCAACACGAGAAAGAGACTCTATTAATTCCCCTCTTGTCATATCTTGCAAATATGGGCGAGATTGAGAATAAGCATCAAAGAAAGTTGATAATTCTGTTACATCCTGACCAAATGCAGCTCCTTTACGCCCCCCTCTTGCTCTATAACATAAAGAGCCTCCAACATCTAATCTTAGGGGTTTTCCACCTTTCATTACAGTATTACCAGATTTTAGTGCATCCCAATTTGCAAGCCAACAATCTGCACCAAATCCCTCCCTCAATAATGGGGCATCGGCTTTTGTAGGAAGTCCATCATAAGAAAGATATTTACTAGCAACTCCAACTTTTTTAGTCGCTCTATCCCAAGAGTGTGAAGTCTTTGGAGGGACAGTATAATCGACAAGAGAAACTTTTGCACTATCAACCCCAGCAAGTTCATATAAATCACCTGCAAGTTTTTCTGAACGAGCATGAGCCTCTGATTGTGGATATTTTATATAATATAAATCGTTTGTACCCTTAACTTTTGCCCAATATCCTTCATTTGAACCACTACAAGAACCATTATAAATAACAAATTCTTGCTCTTTACCGTTTAAATTCAATTTTTTAACGTCCTTAGAATATTTAGACTCTAAATTCTGGATTTTATCAAGGGCTTTACTCTGAGAACCCTGTGATACTGATTTCCAACGAGAAGCTATATCCTCAACAATTTGTGAAATTTTTGTATCTTGCGATAAATATTTAGATTTTCGCACTGCTTGAGTTGCAGTATTAAATAAAACCCGTTGTAATGTCATTCTTAATTTTCCCCTTAAATCCTTATATATTTGTATAAAGTATTTTTAAATAAGAAAAATGCTTAAAAAAACGTTAGTGTTAAGAACTATTAATAAATAAAAGGCGGGATTTTATATTAATAAAATTCCGCCTTTTAATAAATCAAAAACTTATATCTAATTATTTCTACTTTGTATTTTAGCTAAAAGTTGAAGGATTTCAATATACAACCAAACGATAGTAACCAATAGAGCAAATCCGCCATACCACTCGAACCATTTATTAACTCGACCAGACAAATTTTCTATCATGTCAAAATCGGTAATCAAACTGAAAGACGCCACAATTACAACTACACCGCTGAACGCTATTCCAACTATTGAGTTTGAAAATATTCCCAAAGTTGGAACATGGAAAAATGAAAGCACAAATTGCAACAAATAGGTTATAAAAATAGCAAAAACAGCACTAGATATAACCCTTCTAAACTTGTCAGTACATCTCACAATCTTTGATTGATATAAGAAAAGCATGCTAAACAAAGCAAAAATTGTTCCCATCGCAGCTTGAACAACAATTCCAGGGAAAAGTTGATTTAACAACGCAGAATAACTACCCAAAAACAAACCTTCGCACATCGCATATAACGAAGTTGTCACAGCTAAAAATTTATTTTTAGGACCAAAACAAATAAATAGAGCCAAGCCGAAACCTCCAAAAGTTCCAACAGTTCTCAATATTGCAACTTTATCAGCAAAACCAGCCAATTGAAGATACCAAGTATAAGCGAAAGTTAGAATTAACAATATACTAAGCAAACAAGTTTTGATAATAGTACCATTTATTGTCATGGAAGAATCATTTTCTAAAGAATTAAATGAAGATGAATTCAAAATTCTTTCTTGTAATACAGGATTAGACATACATATCACTCCCTTCAAAATATCACCTAATCACAAGACATAATAGCATATAAAACAAAAATCTCAATTCTCCAAAAAAAATTTATAAAAAGGGCTTTACAATAATTTTTTTTTGTTATACACTAAGGGCATAATCCTCAGTAGCTCAATGGCGGAGCATTCGACTGTTAATCGAAGGGTTGCTGGTTCGAGTCCAGCCTGGGGAGTTTTTTCTATTATTAGGGCAAGAATTAGTTTCAAGCCCTTTTTTAATGCCTGTTTCCAGAGTTCGATTGTTAGCATTTTTTTGCACTAAATTGTACTGATTTTCTACTATTGTTTGGAATATCGGCTTTAGTTTTATATACACTAGAATCTGATATTTACATTGGCTACTTCATAAAATATACCATGCAAGGGCGGCCGCCAGTATCGTAATTTATTTGTTCTATAACTTCACTGTTTTTTGTTAAATAGTGCATGTATTTTCGAACCGTAACTTTTGAAATATCCAAAAATGCGGCAATCTGTTCTGATGTATGTCCGCTATTTGTATCTTCTCTTAAGTATTCGCGGATTTTGTCTAATGTCTTTTCTTGAATACCTTTTGGAAGTTCAAAATTATTATTCCCAAAATGTTCGCTATTCATAATTTCATCAATTTTTTTCTGATCCAGGACGCAAACATTATTTTTTTGAACTCTACACTCAACGAATTTGTCCAGTGCTTGTTGAAATCGTTCTTGTACAAAAGGTTTGACAAGGTAATCAATGACCCCAAAGTTTAAAACCGTATCAAGGGTATTTTTATCATTTGATGCCGTAACCATAATTATATCAGTATTAATTTCTTCCGTTCTGATTTTTTTTAGCAAAGATAAACCATCTAACACTGGCATATAAACATCAAGGATAGCCAAATCCACTTGATTTTCTGACAAATATTTGAACGCATCATTCCCGTTCCTGAAAGATTGAACAACATAAAAACGGGAATCTTGCTCAACATAATGAGTATTTATCATTGCAACCATAGGGTCATCTTCTACAATTAAAACCTTGTACATTTATTACCTCTTATTCATAATATTTAGGTGCTAATTTCATTGTTTGGAAAAATTCCCAATCGTGAGCAGGAAAGACTTTTGCATCATATTTTTTAGCCAAACGTCTTACTTTTTCGATTGATTTTAAGAAACTTACACTATCATACATAAAACCGCTCATTTTTGCAGGTGGTCCAAAAATTTCTGATGTATAAACGCAATCTTGAGGAAGAATTATAGTTTGTCCTTCAAGATGAACAACAAGCCCTAAGAGATTTGGAGTATGACCGGCAAGACAAACTACTTCAACCCCTTTTGCAAGTTCAAAATCCTCATCAACCAAATGATATTGCTTTACGGGTGCTTCCAAATCTCCTTTTATATAACCGCCATGAGTTTCTCTATCAGGGTTCATGTGAACTTTTGCAAGTCCATATTTGTAATCTTCCCCAGGAACATAAACATCAGCGTGAGGGAATAAATTGATATTTCCTGCGTGGTCTAAGTGCATATGAGAAAGTACAACTGTTTTAATATCTTCCGGTTTAACTCCGCAAAGTTTAAGTTGATTTTCCAATCTTTCTTCATCTTTTTGATAAAGCGGATAAACTTCTTGCATAGTTTTGGGCCAATAACCGTTCATGGCTTCAGGGTTTGAACCTGTGTCATATAAAATATAACCATCATCTGTTTCAATTAAATAAGCCATTACAGGCAGTTTAATCCAATCATTTTGAACATGCGGATTAGAGCGTGTTCCAAGTGTTGCACATGCAACAACGGTATTTTTATCGGTTTCTAAATACCCTGTATTTAGTGCATAAAGTTTCATCATTTCCCTTCTTTCTTAAATTTAACGGTGAATTTTGTTTCTATTTCCATTTCTGACGTAACTGAAATTTTACCGTTATAAGTCTCAATCAATGATTTAACAACAAAAAGTCCCGTTCCTCTAGAATTACTTTTTGTCGAAAATCCGTCTTTGAATATCTTTTTCAAATTAGATTTTTTTATTCCGTTGCCATTATCGCTTACGACAATTTTTATTTCTTTTGGCGTTGATAATATTGATACGTAGATTTTTTTGTTGGAAACATCTGTTGAATTTAGTGAATCCATCGCATTTTCGATTAAATTTCCAAGCACTGTTATAAAAACATCTGACGGAATTCTTGTATCGTTTTCTTCCAGTGAACTTGATGAATCCAATGCAAAATGGATGCCAAGTTCTGATGCTCTAGCAAATTTCCCAATCAAAAGAGCAGCAATAGATGGAATTTTAATTTGTTTAATAATGGTACTTATTATCTCTTTTTGTACCATACTGACATTCATAATGTATTCAACTGCTTCATCGTATTTTTTCATTTGGATTAAGCCTAAGATTACATGTAATTTATTCACAAAATCATGATTATTTGCTCTCATTGATTCGACAAGATGTTTAACCCCGGTCAAATTTTCTGCAAGTTGTACGACCTCAGTTCTGTTTCTAAAAATAGCAAATGCTCCAACGATTTCACCATTATCATAAATTGGCATTCTATCAGAAATTACGTAATCATTTTTTAATGATTTCATCTGCACATTGAATTCTTTTTTGCCTGTCGTTAAGAGTTCACCTAATCTTGATGCAGGATAAATCTCATTCAAATCTTTACCGATAGGTTCACTTTCTGTTATATGCAGCATTGGAATTGCTGATTTGTTTATAAATATAACTTTTTTGTTTTTATCAATCGCTAAGATGCCTTCCTCTAGTGCCATAAGGATATCTTCACGCAATTTAAACATTTCAAGTAATTTATTTTCGTCCATAATTTTATTTTACCTTGAAATTACAACTTTGCTATCAAATATTAGGAAATTTATACGCATCTTCAATATCAACAGGCATTTCCTTGTACTCACAAGTGTTTATAGCCTTATCAAGATAATCGTACAATTCCTGTTTAAATTTCGGATGTGCACAATTTTCGATAATTGTTTTGGCTCTTTCTATCGGGTCTAAACCTCTCAAATCTGCAACCCCTTGTTCTGTAATAAGTGCGTGGATTTCATGGATTGTATGGTCAACGTGACTAACAAGTGGAACAATACAAGAGATTTCTCCATTTTTTGCAGTAGATTTTGTGATAAAAATTGATAGTCCAGCATTTTCGCAATAATCGCCAGAACCGCCGACACCATTCATCAAACGACAACCGTTAATGTATGAAGAATTAGTGTTACCATAAATATCTGCCTCAATAACTGTGTTAATCGCAATTATACCAAGTCTTCTGATAACTTCGGGGTGGTTACTGATTTCTTGCGGTCTTAGTACAATTTTATCTTTATATTTTTCAAAGTTTTTAAAGAACTCATCAATCTTATCCCAAGAGATTGTCAAGGACGTACCCGATGCACATTTAACTTTTCCTGCCTCAATAAGGTCGAAAATTGAATTTTGCAAAACTTCTGAATATACTGTTAAATCTTCAAAATCAGAATCTTTCAAACATTCTAAAACTGCATTTGAAACACTGCCGACACCTGCCTGAATGGGAGGAAGCGGATTACACAATCTTTTATGTTCAACTTCATTTTTCAAAAAGTTAACCAAATTTTTAGCCATAGCATCAAATTCCGCATCAGATGGTACAACTTTCCTTCCATTATCAGGAATTGTGCTGTGAACAACAGCAACAACTTTATCAAAATCACATTTTATATAAGGTGTTCCAATTCTATCGTCAACTTTTGTAATTGGAATAGGTTTTGTATATGGAGGATTTTCAGGAGAATAAACATCATGAACCCCTTCTAAAGACGCTGGAACATAAGTGTTTACTTCAATTATAATTTTGTCCGCACATTCTGCATATATGTTAGAAGTACCAACAGAAGTTGTCGGAATAATATTTCCGTTTTCATCAATCGCAGTTGCTTCAATTATTGCAACATCAACATGGTTTAAGAAATTTCTTTTTACCCATACAGGCATCAAACCAAGCGGAACATCATGATAGCCGACTTTCCCGTCATTAATCGCATTTCTCAAATCTTTATTGGTTTGGTAAGGAATACGTTTTTTTAAAGCTCCTTTTCTTGCAAGTTCACCATCAAACTCATCTCCGAGAGAAGCTCCTGAATAAACTGTTAAATCAAGCTTTTCACCGTTATCTGCACGTTTGGCAAGCTCTCCTGCAATAACTTTAGGATAACCTGCAATCGTAAAACCACTAACACCAAGTGTCATATTAGGGTTTATAAACTTTGCAGCCTCAGCCGGTTCCATAACTTTAGTTAAATATCTTTTATCTCTAATCCTTTTTTCAAATTCTTTGTCCACAGTCTTTACCTCACTTACTCTTTCATTTACCAATAATTTATCATATTGATAAAATTTGTATGTACTAACGAAATTAAAAAAAGAGTTTGGAAAGTAAAGAAAGTTTTAAATAACGCAAAAAAATTTTTATACTTACAAAAGAATGTACAAAATTGAATTACAAAACTAACATATTGCTATAGGTTGAAATTGTAAGAAAGGAAATATAAAAATGGAAAACGAAATTAGTGCAGAAGAATTGATTAATTCGTTAGTTGAAAAAGCTCATAAAGCTCAACAAGAATTTGAATCATTTTCTCAAGAACAAACAGATGCTATTGTTAAAGAAATTGGTAAAGTCGTTTATGATAGAGCTGAAGAATTAGCCAGAATGACAGTTGATGAAACTAAAATGGGTGTTTATGAAGACAAAGTTGCAAAATGCCACGGTAAATCAAAATGTATTTGGAACAGTTTGAAAGGCAAAAAATCAGTAGGGATTATTGAAGAAAATAAAGAAACAGGAATTATCAAAGTTGCAAAAGCAAAAGGTGTAATTGGTGCAGTAACCCCTGTAACAAATCCTGTTGTAACTCCAATGTGTAATATTATGTTTGCTATTAAAGGTCAAAACGCAATTATTATTGCTCCGCACCCAAGAGCAGAACATGTAAACAAATACGTTGTAGATCTGTTTAGAGAAATTTTGAAAAAACACAACGCTCCTGTTGATTTAATTCAAACAATCGAAAAATCATCAATTGATGCTACAAATGAATTAATGAAAAAAGTTGATGTAGTTGTAGCAACAGGCGGTGGCGGTATGGTTAAAGCTGCTTATTCATCAGGTCACCCTGCATTAGGTGTTGGTCCTGGTAACGTTCAAGTTATTATGGATAGAGGAATTGACTACGAAGATGCCGTTAAGAAAATTATCATCGGCAGAACTTTTGATAATGGTATCATTTGTTCAGGTGAACAAGCCGTATTCATTCCAAAAGAAGATTTTAATAAAGTTCTTGACTTGTTTAGAAAAAACGGCGTATTTGTTGTTGAAGATGAAGCATCAATTAAGAAATTTGCTGATACAATCTTCCCTGAAAACGGTCCAATCAATAGAAAAATTGTTGGTCAATCTGTTCAAACAATTGCAAAACTTGCTGATGTTGAAGTTCCGGAAGGTACAAGAATGATTTTGATTAAGGCAAGGGCAATCGGTAAAGGCAACGGCGAACCTTTATGTCGTGAAAAAATGTGTCCTGTAATGATTACTGCTCCTTACGATACATTTGAAGATGCTATTAAACTTGCTCAATCAGATTTGGAATACGAAGGAAAAGGTCATACAGCATCAATTCATTCAAATGATATGGAACATGTTCGTTATGCAGGTCAAAATTTGACGGTAAGTCGTTTAATTGTTAACCAATCCTCATCAACAGGTGCAGGCGGAAGTTTGTATAATGGCTTTGCTCCAACTACAACATTAGGTTGTGGATCTTGGGGTAACAACAGTATTTCAGAAAACTTGAATTACACTCACTTAATTAACGTTTCTCAAATCGGACTTTATAATAAGGATAAAAAAGTTCCGACAGATGAAGAAATTTGGGCTTAAATATGTTGTTATAATAAATTCCGGATTGCATAATGTAGTCCGGAATTCTCCTAAAAGAAAGGATTTTTAATCATGAAACAGTTAATATTAAAACCGGAATTGCATAAATTCCAAACTTGCAAAGAATTTGCAAAAGAATTTGAATTGGGGGAAGATGATTTAATTCTTACAAATGAATATATTTTTAATCCATATTTCAAAGAATTAAATTTGCCTGTAAAAACAATTTTCCAAGAAAAATTCGGTGCAGGTGAACCAACAGACATTATGGTTGATGCAATTATTAATGAAGCCGCAAAACATACTTTCAAAAGAATAATTGCAATCGGCGGTGGTACAATCATTGATATAGCAAAAGTTTTGGCAGTAACAAACGGAGAATCTGTCGATAAATTATACGACAAAAAAAATGAATTAAAGAAACATTATGAACTAATTATTATCCCTACAACTTGTGGTACAGGCAGTGAAGTTACAAATATTTCAATCATCAACAGAACAAGATTGGGTGTAAAAATGGGATTGACTTCGCCTGAAATGTTTGCAGAAATGGCAGTTCTAATTCCTGAACTTTTGAAATCATTACCGTTTAAAGTTTTTGCAACAAGTTCAATTGACGCTTTGGTACATTCTGTTGAATCAAGTTTATCCCCAAAAGCAACCGATTATTCCAAATTATTTGGTTATAAAGCTATTGAAATGATTATCACAAGCTATCAAAGACTTGTTAAAGAAGGTAAAGAAATTTTGCCTGATTTGATGGATACATTCTTGACGGCAAGCAACTTTGCTGGTATTGCGTTTGAAACAGCAGGTTGTGCAGCGGTTCACGCATTGAGTTATCCATTGGGTGCAAAATATCACGTTCCACATGGAGAAAGCAATTATGCCGTATTTACTGGTGTTTTGAAAAATTATATGGAAATTAAACAAGATGGCGAAATCGCAACTATGAATGAATTTTTAGCAAACCTTCTTCATTGCGATGTAAAAGTAGTTTATGAAGAACTAGAAAACTTGTTGAATTCTGTATTGCAAAAGAAACCTTTGCACGAATACGGTGTAACTGAAAAGGATGCAGAAGATTTCGCTGAAAGCGTAATGAAAACTCAAGGGCGTTTGATGGCAAATAATTTTGTTGTATTAGATTATGATAGAGTATTAAAAATTTATAAGGAGTTGCTATGAGCTTATTAGAAGCAGGTATGATGGCAAGCTTTGGATTAAGTTGGCCGATTGCAGCATACAAAACTTATAAATGTAAATGCGTACATGGGAAAAGCCTTACTTTTTCATATTTAATTCTATTTGGATATATTTGCGGAATTTTAAATAAACTTTTGCATGATAATGACTATGTAATTTGGATATATTACGCAAATGCAGCGTTTCTGTTGCTAGATATGTTTTTGTATTACAGATATAAAAATAATCCGGTCCCCAAAACTGCCGAACTTCCGATAGAAATAAACGAAGAAGTGGAAATTGATTAACAAAAAACAGCATACTTAAGGTATGCTGTTTTTTATTGTATTAAATTTTTATTTTGTTGATATAGCAAAATATTCACAGGAAGCCACTGACACGAATTTGCAGGTGTGCTTCAGTGTATTTGAATAGTTTCTATAATTAGAACGTCAGTCTTCTTAAAATTCGCGTGAATAGGGGCTAAAAGAGATTTATCATTACTCCCACAAATTATTAATCGGGACTGTAAACATTCCATTTGACCAAGTCATTGTTCGTTCACCGGTATATAGAATAAGTCCAGTAAATGTTTTCTCTTTTGCCAAATTATCTCTAAACCATTCAAGATGTTTAAAAGCATCTAATTTTATTTCGGTTCCTGATTTAACTTCTATTCCGAAAATCTCATCTTCAGTTTCTATAATAAAATCAATTTCCCTTTTACGGCTATCACGCCAATGGTATAGTGATACATTCCTTTCTAAGTCAACTTGCGGAGCTAATTGATTATATACAAATGTTTCGGTTATCTTGCCAGATTTATCACTATCCTTGTAAAGCAAATTTGTAAAGTATAAGCCTGCAAATTTGTATAAAATAAGTAAGCGATTTTGTATATTATAATCACATATTTAGTATTTTATAAGTTTCAGTGAAATATAAAAACCTAGTTATTACTTGTTTATCAATGTATATTAAGATATTTTTCTTAAATATTCTATTTGTTTAAAAACTGACATATCGACTACATTTGTTATTTCATTGTAGAATTTTCTTACAAAAATTTTGCAGCTTCTGGCGGGTGGAGTTTTTTATATTATTAGGGCAAGAATTCGTTTCAAGCCATTTTTTAATGCCTGTTTCCAGAGTTCGATTGTTAGTATAAATTATTAGAGAGATTAAAAAACTAATAGATCATTTATTCTTACATCATCAATTATAAACTACCACGATGTCATATATGAACATACAAAAGTGCGTACTTTTTAATTTTGTATTTTGTGTAATTCCGAAACTAATTGCTGAATATGTTCTTTTACTGCAGGGGTAATAATTAAATTAGGTTCAGCAGATGCAAATTCATCTAAAGTAATAATAGCCTTTTTCTTATTCCCAGATTTCTCGTATAAAATTCCAAGCATAACTTTATTTAAAGGGTTATTATCCTGAATAGAGGAATATTCAGAAATTTGTTTTTGAACTTGCGATAACTTCTGGTAACAATCTGCCAAATTTTGATAGTATTCAAAATTTAAACTATATTGAGTTAGAGCATTCTTAAAACAATCAAGAGCCAAATTTGGATAACCAATCGTCATATAAACCTTACCCAAATTATTAAAATAAACAGCTGTAGCTTGTTTTTTCGGGTTTAGGCTAATTGCTATTTTAAATTCTTGAATTGCAGCATAATAACATTTTTCCTCCACATACATAACCCCAAGGTTATTATGCTCAAACGCATTTTTCTCTGGGTCAATTACATACGTTGCAATTGTGCCTTTCGCTGCAAATACAGGTGTCGCCAACATTAAAATAATAAGTATAGTTAAAAATTTTTTCATATAGTCATTCTATAATTATTCTAAGAAAGAATTCAAATTTTATACATCCAACTCCAGACCTTCATATGCTAATTGAACATTTTTATTATTAGAGATGTAATGCTCCCTAATTCTATTTAATTTTGTATCATCATAACTTGGGTCAAAATGGAAGAATACCAAATTTCTAGCTTTAGTTTGCTTCATTGATTCTGTCGCCATGTCAAATGTTGAATGTCCAAAACCCTGTTTTGGAGAATAAGGATTCAAGTAATCCTCGGTTGTATACTGTGCATCATGAATCAATAAATCACAATCCTTCGCAAAACTGATAAATTTCTTATCCCCTCCAAGATAACATTCTTTATCAGTTGCATACACAAGAGATTTTTCCTTGTACGAAATTTTATAAATCATCACTCCATCTTGTGGATGAACATATGATTTATAAAAAGTAATCAAAACGTCATTTTCACCAACTTCAACATTAGGAGTTGTTAAAACTGGAGGTTCATTTGGCTTTAATAAGATTGCTTGCTCATTAGAAATACTATTGATTTCCATAGTACACGCAACATCACCTAAATCAAGTGGGAAAGATTTTCCAAAAACAAGCTCTGATAAATCCTTTTCTAAAGAAGAATTATTAGAACTTGGCCCATAAATTTTAAGCTTTGTAGATTTTATATGAATAGGTTTAAAAAACGTCAACCCTAACAAATGGTCTTGATGAATATGCGAAATTAAAAGAGTTGCACAAATTGGCTTACGTTCTTGTGGATTTATAGACGAAGCAATATATTTTTCCATCAAATCATCACCTGCACTAACAATACCAGTACCGGCATCAAGCAAAATCAAATGTCCGCCAACATTAACCTCAACACAAGATGTGTTACCGCCAAAAAGCATAAAGTTTTTGTTGCAAACAGGAAAACTTCCTCTTACACCTCTGAATTTTACTTTAAAATCTTCCATATAAAGCCCTCATTCAAATTACTTTTTAATTTCGTAAACTCCACTTTGATCTTTTGGTTCTCCTGCATACATTGCACCGGAGAATACTAAAAGTTTAGCCATTTTTTGAATTGTTTTTTCCCTAGTTTCATACCATTTTAGGTCAAAAACGGTTTTGTCTTTGTAGTTAGTTACATTCACAATTCTAAACGCATTAGGATATGAAACCAATGCCGGAGTAGCGACATAAAGAACATTATCATGCTGTACAACTTTTGTTGCGTGGTAATGACCTTGAAATACTCCAATAGGATTTTTATAACTTTCAATTAAACTCATTACTTGAGTTGCATTTTTCAATCTGTGATTTGGACTTGCAAACGGTTCAACAATTGGTACATGCATAAATATCAAAACGGTATCATTCTTAGATTTATCCAATTCATTTTTCAACCATTTCAACTGATGTTCATCGATATAACCATTAGAAGTTAATCTATCGGTAATTATATCGTCAAGAACAATGATTTTATAATTCTTCTTCGGTTCAAATGAATAATAAGCATTCTTGAAAGTATAATTCTTATTAGCATCTTTCAACATATCCATATAAACTTGAGTAGTTAAATATCCACCAATACATCTATCATGATTTCCAAAAGCGAAATACCATGGAGCATTAAGATTTTCAAGGTGAGGTAGAACAGCCCTTAATTCTTTTTCAAATGGTTTATCAATTAAGTCACCAGTAAACATTACAAAATCTAAATCATTATGTTCATTAAGTTGAGTTACAGCATCATCCAAAAGTCTTGGAGATTCACCAATCATTTTAAAAGTTGTATTAGAACCATTTTCTAAAAAGTGAACATCACTAACTTGAGCAAACTTTAAACTTGTGGATGCACTATATGTTTGCAACCCCCATAACATGCCTGCTGTCAAACAAATTGTAATTATCCCATTAGCAAGTTTTGTAAAAAAAGTTTCTTGCTTTTCGTGATGTGCTTTTCTTGTATTTTTTCTTCTTTTCATACTAATTTTGTTCCAATATTTTCTTAATTTCATTGTACTTGTTTTCAAGATATTCGTCATCATCAGAGAGGATGATTGCTTTATCTATATTTGATAAAGCACTTGTGTAATTTCCAGCTGCATAATCACACAGTCCCATATATTCATATATTTTAGAGGTTTGAATATCTTGAAGAAGAGAGTTGAATATTTTTTTAGATTCTTCGTAGTTACCATATTTATACAAAATTTTTGCTCTGTCAAACTGATATTCTGGGCAATCATTTAATTCTATCGCCTTATCATTATCTGCCTTTGCTTCATCAAGCCTGCCAAGAGAAAATTCGGCTCTTGATTTTATCGCATAAGCCAAATCATCTTTTGGATTAAAAGTTAAATATTTATCAATTGGATTTATCGCAGAATTATATTCCCCAATTTCGTTTAGAACAATTGCTTGAGCTAAATAACTTTGAGCAAAGTTAGGTCTAGCCGAAACAGAAGAATTAAATGCATCAATAGCTTTAGAATACTGATGATTTCTCCTATAAAAGTTCCCGAGATAATAATAGGCTAAATAAGCATTATTAGTTTGAGTACCTTGTAAAAGAGAAGAAAGTTCCTTATCCTCATCTCCAATTTTTCTATACTCTTCCGCTTGTTTTACCATTGGATTTACAGAGGAAACAAATGTTTTATTGTCTTTTGACATTACATGAGTTAAACCTCGTTTCAAGTCTTGAGCCTGTGTATTTGAAGGATTTATTCTCAAAATATTATCTAAATATTGCATTGCAGAAGCATAATCACCTTCCGCACTATAACTTGCAGCCATGTCAAGATAATCTTCTTCAATTTCATTCGAAAAAACAGGAAGATTAAAACCAATTACAGAGATGAATACAATAGATAGTAGCAACTTTTTCATACCTGAATTATAGCATAAAATTCAGCAAAAATTTTCATTAAAAATCAGAATAATATGTCACATTAACCTTATCAGCATTTTTTCTCCAAAATTTATCGATATTATCTTTCATGGATGAATTATGCTGCAAAGAATTTAACCTTTCTGCAATTTCTGCTTTTACACCCATTGCTTCAGGATGGGTTTTTACATATTGCATAAGTTCATTTATTTTATTTATATCTTTATTTTTCCCACTCATAATTGCAATTGTGTAAGCATTCTTTAGTTCTTTAACTTGAGTGGAGTTAAGTTTTTCAAAATTTTTATTTTTCTTCAGATAAGATTGTTGTCCAAATTTGTTATAAGCTATTACCTGTTCCAAGCTTGGAGTATCATTCATTACTAAAAAATCCTGTAATGATACTGGTAAACTTGTGCCATTATTATCCACTGCAGGATGACCGTGGTGCAAGATAAATGTTTTTCCTTTAAATGGCTTGAAGTTTGAAAGACCTACTGCACAATTTTGAGCATCACCAGTTAATTCAAATTTAATTTTCCCAGTCGCTTTATCTATAAGAATAACTCTTTCTATTGGATTAGGGGAATTTAATGCCTCAACACATTTGACTTTAGCTCGAACATTATCAGATATTTTAAGAGAATTAATATTTGCCACTTTACCGAAATCAAAGCCTTTATCAAAAATTGAATTTTGTGATTTTTGTGGCTGTAATTCACTTGTATATGAAGTCTTGCATTCTTTGATTGCTGATTTTGCTATATTTGATATTATTTTAGTGATTTTCATATTATTTATAAAACGTGAGATTTATTATTTTGCTATTACTACCCAATTTCATTTAATTGTTTTTGTGAAATATTTGTCATTTTTGATATATCGCTCATTGTGAATTGATACGCAGTACCAACAGCTCGTTGTTGATTGTGAATAGCAAATTTTACTGCTTCTTTCAATGCAACCCACGGATTTTCTCCATTTTTAACCATCCCCCAAATTGCTTGAGGAATATCTTTCATTAATGTTGTAATGTCAAAAGTTTTTCCTGAAAGTTTTCCTGCTTCTGAAATTGCAGAAAAGAATTGCATTTGAGCTTTCATTGCTGTTGCGTTCTCTGGGGACATGGATAGTCCGTGTTTTTTCAGTATTGACATTAGAGAGCCTTGCACATCTCCAAATTTAGTAATTTGCTGTTTTTTGCCAAAGATATTTTTTTCTATATCAGCTGCAAGTTCCCAAATTTTTGCTTGCTTGTCAGCTCCAGTATAAGCACATTGTTCAATAAAGTATTTCGCAATTCCTTGAGAATTCCCAACAAGATAATTTGAGAAGAAACTTATATCTTGTTTTACTTGATTACTTGTTCTTGCTACGCAATTCCCAGTATCAATAAATTCAGGTATCAATTTCCCATTTTCATCTGCAGTAACAAAGAAATTTACAGTATGCGGATCTCCATGCATTAATGTTTTTCCGCCCTTTTTCAAAAACAGGAATTGCTCATCAAAAGTTTTTAATAATGTAGATGGAAGTTCCTTAATTACTTTCTCTGGATTTTTTAACCAAGGATTCTTCTCTATTTCTTTTGCATATTTTGTTGCGAACTCAGTCGAATTTGCTTTGTAATCTTTTAGAATTTCAACAAGTTTATTCATCTGAATACCATGAGCCATATCCATTAGAATACATGATCCATCTTTAGATATATCTGTAATATCTGCAACTTTGTACCTTTTTGCCCCAGTCGCTAGTAGTTTATTGTTCTTGTATTCGGAGAAAAAGTTTAACTCTTCTTTCCAATCTTTATAGTATGTTTTGAACATTTCTTTGTTCTTAGCATATTCTTCAGGAGAGGAACTAAGTTCTTTCAAAACACGCATTGTTAGTTCTTCCTCTGCGTCAAGGGTTTCTTTAGTTACACCTTTTTTGAGCATTTTTACAACCGCGGTTGAACCGTCAGGCTTTTTAACAATATATGCAGCTCCGATACTTCCGGCACTCATTTCTTTTTGTATAACTAATTTTTGACCAGGGAAAGAAGAATTGATAAGTTGTTGGGCTTCTTCCATAGACCTAGAAAAAGAACAATGACTTCTAGTTTCCTTCATTGCTTTTGCTAATTCAGGGTATTTTGCTTCAATTTTTGCCATATCTTTCGGGCTTCCAGAAATTATTTGAGCAAATTTGGTTGGTCCTACTCCAGACATTTCAATCCAATCTTGCATAACTTTTTCTGTTGTCGCACCTTTAGCTATTTTATAATTATTAAAACCTCTTTTTCTTGCATAATCTTCTAATTTTGAGGTAAATTCGTTATCTGTAATTAGCTTTTTTGAAGCGTCCCAAATATTATCTTTAATTCTCGCAAATTGTTCAGTTAGCCCATTATTTTCAGCAATTTGTTCAAATTTGTGAGTATAGGCTTCTCTTGCTTCGTGAACACCAGTTCTAATTCTACGTCCCCATTGGGTATGATTTGACAATATATCTTTTGTTTCTTCAGTTAAATATTTTCTACCTTTTTTAACTGCAGTTTTTCCCGCATGCCACAAATCTGTAACGGCATTAATGCTTAAGCCCATATACCATTTTCCTTTCGTGTTAACTTTCCCCTTGGTTATATAAAGGATTTTTAAATATGGGAATTGCCAAAGATTAATAGAAAAAACAAGACTGAAAATAGCTTATGCTCTATATTTCAGTCCTGCTTTTAAACACTTTAACATAACTTAACAATTAGTCAAACAATGCGTTTATTTTATCCGTAATATCTTGTGGATCAATTTCATTTGTAATTTTATTTACATCTTGTGCAATTTGATACAATTTTGCCGCTTCAATTTTTTCACCAGTAATTGCAATTGAACGAGCCAAATTAAAATGAGCCAAAGCATAATTTGGATTATACTCCACCGCTTTTTTAAACATATCAATAGCTTCTTTTACTCGCCCTAAATCATCAAGATAAATTACCCCAAGATTGTTATATGCGATAGAATAACTTTTATCATATTCAATTGCGTATTCGTATTCTCTAATAGCCTCATCTGTATCGCCCTTACCCCAATATAAGAATCCTAAATTACAATGTATCTTAGCATTTTTAGGATCTAAATCAAGAGCATTACGGTAAACGGCAAGTGCATTATCATAATCTTCTTTATCATAAAAAGCACTTCCTAAATTTACATAAATATCAATATCTTCTGGAGTTAAAAGATAAGCACTTTGATAAGAAGTAATTGCCGCATCTAAATCTTGTTTTGATTCTTGGAATACATATCCTAGAGTTTGATTTACAACACTTGTCCACTCTTTGCTTGGATTTAAAGTTACCGCAGTTTGGAAATGAGAAACTGCACCCTCAATATCCCCTTTAACATATAAAATATTTGCTAAATTAGAATGAAACTCTGGCATATTCGGCATTATTTGAATTAATTTCTGATAAACTTCAATTGCATTATCATAATCACCTAAATCTTCATAAGCCTTACATAGATGTCTGTAAGCAGGGATATTCAAGCTATCAAGCCAAATAGCCATCTTGTATTCTGTAATTGCATTTTCAAATTGCCCTAAAGAAGAATAAATATCTCCCAAAAGACAATATAAAGGAACAAACCCTGGAGCTTTATCCACCGCATCGATATAAACATCAACCGCATCATCAAGCCCATTTGATTGGATTTTCAAATAACCTTTCATAAGAATCGGCATAAATTTGATATAAGCAAGAGATTCTTTAACTTTCTTTATTGCTTCTATATCAAATGGAAGTGTCAATGCAGACATTACATACTCCCAAGCAGATTTAACCTTGTTTTTAAAAATTCTGAATGACGACACTTTATACAAATTATGTAATAAAAAATGAGCTCTAGAACTTTTTAAAGGGCTAAATTGAATTGCTTTTTTCGCATTGAGTTCAGCGTCCAAAAATCTTGCTTTTTTGGTATAAGTTTCAGCAAGCATATAATACGCTTTTGCATATTTAGGATTTTTCTTTACCGCTGTTTCAAAATAATTTATAGCCTTATCCAAATCCCCTTTATAAAACTGAGCAACACCAATTTTGTAATAAATCTCATAAGAATCAATGTAAGATTCCAATGCAATTTGGTACTCTGTAATTGCTTCATCAATATACTGACAAGATGAATAAATATCTAAATGCCAAGCAAGATATAAATCCCCTAATCTTAAGTGTAAATCCGCATTTGTAGGATCTTTTTGTAAACCTATCTGACAAAGTTCAATCGCAGATTTAACATTGCCTGTTTTAATTTCTTTTTTTATTTTTTTATCTAATAATTTTGTATCGTTTTTCATTTTCATAAATAGCTCTTTAACAACAATTGTAATTAATTTTATATAAAAAAGCAAGTGAATTAACATAATTTTGTGTATAATGATTTTTATATAAAAAGGGAGTAGAAGAGATATGACAGAAAACAGAATTTACTTTGTAGATGTTACAAATCGAGATGGAGTACAAACTTCAAGATTAGGCTTAGCAAAATTACAAAAAACGATTATAAATCTAATGCTAGATGATATGGGCATCACCCAATCAGAATTTGGGTTCCCAACTACAAAACACGAACTAAATTACCTAAATGGAAACCTAGAACTCGTAAAACGTGGGGCAATCAAAACAACAAAATTATCTGGCTGGATGCGAGGAATGGCATCTGACGTCGAACAATCATTTCAGAGGGTTCCAGACTTGCAATATGTAAATCTTTCTCAATCTACTTCCGAACAAATGATTTACGGAAAATATTTGGGTAAGAAAACTCCAGATGATATTATTGCAATGACAAAAGAAGCTGTTGAATGTGCAAAAGATAAGGGTGCAAAAATTATTGGTGTAAATGCAGAAGACGCCTCAAGAAGTGACATAGATTTCTTAATTCGATACGCAAAAGAAGCAAAAAAATCTGGAGCATATAGATTCAGATATTGCGATACGTTAGGCTACGAAGACCCTCAAACAACTTACGATAGAATTTTTAGAATTGCAAAAGAAACTCAAATGCCAATCGAACTTCATTACCATAACGATTTAGGGATGGCTGTTGCATGTTCAGTCATGGGTGCAAGAGCAGCAATTGATGCGGGAGTAGATGCATACATAAACACTGCTATTAACGGAATGGGCGAAAGAGCAGGAAATGCAGATTTAGTATCTTGTCTTTTAGCTTGTCTAAAATCAGCTGGATTTAAAGGTAAATATAAAATTGATGAAAATATTAAACTTGATAGAGCTTGGAGATTAGCAAAATATACCGCATATGCCTTCGGAGTTGAAATCCCTATTAACCAACCTGCAGTTGGAGATAACGCCTTTGCTCACGAATCAGGGATTCACGCAGATGGAGCGTTGAAAGATAGAAGAAACTACGAATTATACGACTTTGAAGAACTTGGCAGAGGTGAACCTGAAATAATTGAAACAGGTCGAATGATTACAACAGGAGAATACGGAGGAATTAAAGGTTTCCGTAACGTGTATAATAACCTCGAAATTGAATTTAAAGATGAACACGAAGCAAGAAATATTTTGGAACTTGCTAGATATGCAAACGTTCATACCCAAAAACCCCTAACCTCAAGTGAATTAAGATTTATCTACTACTATCCAGACATTGCAGCACAAGTAATGACAGTATCGCCATATTATGAACCAATTGGAGCTATAAAAGATAGAGTAGAAGAAGAAAAGTTACATCCTCCAGTTAATGTGATTTAATTTCAGATTGTAAGGCCCATTTTGAAATATGTACAAATGGGCTTTTATTATAACCATTTGTGAAGAGAATTAACAATAAATCTCATTTTAGAGCAATTTTTGATAAATTAAATACTTTATTATAATATAGGGGATACCATAAGATTTTTAGGAGAAAGTCATGGCAGGAATTTTAAAAGTTGTTCAACGGATTGTTCCAAGTGATTTAAGACGTGCTAACTCGATGATTTCTGGTGCATTAAAATCAGGATATAAAAAAGGCTCTATTTATGCTATGGAAAATAACATTACAGGAGTTAGGAAAACTTATACAAAATCTAAATCCGCAGTAAAAGAATTAAAAACGCTAAGATTTTCAAAAGAAGATATACCTGCTGTTGCAGCTGCCATAGTGGGCGTTGCACCAATTCCTATTCCGGGGTTAAGTTTTATGGTCTATGGAGTTGGACACGCAATTCAGTACGGAATAAAAAACGCAAGTAAAATTACTTCTTTATTCCGCTAAATCTCTGGATTTTTAACTAATTTAGGTTTTGCAATTGCATCTTTGATTTTGTTAGCAACAAAAGCTCCAACACCAGCAGAAATTCCAAGAACAACATAAGTCAACCCACCCATTTTATTACATTTAGAAACTTTTTTAGCTAATTCAGGTGATAATAATTCTTTTGCAATCTTATTCCCTCTTGCCGTTGCTTTAAATTCTTCCGCAATAACAGGAATAAATGCTAGTGTTGTCAATTTCCCAACATTTTCCTTTATAAATGTTGTAACTTTATCAATTGGACCAGTTGTTTCTTCGCCTTCAGCTTTTTTACGTTTACACATTGCAATTATTGGGAGTGACGGAATAACAACTAAACCCAAAAATCTTCTTGAATGTTGCACCATCTTCCAAAATTTACTTCCATTTTCATTTATTGCATGTCCCAATTCATGAAAAGCAGTAACCCCAGCTCTATCAATATTAACATGTACTGCTTTATCAGCATACAAAGCATTTGCACCCATTTTTACCGATTCTTTAGCTTGAGCATTTATAAAATCTAAAACCGAAACTTTTTCTTTACGTTTGATTATTCTTACTAAAAATTCTTTAACTATTCGACTCATACTCTTGATATCAGAAGGTTTACAGCCTGAATAATCCTTAATTGTAACGCCCTTATCTTTCATGCCTGTTGAATCAAGAGCTATTTTTAATGCTTTTCGAATTGCATTTGTATCTACTCCATTATTTTCTTTTAAAGCTTTCGCCAAAATTGGACCACAAATTACTTGGTTAGTAACTCTACCAATTGCACCAGATGCCATACTTCCTACAATATATCCTGCTGTTGATAAACCAATCCCAGGAGTTACATATTGATTGCCATTAGAGGATTGAATTGTTGACATTATTTCTACCTTTCAAAATTAAAACCTTCTATATTATAGATAAAATCCTTGAATTTAAAAAGTTGCTAAATCTCTCTTTTTGTTCGTTACAATTCTTATAAATAACTTTTTAGTGATATAATCAAAATATGAGCGAGAATCAAAAAATAAGTTTTACAACACAAAATCGTTTAATCATTTTCGGACTAATCCTAAGTACGTTATTGATTATGGCGATTGCTGTCTTTGCAACAATAAATATTCAAAAGAATTTGAATGAAAGTTATCAAAATTTTGGACAAGTTATATCAAAAATTTTAGCAATTGAAAGCGTTGATATGACTAAAAATGCCTCAAAAAAAGAAACATTTGAAATCCTAAAATCGCATTCTGATTCTATTTTAAAATCGCATCATGATATTGTATTTATTGAATTTAGAGATGCTAATGGTAAAACTATTTATCGTGCAAAAAATAATGCAAATGAAAGTAAAAAAAGACCTAGTATAGCGGTTTCATCCCCAATGACTAATGTCGTTGATAATTCAAATCTCGGCTCAGTAACAGTTGGATTATCTGGTTCAATCGTAGGAAAAGTTTCCTCTACAACAAGAGCATCCATTCTTTTTGTTTTCGTAATTGTTTGGCTAGTTTTTGCATTTGTAATTTTAATAAATACATATTTAATCACTAGAGAACTAAGAATTCTACATAATGGGGTTAAAAAAATCTCCTCTGGAGAATTTGGGTTCAAAATTGAAGGAAAAGATGTTAGTGAAGAAGTTCAAGAATTATTTAATGCTTTTAACGATATGTCAACAAGACTAAACTTATATGAAGAACAAAATATTGAACAACTAACCCTCGAAAGAAATAAACTTGAAGCAGTTTTGATGAGCATCGCCAACGGGGTTGTCGTATGTGATAACAACGATAAAGTTGTCTTAATTAATAACCACGCAAAAGCATTGTTAGAACTAGAAGGCGACCAACTTCTTAATACCGATATTGAAAATTATGTCGATACAGAAGGAGAATATTGCTTCACTGAAAAAATTGAGGAATATAAAAAATTATCCTTAGAAGAAAAATCTAAAAAACAAATCACTTTCAACATTACAATTGACGGTAGAATCTTAAAATCAATAATTTCTCCAATGTTCACCCAATCAAACCACGATTACGTTGGATACATCATTGTACTAATCGATGTCACTAGAGAAATTGAAATGGATGAAATGAAATCTCAATTTATTTCAAATGTTTCACACGAATTGAGAACTCCCGTAACCGTATTAAGAAGTTATATTGATACCTTGTATAATTACAGCGACGAATTTGACGAAAAAACTAAAAAAGAGTTCGTTGAAACATTGAATACCGAAATAATTAGACTCAATAGTATGGTTAATGATATTTTAGATTTTTCACGACTTGATTCTAATGCAAAAATAGAAAAATCTGAAAACGATATTTCACAACTCGTTGATGTTTGCGTAAATCAAGTTGAAGTTCTTTTAAAAGAACACAATTTAAAAATTGAAGTAGAAAAAGATAATGACATTCCACTTTTGATGTTTAATTATGATGCTATTGCAAGAGCCTTAACAAATTACTTGTCTAATGCAATAAAATATGCCCCACAAGATTCAACTATCACAGTAAGACTTTATAAAGAACCTGAAAATAACCAAGTTGTTGTTACTGTTAGGGATGAAGGAATTGGAATCGCACCAGAATTTCAGAAAAAGGTGTTTGAAAGATTTTTCAGAGTTGAGAATAAAACTCATAGTGTTAAAGGAACTGGCTTAGGCTTACACCTTGTTAAAACAACCATCGAGAAACACCACCATGGACATGTATTCGTAAATTCTCAACCAAATCACGGCTCAACATTTGGATTTACTCTTCCAATTGATTTATCTAAAATAGATTCTTCAGAAGAAGATTTTGTAGATTAATTTAAGCAAAATTTATTTTTACGAGGTTTAATATCTTTTATATGATTAAATTAACACCTCCCAAAATAACTCCATATTGGTTAAATGAAGATAGAAAATTATGTGACATTGTTGCACATAATAAAATTCTTGGAGATTTAACACTTAATACAAAATATTATCCAGACGTTACCGAACGCTTTATTACAGAACTAAGAAATAAAGATGAAAAAATTTTAGGATATGAGCTTTTCTCCTTTGAAGATTTTAGCAACGATTTATTTGGTTATAGCATAAGAGTAAACCCTGAATTGAGACAAAAAGGACTTCGTTTAGGAGAACTTTTAAGGCTTTCAAGTATCGTTGAAATATTTGAAAATAAAATAAACAAACTAAAAATATATTCAAAAGATACTGCAATATATTTTCATTCTAAATATAAATTTGAACCTAGTATAACCAGCTTCAAAGATAGAGATGAAGCACTAAAATCAATTATCAATAATCCTCAAACAGGAATGGAAAAATTTATTCAATCTGCACGACAACTTTTAGAAAAAATCAAGCAACATCAAGAACCCGAAATTCAGAGAGGAGCAATAAAAGAAGCGAATGAAATAACAAAAGGATATATTGAAAAGGCATTAGAAACAAAACAGGGTAGTGAAATTTATCCATTCAGCTATGGAATGGGAATGGAATTAACAAAAGAGAACATCATTAAAAATAAAGATTTTTACAACAACCTATTCGCCCAACACGGAATAGACTATATTGTTTAAATTATTCATATTATAAGGGAAAATTTACTTAATTTCAGCATAGAATGTTATTTTTATTTTTTGCGGTTTATTTGATGGTGCATATTTATTATCTATTGAAAGTTGTTTAATTATAACTTTAGTTGTAGAGGTTTGAGTAACTATATTTGCTCTCTGTGCCACCTGTTGTGGCGTTAAAAGGTTTAATCCAGAGTTATGTGAAGGTTGAATTACATTTTTAGAAACAGTGTTAACTTTTTGAACAGGAACAACAGATTTTATTACGGGATTTTGAGAATTATTCTGAACTTTCTCAATAGGTTTACTTTCATTACCTAAAGACCATTTAAAACCAAAAGACAAAGCAACTCCATTTCGACCACCATTTCTCAACATTGCTTGAATAAATCCAGTAAATCTTTCATGCCAGCTTTTTTGTAAACCTACACCATATTCAACGTAAGGTTTTATGCTCATTTCTGGTAAACGAACATCATTTGCAGTAACTTTTGTATCATTTAAAATATTCCAAACCATACCTACGCTTGCATAAGGTTGCCAACCTTTTCCAACATTACCCATAAATTTGATAGTTGGATGTATTTGGATAGAATGTAATGGATCTGACGACATTTTTACACCCGAAGCACTTGTATAATCAAAAGTGTTAACATAAGTATATGCCATCAACATTGAAGGTTGAATAATAAATTTACCATTATTAAATTCGAAATTATATCCAGTTTTACTTCCAACACCAGCCATTAATGTTGCATAATTATCCTTACCATACATGGTATTTGATTCTCCAGAACTTGCTCCAGCATTTACTGTTATGGCAGTGAAGAAATCTCCATGATAGAAAGTTTGAGTTAAACCTAAAATTCCACCATTTGTAACTGTTGAAACTCCAGAATAATGTTGAGAAGTTCCATTGTAACCAATATATGGAGTTGTTACAGTTCCCCAACCCTTTTTCAGTTGTTTGTATGCACTATCTCCGCCAACTAACGAACCGTAAGATTGAACATCAACTCTAGGACCATTTGAAAGTCCAACATTTTCAAAATTCGCATATGGTTGATACCAAATACCACCAGCTTTTGAATATTCACTCACATATCGAATTGATTGAGAATCAGCAATTGCATATTGATTAGATAAAGTTCTAATTCTCTTTGGCAAAGGCATAAATGAATAATCTGCATGCCTAAATGCGTAGTTAAATGTTTCATTTACCGCAGAATATGCCCCAACTTGAGAATTTACCGCACTAGATAATACCGCAGGGTTGAAATCTGCCGAACTTTGTCCTCCTCCACGAGAGAACAGAAAATATCCATTACTTTGATTATAACTTACATTATATTTATAAATTGGAGCATAAGTAGTTGTTTGATATTGATTTTCAACACCATGCCCAACTTCAGTGATATTTGTTTGAACTTTATCTTTAAAACCATCATAAGCAAAAGGTATGTATGTTTTTTCGCTTTTAGAATCTGATAATAAATTTATACCTTTTACAGATATAATTGAATCCGCAACAGTTACAGAAGGAAGTCTATCCATTGAAACATTCTCCAAATCCGCATCCAATAACAAATTAACATTTCCATTTATATTAAAAGAATTAGCGTTTAAATTGTTAATGTTATTGTTAATTAGATTTATTGTTCCAGAATTTACCTTCACATCGTTAAACAAGTTATTTGTATCTGTTGCAAGAACATGCAAAGTTTGGTTATTTACTTCTAAAGAACCTTTAATCTCCGCACCATTAACTAAAGCCAAACCGCTGTCTGAAACTCTAGTTGTTCCAAGACCTGAAACTGTTTTATTCAATGTTCCTGACAGATTCAATGTACCGGAATTGTTTATAGAACCCGATAAATTATTAGTATTTGCATTTACAGTACCATTATTTACTAAATTCCCGATATTAGCTCCAACTGTTAAATTCCCAGAGGAATCAACGTTTACATCTTGAGATATTGAAGCATAATTTTTTACAGTTCCTAGAATGTTTGTTGCTCCAGCCCCCGTAATTTCTTTTGTTATAGACCCAATACCCAAATTTAAAATTCCATCATTTGTTAAGATAACATCCAAATTATTAGCATCAATATTTAAAACACCAGTATTTGTTGCCGTCGTACCTGTAACTTTTCCGTCAATTAAATTGTTATTTTCAAAAATTAAAGAACCATTATTGTTTGTAATAGCAGATTCATTACCTGTCAATTTTATATCTGAAAACTTTAATGTTGAACCTTCATTTACAACAAAACCTGATTTACCATTCAAATCTAATTCAGATAAAATAAGTTTTCCTAAAGAATCTGTTTTTGTTGCTCCAACAATATTCAGATTATTATATGTTGTTCCCAAATTATCCGATAGCTTATAACTCGCAGGGGTTTTATTTCCAAGATTATCCACATCAAAAAGGTTAAAAGTCTTATCCAAAATACTACCATCTGCACCTTTTAATTCAGTATTCGTCAAAGCAACTAAAGTATCCGCTATCGACGACACAGAATTAGATTCTATCTTGGTAACAGTTATATTAAGACTATCATTTGTTGTATTGGTTGTACCTAACCCTAATATTCCATAAATATCTTTTGTGGTTATCACTTCGCCAAAGATATCTTTATAATTTACCGTAGAAGTTAAATCTTTTACTTCTGTTTTTTTAATCTGAGATAAAACACCCTCAGAAGACTCAAAGGCTTTTAAATTTTCACCCAATGCAAGTTGTAAATTATTTGAATTATCATTATTTTTGATTATTTGAACTTTCAAATTATTATTTATTACACTATCTAAAGAATCATTTACAAAATTCAACTTATCTAAAGTTACATAACTATTTGTTGAAGCGGATTTTGTTATAAACCCATCTGACACTTCACCAACAGAATAATCAGATTTACTACTATTTGCTTTTGAAAAATCTAAATCGATATTATATTTAGCACTTGCGCTTGAATTCAAGGAATTAAATTCTGAAAAAGTTTTAATAGCCCCATCCGCAGTATCAATAACTACATCATTTTCAACTTTTACATTTGCTCCACCTTTAATATCTGCATTGTTATGTAATTTTATTACACCTGTCGAATCGCCCGTCAACAAAACATTATAACCATTTGTACCATTGATATAATCATTCATCAATATTTTGCCATTTGTTGTAGCATTTAAAGTAAGAGTTTTTCCTGCGGCACCAACATTAATTGCTTCATAATTTTGGGTTTTACCACCATCAATGGAAACATAATTACCTGTAAATTCCGCCAATCCTTTATTATTGGCGTTAATATTTAAATCTTGAGTAGTATAAATAGCACCACCACGTGCAGTATTTTCAGCATTATCAACAGTTATAGCAAAATTATTTTTAAAGATTGAATTATTTATCGCAGTAATAGTTGCAGTATTACTAATTGCTCCACCATATGCACCTTTTGAAGAATCAGTTGAATTTGATTTTACATAACCAGATTTTGCATAATTATTTTCGAACTTTCCAGTTATTGAATCAATAATCGCATGTTGAGCATTTTTAGTCTGATCAACGTAATTTGATATGGCTCCCCCATAAGCATTGTTATTAGTCGATATAACATAGTTTCCATTAAAATCAGCTTTGATATTTCCAATTTGAGCAATGTCATTAGAAACAGAGCGTTCAACGTAATTTGCGATTACACCGCCATTTACAATTCCACTTTCGGATTGAACAGAATTATTATTATAAGTTCCCAAAATTGCGTTATCAACAGAGATTCTATTATTGTCTCCATCTAGAGTATAACCAATGCCCACAAAAGCATTTCCTTTTCCATCTACGGAATTAGAAATTACACCTCCACTTGCATACATTGATTTAGATACAAGAGAATTTCCAACATATTCACCGTTTATACTTTTTATAATAGCTGTACCGTTGCATGTCTCAATGGAATTCGCAATAATCGTCCCTGAAGCAGGTCTGACACCCAAAGCCTTTGTAACATCTAAAGTAGTGCTTTCTAAACTATTGTCATAAACATTTGTTAAATTTATCTCCCCAAGGCTAACCTTTGTTCCTTCTGCATCTGGCAACCCACCATAAAGGAAATTATATATAATCCCTCCACGTACATTTTGATTACAATTTGTCGCTTCCAATGTATTATTACTTATATCAGTTACAGTTACATTACCATTTTTAGAAATAATTGTTTCATCTTTTACTGGAACTAAAGATGTTCTCAATAATAAAGAAGTGACATTACCTGCGTTAACTTCATTACCACTAATTTGGTTAACAATAAGATTTCCGATATTAGAGGCTTTTGTTTTATCAGTGGATGACTCCATTAAATACAAACCAAAACCAGTAACCGTACCACCACTAATAATATTGTTATTAATTTCACCTATTTTTATATCACCAGTAATTTTTGAACCTTGAAGATGAATTACCCCACCTCGTAAATAATTCGTCACTGCAAATTCATTATTAGATATTGAATCAATTGATATTGAAGGCTTAATGTCTCCAGTAATATTCGTAATTAATCCATTATAATCTCCACCTGCTTCTATGGTATTTTCTGTTATTTTACCAATTGTCAAGGTATCTTCAATCTTCCCATTTTCATTGTAAATTAACGCACCATCAAGCTTTGAACTAGAAATAATCTTATTATTTGCAAACGAATCAATATTTAATTTACCAATCGTTCCATCTTTATTCTGAATAAAACCACCAACAATTTTACCATTTGACGTATTTATATTATTACTTTCTACATTTCCCCAGTTTATAGAATCAATACGACTACCTTCATTATTTACAATACCCCCATAAATATGAGCCGCAGTAACTTCATTACCAGTTAAATCCCCTTTCATTGACAATTCACCAGCTAAAGAATCCTTACGATCTTTATTAAAAATCAAACCTCCATAAATATAGCTCTTTGATGTAATTTTATTATTTGTTAAATTTGTTATAACACCTTTAGATTTTGGAGTTTTAAGATATATAACTCCCCCTGCAATTTCTTTATTATATATAGTTACACTAGAAGAAACACTAACCTTATCTAAATTCACATCACAATCTGCGAAATACAATACAGGGCCATTATTAACACGAGAAGTATATCTTCCACTTATTGCAACATTTTCTAAAGATACAGAAACATTGTTACCACTCTCAACACGAATACTTGCATTCTTTCCTACATAATTTAAATTTTTTAGAGTTAAACTTGAATCATTTGAAAAAATAAATCTTGAATCTTGTTCATTTACTAATCTATTTTTATTCCCATCAATTTCAATTGTATTAGTACCAATTTTGATTGTATTCAAACCCGAAATATCTATATCTTTTGCAAATTGAATACTAGTAAATTCCGTTGCGTTTTGTATTACATTTTTTAAAGTCTCACCATCAGAAACCGTAACGTCTTTTGCAATAGCATAACTATTACTTCCTAGCGTTAACGATAAAATAGCGGAGTACAATAATATATTCTTGTATCGTTGACTTCTAAGCTTTCTCATTTCAATAACATTGTAATTCAAAAAAGTGATGAAAACAAATGTATTATTTCTCTTCGAAACAATACATTTATTTTTCTGGTTTTAATTACATCAAAGTTTTACAAAAAACCTTTTTGTTATTACTACGTCATTCGTTATTTTCTATATTTTGCTAATAAGTTTGTGTTACCATCGTCTGCTGGTTTTTCAGTAGCAGCTACGGTAGCTGGTTGATCTACTGCTTTAACTTCTTCTTTACCTGCTGGAGTTTCAGCCTTTGCAGGTTCAGAAGTTGCACTATCAGCTGAATGTTTTTCATTCATTTTCTTTTCAACTTTTTGAGCCAATGGAGTCGCAATTAGAGGAACGATTACACGTTTTCCTAAAATTGTTGCTGCTGCAAGTTCTGTAACAAATTTGAAAATACCAAAAGTTGTATTTTTTACTTTATCATACGGAATTTTAATATTATCTTTAATATCTGGTTTAATTCCAGCTTTCTTTTGAACTATACGAACTTGTTCTGCTAAAGTCTTAAATGCATGTCCAGCTTTATCAAATGACTTATTAAATATTTTGTGGAATAATTTATCATTCAATTTTCTCATTGCAAAGAACATTCCGATTTGAGCCAAAATCATCAAGACACCGTTTGTTAGGTCTAAAGCGGCAACAAAGTTTCTTCTTTTTTCTGGAATATCTTTGTTATTCATACTTTGATAAACGTACATTCCGCAACCAATACCGTCTTTTGCAACGATAGAACCAACGGTTGAATAAGCTAACGCTTTTTCGAAATCTTTGTTAAAGTAATTACATAAACCTTTAACTGGTTTTGTTTTTGTAAGAGGTCCAACAACTTTTGAACAACCTGATGCGATAGGAGTGATAATAGACATTATTTGTTACCTCCTTCTTCAGTCTTTACTTCTGCTTTTGGAGGCTCTTTCTTTGCTCCAGACAAGCTTGGGAAGAATATATCCATAAATCTTGGGTAAACCCAGTTCAATGCAGTACAAGTGATTGGTAATGTGATAAGAACACCAATTGCAACTTTTGTTAATTGATTAAAGCCTTTGTAATTTGCTTCTACTAAAGATTTATAACCTTCAATAGCTTCTTTCTTTACTTTAGCTTTAATAGCGTTCTTATCTGGAAGGAATGTACCAGAACCTTCTAGAAGATTGCGTAATCTTCCGTCTTTACCATCGTAGTGACATTTCTCTACAATGTTTTCCAATGTTTGCTTAATAACATTTTCATCTGCGTGTGCAACATCGTTTATCTTAGCAGATTCTAAACCATCAATTATATTTTGAAGTTTTTTGTTACCATCTTTCATACTTTCAAGATATTTATCTGCACTAAATTCACCATTGCATGCTTCCTTAATTCTATCTATTCTTTCTAAGGTTCTTTGGCATCTGCTTTCTCTACAATCTGGATCACGTTTAAGAATTTCATCAATAAGTTCTTTAACTCCGTCACTAGCTGTAGAATTTTTTGCGTTCTTTAAATATGTTTCTAAATCTTCAACACCTGTTGGAAGATTGTGAGGAGCAAACAAGTCTTTTATTTCTGCTTCGTTTGATATTAATGTGTTTGCTCTATTTTTATAAAAATCTAAACCTTCATCATTAATTTTAAAATGTTTAGCTTTCTCAGCATAAGCATCAATTTGAGCATTTAGAATTTCTGCTACGCTCTTATTATCAAATGACCTTTCTCCAATTTGAATTTTACCTGTTTCAGCTAATCCATCAGCCAATTTAGTCATTTGTTCTGTTTCTCTAGCTTTAACACGTTTTGCTAATTCTTCTTTAAAGGCCTTCTTGTCAGCATAAGTTGTGCCTTCTTTTTTCATCTCTTGAGTAATTGTTCTTTCGAGGTATGCCTTATTTTGTAATGCACTTCTATCAAGAACAACCCAGAATCTTTTAGCAATATCAGGATTATTAGTCATTTCATTGACAACCTTATCAATTGGTTTTAATGCTCCAGCCTGGAATAAAATTGCTAAAGCAGCAGAAATAGGTTGACGCATTGCTGTATATTTTTT
>ERZ1673740.284-NODE-284-length-64794-cov-11.210708_pt1 | contig 64794 bp, 35 predicted proteins | sample MGYA00580221_ERZ1673740 | MGnify/ENA primary metagenome ERZ1673740 (study PRJEB41218, sample SAMN15661786) | gut metagenome | host: Homo sapiens | place: Canada: London | collected 2015-08-20/2019-03-30 | study: EMG produced TPA metagenomics assembly of...
AAAATATTTTTGAAATAAATAATGAAAAAACAAAAAATAATAAAAAAATAAATAACGAAAAAAATAAATTAAATAAAAAAATAATAATAATATTTATTTTTTTATTAATTATTAATTTCTTACAATTTATTTTTATAAAAAATAAATTAATTAATTTTATTTTTATGCTTACAGTACCAATGACTTTAATTTATTTTATTATTTCAAAAAATAAATTAAATAAAAAAATAAAAAAACAAAAAAATATTGATGAAAATAATTTAAAAAATATAGAGAAAATAAATTTGGAAATAAATAATTTAAATAATGAAATTAATTTATTAGAAAAAAATAATAATAATTTAGAAAAAGAAATAAATAATTTAAAATCTAATTTAAATTTAAAAATAAATTTAGAAAAAGAAAAAATAAAAAATAAATATTTAAATAAAATAGAAAAAAGTGAAATTATTAATTTTATTAATTTAGAAAATATAAATTATGAAATCGAAAAATTACAAAATGAAATAAATAATAAAAAAATCAGATCACATACATTAGAATTAGATCAAAAAAATATAGAACCTAAATTAGATAATCTATCAAAAATCGAAGAAGAATTAGTTAACAATAACGAAAGAATGTCAACTTTAAATAAATTGAATTTAAGTTTTGAATTGGCAAAAGAAATATTAGCTGAATCTTATGAAGAAATGAGAAATACGGTAACCCCTAAGTTTACACAAGAGTTATCTAAAAATATTTCTGAAATAACTGAAAAAAAATATTCAAAAATTATGTTTAATGATGAACAAGGTTTAATAGTTGAATTAGAAAGTGGTAATTATGTTCCGGCATCAAAATTAAGTATTGGAACAATAGATCAATTATATTTATCATTAAGACTTTCTATGATAGATGAATTATCAGAAGAGAATTTGCCAATAATTTTAGATGAAGCTTTTGCTTATTATGATACAGAACGTTTAACAAACATATTAAAATATTTAGATGAAAAATATAAAACACATCAAATCATTTTATTTACTTGTACAAATCGTGAAAAAGAAATATTAGAAAAAATAAAAGTACCTTATAATTTGATTGAACTATAAACTTAAAAAGTTAATGACTTGTAAAAAGTACAAAATTATAGTATAATAGCCTAAGCAAAAAAAGAAAGGAAAGATCTATATGTTTGAAAAATTAGAAGCTGTGGAAAAGAAATATGAGGAATTAACAAAAATAATATCAGATCCAGAAGTAATAGCAAATCAAACTGAATGGCAAAAAGCTATGAAAGAACATGCAAGTATGGAAGAGATTGTTCTAAAGTTTAGAGAATATAAAAAAATAAAACAATCAATGGAAGAAGCAGAAGAGTTGATGCAAGATCCAGATATGAAAGAACTAGCAGAAGAAGAATATTATGCTAGTAAAGAAAAATTACCAAAATTGGAAGAAGAACTAAAAGTTTTGCTTATACCAAAAGATCCAGATGATGATAAAAACATAATATGTGAAATAAGAGCAGGAGCTGGAGGAGAAGAAGCAGCACTTTTCGCAGGAACATTATTCAGAATGTATACTATGTATGCAGAAAAGAAACATTGGAAATTAGAGATATTAAATGAAAACGAAACAGGGCTAGGAGGATATAAAGAAATATCTTTCATGATTACTGGTAAAGGTGTATATAGTAGATTAAAATTTGAAAGTGGAGTTCATAGAGTTCAGAGAGTACCAGATACAGAAAGTAGTGGAAGAATTCATACTTCAACTGCTACTGTTGCAGTACTTCCAGTAGTTGAAGATGTTGAAATAGAAATAAATCCTGCAGATATAAAAATGGAAGTTTTCCGTTCATCAGGAGCTGGAGGACAACATATAAACAAAACCTCATCAGCCGTAAGACTTATACACGAGCCAACAGGAATTGTTGTTGAGTGTCAAACTGAAAGATCACAATTCCAAAATCGTGATAATGCAATGAAAATGTTAAGAACAAAACTTTATGAAATAGAAAAACAAAAACAAGATAGTGAAATTGCAAATAGTAGAAAATCTCAAGTTGGTTCCGGAGATAGAAGTGAGAAAATAAGAACTTATAACTATCCTCAAGGAAGAATTACAGATCATAGAATAGGAATGAGTATATATCAAATGGAGAATTTCTTAAATGGGGATATTGATGAAATGATAGACAATTTGATTGCTGCTGATAGAGCAGAAAGATTAAAGGGAGACGAGTAAAACAGATTGAAAGGAAGCCTCTTATGAAAGTATTAGTTATATCAGATATTCATGGTTCAAGCTATTATGCTAAAAAGATAAAAGAAATAAATAAAAAAGAAGAACCGGATAAGATTATTGTATTAGGAGATTTATATTATCATGGACCGAGAAATGAATTAACACAAGAATATAAACCAATGGAAGTAGCAAAAATATTAAATTCTTTAAAAGAGAAGTTAATTGTGATAAAAGGAAATTGTGATAGCGAAGTAGATCAGACAATATCTGAATTTGATTTTAAAGAAAATGTAGAAATAAATATTAATGGCTATAATGTATTTTTGACACATGGACATAAATATAATATGGATAGATTGCCTCCATTAGGTATAAAAATGGATATAATGATGTATGGACATTTTCATGAAGGATTTATTATAGAAGAAAATGGAATCATATTTGCAAATCCAGGTTCAATTTCTTTGCCTAGAGGAAATTCTAAACATAGTTATTTGATATTCACAGATAAAGAATTAATTTTAAAAGATGTTGATGGAAATATAATAAAACAAATGGAATTACCACCAAGGTTGTAATAATAAGAAGTAAGAGTAATAAAAATAAACTCTTTAAAATAGACTTGAATAAAGGATATTTTAGAGAGTTTGTTTTTGTATTATAAAAAATATAAAGAGGTGGATTATGGAGATATTAAAGACAACTATTTTAGGACTATTTTTTGGAACATTTGGAACTACATTAGGTGGTATAATAGGAGTGGTAATTAAAAAACATTCTAATAAATTTTTAAGTTTTATATTAGCATTTGCATCAGGTCTTATGATGTCTGTTATATGTTTTGATTTATTACCAGAAGCATTAGGGATTAGTAATATTGTTAATGTGATTATTGGAACGATTATAGGCATTGTGTCTATGATTTTTTGTGATATATTAGTAGAAAAAAAGTTTAGTGTAAATTCTAAAACTAAGGGTATGGAAAATAATTTATTAAAAACTGGTATTATTGTGTCAATTGGTTTGGCTATTCATAATTTCCCAGAAGGTTTAGCAATTGGTTCAGGATTTGAAGCATCATTAAAGCTTGGATTAAGTTTAGCAATAGCGATTTGCTTACATGATATACCAGAAGGTATATCAATGGCGGTACCAATGAAAAATGGAGGAATGAAAATATCAAAAGTGATTTTTTATGTTATATTATCAGGAATTACTACAGGTATAGGAGCGTTTTTTGGAGCAATTATTGGATCTATATCACAAGTTGTAATTTCAATATGTTTGAGTTTTGCAGCAGGAGCAATGTTATATATTGTATCTCGGAGAACTTATACCAGAATCTAATAAACTTTATCAAGGAAGGATGACAGCACTTGGAAATATGATAGGATTTATTATAGGGATTTTTGCAACAACACTATAATTTAAAAATATAAGAAATATAAACATTTCTTACTTAACTGTAACAACAAAAGCAAGTAATTTTTAAAATTCACTTGCTTTTTATATAGGGATATAGTAAAATGCAAACAGACATTTGAAAAAATATAAAAAATTAAAATATTAAAAAAAAGAAATATATAGAATTAAACAAGAAAAGCGACAAAAAACGACATAAAAATGAGACATTTGAGACCTGTCCCTTGTGTTTCGAGAAAGGAAGATTTGATGCAAGATATTTTAAAAGGATTAAATGATAAACAATATGAGGCTGTGGTTAATACAGAAGGACCTTGTTTGGTTATAGCTGGTGCTGGAAGTGGTAAAACTAAGGTACTAACACATAAAATAGCTTATTTGATTGGAGAAAAGGGTGTTCATCCTTGGGATATATTAGCGATTACTTTTACTAATAAGGCTGCAAATGAAATGAAAGAAAGAATAGAGGGCTTAGTGGGAGAAGCTGCAAAAGATATTTGGATGGGTACATTCCATTCTATTTGTGTTAGAATTCTAAGAAGATTCATTGATAGAATTGGATTTGATTCTTCATTTATTATTTTTGATACATCTGACCAAAAGACATTAGTAAAAGGGTGTTTAAAAGATTTAGCAATTGATGATAAAATGTTTACAGATAGAGCGGTTCTTTCTGAAATTAGTAATGCAAAAAATGAAATGCTAGAACCAGAACAATACCAAGCAAGAGCAAATGGAGATTTTAGAAAAGAAAAGATTGCATCTGTTTATAATTTATACCAAAAGAGATTAAGAGAAAATAATGCTATTGATTTTGATGATATTATAAATTATACAATAAAAATTCTAATGGAAAATGAAGATGTTCTTGAATATTACTCAAATAAATTTAAATATGTTTTAGTAGATGAATATCAAGATACTAATAAGGCACAATTTACTTTAGTTACAATGTTTGCTTCTAAAAATGGAAATATAACAGTTGTTGGAGATAATGATCAAGGTATTTATAGTTTTAGAGGTGCGGATATTTCTAATATATTAAATTTTGAAAGAGATTTTCCAGGAACAAAGATTATAAAATTAGAGCAAAACTACAGATGTACAGGAAACATATTAAAAGCAGCAAATAGTGTAATTAAAAATAATGAAGTAAAATATAAAAAAGAATTATGGACACAAAACGAGGAAGGAAATTTACCAAGAGTATATCAAGCACAAAATGAATATGATGAAGGCACATATATTGTAGAGCAAATGGAACATTTAAGAAGAGAAGAATATTATAAATATTCAGATTTTGCAATATTATATAGAATGAATACACAATCAAGAGCAATTGAAGATATATTAAGGAGAGAAAATATTCCATATAAAATTATTGGTGGATTAAAATTCTATGAAAGAAAAGAAATTAAAGATATTATTGCTTATTTAAGATTAATTCAAAATAGTAATGATAATTTAAGTTTAAAAAGAATTATTAATGAACCTAAAAGAGGTATTGGAAAAACTAGTTTAGATAAAGTTGAACAACTTGCAGAAGCAAATGGAATATCAATGTATGAAATAATAAAAGATGCAGAACAATATGGATTAAATAGAGTATATTTAAATTCTAGAGAGTTTATAAATTGTATAGAAGAGTTAAAAGCAAAAAAAGATGAATTAACAATTTCAGAGTTAATAAAATTAACCTTAAAAAAATCAGGATATACAAAAGCATTAGAAAACGAAAATACTGTAGAGGCTGAAAATAGAATAGAAAACTTAGACGAATTTTTAACAGTTGCCATCGAATTTGAAGAGGAAGAAGCTGAAAATAGTTTAAGTACATTTTTAGAAGGAATAACTCTTTCTAGCGATATAGATGATTTAGAAGAAGGAGAAGAATATGTAACATTAATGACTTTACATAGTGCAAAAGGTCTAGAATTCCCAGTTGTATTTTTAGTAGGAATGGAAGAAGGAATATTCCCAGGATATAAATCTATTTCTGAGCCAAAAGAATTAGAAGAAGAAAGACGTTTATGTTATGTAGGAATAACAAGAGCAAAAGAAAATTTATTCTTGACTTGTAGTAAGCAAAGAACTATTTTTGGTTCTACTAGTTATAATCCAGTTTCTAGATTTTTAAATGAAATTCCACAGGAATTATTAGAAGGATATGATGAAGCTTTCGGAGAAACTAAAAATAAGGAGCAAATGTTTAAAGATTCACAATATACATGGAGTTATGGAAGTAGAAATAACGGTAATATTAAAACATATAAAATAGAAGAACAAAAAGCAAATGTAGCAGCAAGTTCTAATAATACTAATAATGGATTTATGTTTAGAACTGCAGAAAGTTTTTTAAATAATTTATCAAAAAAATCAACAAGTAATATAGATTTATCAAAATATAAATCAGGAGTCAAAGTATTTCATAAGAAATTTGGAGAGGGAATTATTAATCAAGTAGAACCAGAAGGAGAAGATTTAAAAGTTGATATTGACTTTAATAAAGTAGGTCATAAAAGGCTTATGGCCAAATTTGCTAATTTAGAAATAATAGGATAAAGTAATAAAAGGTAAGACAAAATTTTTGTTTTACTTTTTTATTGTCCTCTTATACAACAAAAAAGCCGAAACTTAAAATATTTTTGAGTTAAAAAAGTAATAATGTTTTTGTTATGAATAAAAAAATTAAAAATGGAAAATATAATTTAAGAATAACAAAAAGAAAGGAAGTATAAAAATGGCAGATTTAAATCAAATGGAATTACAAAATTTAAGACATTTAATAGGTGCACATGAAAATGCATACCAAAAATTGAACACTTATTCTTCACAAGCTGTTGACCCACAAATTAAGCAATTGTTTTCAAAATCCGCACAAGATGCATTAAACACAAAACAAAAACTAATAAGTTTTTTAAATAATTAGTAGAAAGGAGAATAAACATGGACGAAAAAGTAATGGTAAATGACATTTTAGCTGGTGTAAAATCTGATTTAACAGCATATCAAACAGCAATATCAGAAGCTGAAAATATGCAATTAAGACAAGCTTTTCAACAAATTAGAAATAATGATGAAAGTTTTCAATATGAGTTATTTAAAATAGCTCAAGCAAAGGGATATTACGTTCCTGCACAAAAAGCAAGTGTAACAGAAATTAATACTGTTAAAAATGAAGTGCAACAATAATATATAGAATATTAACTAGAGCTAGAGTTTTAAATTCTAAATTTTATAAATAGAATTTAAAATTTTAGCTTATTTAAATGTTGAACACAACTTTACTTGTATAAGATTGAAGCAAAAAAATTGTGGAAAGCTAAATATAAAATTAATATAAATTATACAGGTTTTCGATTTGTTTTTTAGTCGAGTTTTATAACGCTAATAAAAATAATAGTACTTTCTTAAAGTGAAAATGAGAGATAAATGGAATAAAAATAAGATAATATTAAGAAAAGCTTAAAAATTTACGGAAATTAGAGAAGCATTCTCTTTGCAAAAAAAGAAATATTACAATATGATTACAAAAAAAGTATAATTATGTATAAAGATACAAAGGAGATAAAGAATAATGTTTAAAAAAGTATTAGTACATACGAGAAGAGGAATTAAATTCACAATTCTCTTTATGATAGCAGCTTTTTTAATTGTAGGTATAATTGCTTTTCTCTACAAACCAACATATAGCGTATTTATAAAAGGAGAACAAGTAGGATATACTGGCGATAGAACAAAGCTACAACATAAAATTAATGATTATGTTGAAAATGGAGATGGGACTAATAAAAATGTTGCATTTGTACAGTTAGCTGATCTTCCAGAATATAAATTATGTTTGTTAAAAAAAGATATAGTGACAAACGATGATGAAATATTTAATAAAATAAAAGAAGAAGGAACAACTTATTATAGATATTATGCAATAGCGGAAAACGAAGAAGAAAAATTATATGTTTCAAATTTCGAAGAAGCGGAAGGAGTTGTTAATACATTAAAAGAAAAAAATAGTACTAATATGGACAAAATATCTATAGTAGAGAAATATGAGACTGATATAAAAGATTTAATATCATCAGAAGAAGCAATATCAAAATTATATGTAGAACAACCTAAAAAAGTAACAGTAGCTAAAACTAGTAATAAAACATCAACTACTAATAAATATACTGCGACAGGAAGTGTAAATACAGCATTAACTACATCTACAGCGAAAGCAAGTCTTGGAATTTCTTTGATTAGACCTGTATCTGGTATTATAACATCTAGATTTGGAGCAGGAAGTAGAATAAGAAGATCTTCACATACGGGATTAGATATTGCGACTTCTACAGGAACACCAATTCAAGCAGCAGCATCAGGAACAGTAACTTTTTCAGGATATAAAGGATCATATGGTAATATGATAGTTATTACTCATTCAAATGGAGTACAAACTTATTATGGACATTGTAGTAAATTATATGTATCTGCAGGAACTACCGTATCACAAGGACAAACTATTGCTGCAGTAGGCTCAACAGGAAATTCGACTGGCCCACATTTGCATTTAGAAGTAAGAGTAAATGGAGTAGCGTATAATCCACAAAACTATGTTTATTAATATAAAAAGACGGGTATATAAATCATATCCGCCTTTTATGTCATTTAGAAATAAAATAATCAATTCCTTTTGTAATAGCATTTTTTTTCATAATAGCCGTTCCGTGTTCGAGTAATTTTGATTCAAAACTATTTGAACATGAAAAAGGTGTAAGAAATTCAGATGCTATAGAATAAAATGTTTTTCTATATTGATAAGAAGTATTGATGTTCTTTATAATTAAGTAATATGTATCATTATATAAATATAATGAAATATTTTTAGATAAACTTTTTATATCAAGATTTTCAGTATTATTAATACATTCACAAAAATTACAAAATTCATCAAAGTTTGTAAATCTATAAATTTCTTGATTAGATAAAAAGTTTACAGTTTTTCTTTTTACTGTGAGTTTTTTATTCGAAACATTAGAATTTTTTTGAGATTCTTGAGGAGAATATTTTGTTATGGTAAAAATAAAAATATCATCAGATGAAGAAAATGTTTCTATTAATAGTTTGCAACCATCAGTATTAAAGCCAACTTCTTCTTTTGCTTTTTTTAACATATTTGTAAAAAAGTTTTGTTCTTTTAAAGCCTTTGTCATAAATGAACGAATGTCTAAGTTTTTTATATCTAAATCTGAAGGCTTAACAATGACACGTATTTTATTTTCGGTTAATTTTTCTATTTTCATAAAGATAAGATCCCCCTTAAATACTTATTAATTATATTATACTACTAGTATTATTATATTGAAATGTATAATTTTTGGTAATTAAATTTTTAGATTTTGTTAATATAGCATATTAAATTTTATAATTCAAGTGAAATTACATAAATTTACTTGAAAAAATTGCTAATTCAATATATAATACTACTGTGTTAAAAATGAATATCCGTAAGGAAAAATAAAATTTTTGGAGGTATAAATAATGGCAACAAAAGAAAAAAATATATGGATACTACTAATATTTATTTTGTCAGGGTTAGTGGTAGGAGGATTGCTGGGAGAATTAGCATCTAAAGTAGATTGGCTTTGGTGGCTTTCTTATAATCAAGTTTTTGGATTAGAAAATCCAATAGTTTTAGACTTAAGTGTTGTTAAAATTACTTTTGCACTTATGTTTAAAATAAGTATATCAAGTATTATAGGTATGGTACTAGCAATATTTATATATAAAAAAATATAAAAGACAAAATAGGGGCAATTTAGATAAGAAAGGAATGGAAATATTTTGTCCATAAAAATGAAAGAATTACCAAAATCAGAAAGACCATACGAAAAATTAGAATTATATGGTGAAAAAACATTGTCTAATGCAGAATTATTAGCAATTATTATAAAAACAGGGACGAAGGATGAGACATCAGTAGAATTAGCACAAAGAATTTTAAAATTAAATGATACAGATACAGAAGATTTATCTTATTTACAAGCGCTATCAATAGAAGAGTTAATGCAAATAAAAGGAATAGGAAAAGTAAAAGCAATTCAATTAAAAGCCGTAACAGAAATAGCAATTAGAATGTTTAAAACATCAAATTATAAGGCTATAACCATAAAACAGCCACATGATTTAGCTAAAATATTAATGAGTGAATTGAAATTTGAAAAAAGTGAAAAAGTAAAAATTATTGTTTTAAATAATAAAAATGAAATACAAAAAATAAAAGATATAGCAACAGGTGGAAGTAATTTTGCTAATGTTTCAATAAAAGATATTTTATCAGAACCAATAAAAATGAAAGCACCTAAAATTATAGTAGTACATAATCATCCTAGTGGAGATTCAACGCCAAGCAAACAAGATATAGTCTTTACAGAACAATTATACGAAATATCTGAGCTAATGGGAATACAACTATTAGATCATTTGGTTATAGGTAATATGAATTATACTAGTATATTTTCAAAAATGTTTTCTTAAATTGGTATATAAGACAAGTAGGGAGGAGTTTAGATAAAATGAATTTTATGAAATTTTTTACATGGGGATCAAAAGATATTGGAATAGATTTAGGAACAGCAAATATTTTAGTAACTTTAAAAGGAAAAGGAATTATATTAAAAGAACCATCTGTTGTAGCAATTGATAGAAAAACAGAAAATATTGTGGCAACAGGTACTGAAGCAAAAGAAATGTTAGGAAGAACACCAGAACAAATTAAAGCAGTAAGACCTTTAAAAGATGGAGTTATTGCTGACTTTACAGCAACACAATTAATGCTTAAAAATATAATTGGAAAGGTAGCTAAAAGATATAATATTGGAAAACCAAGAGTTGTTGTTGGAGTTCCATCTGGAATTACAGAAGTTGAAGAAAGAGCTGTGGAAGAATCAGTTTTGCAAGCTGGTGCAAAAGAAGTGTATTTAATTGAAGAACCAATGGCAGCAGCTATTGGAGCATCTTTAGATGTAGGAGAGCCAAGTGGTAATATAATTGTTGATATTGGAGGAGGAACTACAGAGGTAGCAGTTATTTCTCTTGGAGGAATTGTTGTAAGTCATTCTTTGAGAGTTGCAGGAGACGAGTTAGATGAGGATATTGTAAATTATATTAAAAAAGAAGAAAATTTAGCAATAGGAGAAACTACAGCAGAACAAATAAAAATGCAAATTGGATGTGCAATGCCATTAATGACAGAAACTTCAATGGAGATAAGAGGAAGAGACTTGGGAAATGGTTTACCTAAAAATATAACAGTAACTTCAGTTCAAATAGAAGATGCAATTCAAGAATCAATTAACAAAATTGTAGAAGTAGTAAAAATGACATTAGAAAAAACTCCACCAGAATTAGCTTCAGATATAATGGAAAAAGGTATAGTTTTAGCAGGTGGAGGAGCTTTAATTAAAAATTTGGACAAACTATTAAGTTTAGAAACAGGAATGCCTGTTTATGTAGCTGAAGAACCTTTAGATTGTGTAGTAAGAGGAGCTGGAAAAACTTTAGAAGATATAGAAAGATTAAAAAGAGTTCTTGTTAATGCTAGAAGTAGAAGATAAAAAACTATAAAAATTATAAAAATTTTTATAAGAAAAAAGGAGTAAAAGATGTACAGAAATAAAAAGAATGGGATAATTGGAATTATAATAACAATAATTATACTAATTTTAGTTGTTATATTTTCAAATGGTGAAACAAATAGTAATTTCATTGAAAATGCAGCTACTAATTTAATTATGCCAATACAAAATGGTTTAACATACTTAAAAAATAAATTAGGTGGAAATAACACATTTTTTACAGATATAAATAATTTAAAAGATGAAAATAAAGAGTTAAAACAAAAGAATAGTGAATTAGAACAATCATTAAGAGAATTGGAAAATATAAAGACACAAAATGAAACATTAAAAGAATATCTAAATTTAACAGAGAAATATGGAGAATATAAAACTATTCCAGGGTATGTAATTAATAAAGATATTAGTAATTATTCAAAAACAATTATAATCAATATAGGAAAAAAAGATGGTGTAGAAGAAAATATGACAGTAATCGGAAATGAAGGACTTGTAGGACATGTTATTTCAGTAACTGATACGACAGCGAAAGTTCAAACTATAATAGACACTGCAAGTTCTGTAAGTTGCTCAATGAGTACAACGAAAGATAGTATAGTATGTAAGGGAACATTAGATGAAAAATCATCATTAAAAGCAATGTATATACCAACAGATGCTAATATTATACAAGGAGATAGTATTGAAACTTCAGGGCTAGGTGGAATTTATCCAAAAGGAATTCATATTGGAACAGTTAAAAAAGTAACAAATACACAGAATATGACTGATAGATATGCGTTAGTAGAAACAGCAGTAGATTTTGATAAATTAGATACAGTTTTAGTTATCACAAATAAATAAGAGAGAGGTGAACAAATTGAAAAAGACAGTGATTAATATTGCTTTAATAGTTACAACAATTATTATATATTATTTACAATCAAACTTTTTTAGTTGGTTCAATATAGCAGGAGTAATGCCTAATTTATTTGTGATTCTAGTATTGTTTATTGGATTATTTGCAAGTAGAACTATGGGAACGGCATATGGTGTTGCAATAGGTGTTGTACTAGACTTTTTATTAGGAAATAAAATAGGAATTTATGCGGGGACTTTAGGAGTTATAGGATTTTTAGCTGCAGTTTTTGATAAAAACTTTTCTAAAGATAGTAGGATGACAATTATGTTCATGGTTTCGGGAGCAACTATAATATTTGAAGTATTAAAGTATTTCTTAAATTACATTTTTTTAGCAACAAATGTTGAGATATTTAATTTTATAATAATCTTAATTATAGAAACTATTTACAATGTAATAATGACTATTATTTTATACCCATTAATTCAAAAGTTTGGATATTATATAGAAAATGAATATAAAGGAAATAAAATATTAACTAGATATTTTTAATAATTAGAAAAATAGAAAGAAGGTGTAAGTTTGGCGAGAAATAGAAAAGTAGCAAATGTTAATTTAAGATATAATATTTTAACAGTTATTATATATATAGTAGGAATTATATTGATTGTCAAACTATTTAGCCTTCAAATTATTCATGGAGCGGAATATAGAGAACAATCAAATACTAGGCTTACAAGAGAGAGTGTTTTAGAAGCATCTAGAGGAGCGATATTAGATAAAACTGGTACTTCACTTGTAACATCTAAAATGGAATTTTCACTTGAAATGTATAAAAGCAAAGTCGATAATGATACATTAAATCAAGATATATTAAACATGATTGAAGTATTGGAAAAGTATGAAATATCATATGTAGATTCATTTCCTATTAATATAGACCCATTTGAATTCAAAATTTCTGATGAGACACTTCAAAAATGGAAGAAGTCAAATAATTTAAACGAAAATATTACGGCAGAAGAAGCTTTTTACAAATTTAAAGACAAATATAAAATAAAAAATACAAATGATGTACAAGAAATAAGAAAAATTATTGCTATTAGATATGAATTGGCACAAAAGGGATATAGTAGTACAAAATCTGTAACTATTGCTAAAAACATACCAAGAGAAGCAGTAGCAGAATTTAGTGAAAGTTCAGATAAATTTACTGGAATAAATATTGTAGTACAGCCAGTAAGAGAATACACATCTGGAAATTTGGCATCACATATATTAGGATATGCATCACAAATTAGTTCAGAAGAATATGAGTCAAGAAAAAATACATATAGTCAAAACGATCTTATCGGAAAAACAGGAATTGAATCTGTGTTTGAAGAGTATCTAAAAGGAAAAAATGGAACAAAGCAAATAGATATGGACGTAGAAGGAACTACAACTGCAGAATATATATCAGAGGAAGCAGTGGCCGGTTCTGATGTAGTACTTACAATTGATGCAAATTTACAAAAAGTAACTGAAAATGCATTAGCAGCCAATATTCAAAAAATTGCAAGTGGTGGATTTGGAAAAGCATATGATGCAAAAGCTGGTGCATGTGTAGTTATGAATGTAAATAGCGGAGAGATACTTGCAATGGCTAGTTATCCAGATTATAATCCGGCAGACTTTGTAGGAGGAATTAGTCAAGAAGCATGGAATAATTATACGAACAATGAAGCAAAACCACTAGTAAATAAAGCAATACAAAATTCTTACTCGCCAGGATCAACATTTAAAATGGTAACAGCAATAGCTGGGCTAGAATCAGGAGTTATAAATACAAATACTAAAATCAATGATACAGGAATTTATACAAAATATAGAGATTATCAACCTAAATGTTGGTATTATACAGATTATCATAGGGGACATGGATATTTAGATGTATCTGGTGCAATTGAAAAATCTTGTAACTATTTCTTTTATGAAACAGCAGATAGAATGGGAATTGATACTTTAGTAAGGTTTGCTAAATATTTTGGATTAGGAAGTAAAACAGGAATAGAACTAAGAGGAGAAACAGCAGGAGTGGTGTCTGGAAAAGAATCAAAACAAAAACTACATAATAATGAACCATGGAGCGCAGGTGATACTCTTCAATCTGCAATAGGTCAATATGATAATGAATTTAGTCCTATACAAATGGCAAGATATATTAGTATGCTTGCAAATGGAGGTCATAAAATAGATCCTACAATTATAAAGACAATAAGAAATGCAGATGGTTCAGAAGCTTCAAGAGAAGAAATTAATAAGTTTGTAAATAGCAAGTTGGGAATAGAAGATGATAATTCAGAAGAAATAAATATCAATCAAAACTATTTGAATGCTGTTTTAGAAGGAATGAAATCTGTTACAAGTGATTCAGGAGGAACAGCATATGTAAGATTTAAAGATTTTAATATTAGCGTTGGAGGAAAAACAGGTTCTGCAGAAGCTGCAGGAAATAAAGTACATGCATGGTTTGTAGGTTTTGCACCTTTTGAAAATCCAGAAATAGCAATTGTTGTTATGGTAGAAAATGGTGGACATGGAAACTATACAGCAGAAGTAGTTAGAGATATTATGGCTGAATATTTTGGAATGAACACTCAAAATGTAGAAGAAGATATGAGTGCAACTCCATATGTACAAATATTAAACTAAAAAATAAATAAGAAAGGATGTAAAAATGAGGAGTAGTAGTGTAAGTATTAATTTAAAAAAGGACCAAATCTTAATAAAATTAAATGAAAATGCAGAACAAGAAAATATTGTAGAAGCATTGAAAAAGAAGCTTCCAGAGTTAAAAAAATTATATAAAGAAGAAAAAACACCTATAAAAGTAACTGGAAAAGTATTAAAAAATAAAGAAATTGATGAAATCCAAGAAATAATTAAAGACAAGATAGATGTTGAAATAGATTTTGACATGCCAAAAAGCCTAGGGTTATCTAGCATAAAGAAAACTTTTGAAAGAAAAATAGCAATATCAGAGACAAAATTTCATAGAGGTTCTCTTCGTTCTGGACAAAAATTAGAAACAGAAGGAAGCATAATAATATTAGGAGATGTAAACTCTGGAGCAGAAGTAATTGCATCTGATAATATTGTAGTTCTAGGGACGCTTAGAGGTTTAGCCCATGCAGGCGCAAAAGGTAATAAGCAAGCTATAATTGCAGCTGGATTGTTTGATGCTGTACAAGTTAGAATAGCTAATATAGTTAAAGAGATAGACAGAGAAGAAGAACCATTGCATAAACAAGCATATATTAGTGTGGTTGAAGATAAGATTGTTATTGAATAAATAAAGCTTAAGTTAATAATAGTAAAATTAATGATAAAAATAACATCTCATCATGAACTTCTTCTTTGTAAAGGAAAAACAGTAATCCAAGTATTATAAGATCATCTAAATATAATTCGATTCCTAATATTTCTAAAATAGGTTCATCTAAATTCGTTTCAACAAATGGATTTGCAAAATGAATTGGACCGAAAGAATTATATTTAAATGATCTTTTTTTCTGCTCTGAATTTTCTTTTTGCTCTTTTTCAAAATCCTCTGAAGGAATTGAATTAATATTAGGATTTGAGTTATTAGTATTTTGAATTATAGGTCTATTATAATTAGTATAGTAGGGATAATATTGATTTTGATAAGGAAATCTAAAAAATGGAAAACTAGGCATTAGGATTCTCCTTATTATCATTTTTTAATAATTCAGCAATTTTAGCTACATTTAATAAGTTAGCATATTGATCTAATTTTTCTTTTCGGCCTTCTCTTAAATAGGGCTTTAAAGAATATAATAAATTTGACCTTGGATCATTTTTGTTGTTTATTTTTTCCATAACAGATTTCATTTTTAAAATAGTATTCATATCTATATTGTTAAAATTAAAAGAATTATTTGAAGAGTTTTGCTCTGATTCTGTATTTCCGTTAGTATTTGAATTATTTGATTGGCCTTGGGAAGGAGAAGGATTTTGCATCATGGAAGAGAAATTTTGTATCATTTCTGGGGGAATTTGAGAAATAACATCATTAAGTTCTCCCTTATTCATCATATTTTTTAATTTGTTTATTGTATTTTCATCAAAATTAAAGTCGCTCAAAAATATCACCTCTTAAATAAATATATTCATAAATCTCTTAACTATGTATTATTATATGAAATAAAAAGTATAAATGTTACAAAGAAATGAGGCTTAAATTATGACATAAAACAGATATATATTTATAATGTAATAAAACTGATACAAAAATGTAATATTTATAACAAATAAAATTAAATTGTGTTTCCGTAACAATAAAACAATAATTAACATAAAAAGTATCGAAAAACGCTTAAAAGTATTGAAAAAAATGGAAAAGAGAGTTATAATGGTACATAGAGATATTATAATCTAAGGAGGATTACTATGAAAAATAAAGTATTAAAAATAGTGACAGTCGTTATATTGTTAGCAACTTTAACTATGGCTAACTTTATTTACGTTGGCTATGGATTAGTAAGCTATGCAGCAAGTAGTATAGCTACAAATCATCAAAATGTAGAATTTGATGCACAATTAAAGGAAGGGAATATCTTATCTTTATTAATTAATGTAAAAAAAGAAGGATATTTTAATGGAGAAATTACTTTGGAAAATAGTAATTTTACTATTGACACACAGCAAAGTAATCAATATATAAACAAAATTGAAGATAGTAAAATAGTGTTAAATCAAATAAATGCTGGAACTACAGCACAAGTTGATTTGAAAATCAAACCTGTTAATAAGGAGATATTTGATGCAGGTTTATTAAGTGCGGTAAGTAAGTTGAATTTAAATGGTAAATACATGGATAGTACACAAAAAGATATTACCATAAAAGCTTCAAGAGAAGTAAAATTAGAATATGTTGATAATAACACAGTAGATAATATAGAAAGTACAACAAATATTATAACTAATAAAATAATGAAAGTATCAGGAGAAGATAAAAGAGTTGTACAATTAGAAGTTGCTTTAGGATTAAAAGAAAACAATTATCCTATAAAGGAAATGGAACTTCAAATGAAAATACCAACTATAAATAATAAACAACCAACTATAGTGAAAAAAATAGATTTTAATACTATGACACATTGGGATTATAAATATGAAGAATCTGCAGTTGAAATTAAATTTACTAATGAACCAAATGAACAAAACAACATTTTATGGAAAAAAGAAGGTAACGAAAAAGTTGTTTTGACATTAATCTATGATAAAGATTCAATATTAGATAATATTACATTACAACCAGAAATAAAAGTAACATTATATGATGGAAAAGAGCTTTCAACTAATACAGTTATAGACAAAACACAATTAAGTGAAGAAAAAGATGCTATAATACAAACAACAGCATCAAATAGTGAAAGTTCAATTTATAAAGGAAAATTGTATTCAGGAATAGATAGAAGTTATGAAGAAACAACAAAAATTGCAGTAAATTTAGCAAATGCTGAAGATTATATTAAAGTTGCAGAAAAAGCAACTAACTATGTAGGTGATGATGAAGAAGCAAGTGCAAATGTTGTATACAATAAAACTACTATAAAAAAAGAAGAATTTGATAAAGTACTTGGAGAAAATGGAAAAATAACAATAACAAATGAAAATGGTGAAGTTCTTGCAACAATAGATAATGCAACACAAGTTGATGAAAATCAAAATATTGTTATTGATTATGAAGGAAAAGAACCTAGTGCAATAGAAGTAAAAACAACAGCACCTATTAAAGAAGGAGACTTAGAATTAGTACATACTAAAACTATAAAAGAAAATCAAAACAAAGATTTAATAAAAAAAGCAACAGAGCTTAATACTACTATTGAATATGGATATAATACAGAAATTACTAATAAAGTAGAATCAACAATAAAATTAGTGGAATCAAAAACAGAAGCAAGATTAGAAGTAAATAAAGAAACATTATCCACAGTTGTTGATAATACAGTGGAAATGAAAGCAATATTAAAAGGAAATAGTGAACAATATAATTTATATAAAAATCCAACAATTGCATTTGAATTACCAGAAGAAGTAGAAGAAATAAAAGTAAATAGTGTAGATTTAATTTATGATAATGAATTAAAGGTAAAAAATTACGAAGTAACTGGAAGAACTCTAAAAGTTTATTTAGAAGGAGAACAAAAGAATTACAAAGACTTAAGTATTGAAGGAACAGTTATTGTAGTAAATGCAAATATTAATGTTAATAAAAAATCTGCTACAAAAGATTCTAAAATAACTATGATATATCAAAACAATGAAGAAACAAATAGTGATTCAAAAGAAATTAGAATTGTAGCACCAAAAGATGTTACTGCTATAAACAGCATAAAGGAATTAAATGTTGAGACAATAGGTCAAGAAGAAACAAAAAAAGTAGCATTGGCAAGAGGAAGTAAAACAAAACAATTAGAGACAGAAATAGAAATAGTTAATAATAATGAAAATGCAATTGAAAATGTTAAAATAATAGGAACATTCCCAACTAAAAATAAAGAAAACAATATGGATATAAAATTACTAGAGGGAATTACTTTAGAAGGTATAGATGGAGCAAAAATATATTATACAGAAAAAGAAGATGCAACTACAGATGTAAAAGATTCTGGAAATGCTTGGACTGAAGAAATAACAGATACAAGTAAAGTAAGAAAATATTTAATTGATGTACCAAGTTTAGAAGCACAATCAAGTATAAAAGGAACATATAAAGTAGAAATACCAGAATTATTAGAATATAATCAATCAGCAAAACAAGGCTATACAGTACAATATACAAACAGCCTATCAAAAACTGAAGGCGAAATGAAAGCGACTACTATAGAATTAGAAACAGGAATAGGACCAAAATTAGAAACAAAACTAACTCCAACAGTTTCTGGTTCAGAAGTAGCATCTAATAGTACAGTAAAAAACGGAGAAGTTATTAAATATAAAATTGAAGTATCTAATGTAGGAAGTGAAGATCTTACAAATGTAACATTACAAGGAGATGTTCCAGAAGGTACAACATTAGTAGAACCACAAGAAAATTATGAATATACAGGAGCTTCTTATTATAAAGAATTAACTGATAAAACTTATAATGCTAAAATAGATAAAATAAGAGCTGGAGAAGTTATAACAGGAACATATGAAGTAAGAGTAAATGCTGGAGTTGAGTCAGGAACAAAATTATTAAATACAGTACAAGCACAATATGGAGATGTTATTAAAAAATCAAATGAATCTCAATTATTAACAGAAAGTGGAGATATACGAGTAAGTGTAAAAAGAGTTACTGATAGAAAAGTAGATTTATATGAATCTGGAACAGTAAGATATTTTGCTATTATAGAAAATTTAGCAAATTCTAAAAGCGAAGATGTAATAATAAATACTAATAAATCTGATAATATAGAACCATCTAGAGTAGTATTATTAACAGGAATGAAAACAGGAGAAAATGCAAATCAAGATGAATCTATAAATAGTGAAGAAATAGATTATAGAGACGAAATGAATATAGGTTCTTTGGGAGCTGGAGAAGTAAAAGTTTTAAGTTATGATATGTCTATTAAAAAATTAGATAGTACAAATAAAATAGGATTCTCAGTAATAGCCAAAGAAGGAAAAAGTGAATATAAATCTAATCGTATAGAAGAAAATATAAATAAAGTAAATGTTGCATTAAATATGACGACGAACACACAAAGTCAATATGTAAAAGCAGGAGATAACATTGAATATACAATTACAGTAAAAAATAATGGAACAGAAGGAGTAAGTGGACTAAAAATAATAGATAAAATACCAAGTAGTTTAACAGTAGATAGTGTAACATTTGATGATGAAACAATAGAAGCATATAAAGATATAAATGATATAGAAATTTCTTGTGATATAGCTTCACAATCTGAGAGCACAATTAAAATATCAACTACAGTAAAATATTCAGTAGATAGAACAAATGCAGAACCAATTACAAATGTTGCATATGCAGAGATGTTAGGAGAAAGAGTTGCAACGACTTCAGAAATAAATCATATTATTGAAGCAAATAAAGAAAACGCAGATACAGATAAAGATGAGGATGGAAAAGGTAATGAAGATATTGCAAATGGAAGCAAAATGATAACAGGTGTTGCTTGGTTTGATGAAAATGCAAATGGACAAAGAGATGATTCAGAAAAAACATTATCTAATATAAAAGTACATTTATTAAATACAAAAACAAACAATTTAGTTAAAGACACAAAAGGAAACGTACTAGAGGCAACAACAAATGATAATGGAGTGTATGTATTAAATAATATAGGAAGCGGAAAATACATTGTTGTATTTGAATATAATAAAACTCAATATGCATTAACAAAATACAAAGCAGAGAATGTTGATGAAAGCAGAAATTCAGATGTTATGACAAATGAATTATCAATAGAAAACGAAAAACAACAAGTAGCTTCAACAGATATTATAGAAATAAATAATGAAAATGTTTCTGATATTAATATTGGATTAATTGAATTAAAGAACTTTAACTTTAGATTAGACAAATATATTAGTAAAATACTAATTCAAAATTCAGCAGGAACAACAGTAAAAGAATATACTGATGCAACTGTAGCCAAAGCAGAATTAGATGGAAAGAAAATTAATGGAACAACAGTTATTATTGAATACGAAATAAAAGTAACAAACATAGGTGAAGTTGACGGATATGTAAGAAAAATAGTAGATTACATGCCAAGTGACTTGAAATTTAGTTCTGAATTAAATAAAGATTGGTATCAAACAGGAACAGATCTTTATAATACAAGTTTAGCAAACGAAAAAATAACAGCAGGACAATCAAAATCAGTTAAATTGACATTAACAAAGGCAATGACAGAAAATAATACAGGTTTAATAAATAATACAGCAGAAATTGCAGAAAGTTATAATGAACTAGGAATAGCTGATAGCAAATCAACTCCTGGAAATAGAGTAAATGGAGAAAGTGATTATGGTTCAGCAGATGCAATATTAAGTTTAAAAACAGGTGGAGAAGTTTATATAGCAATTACAATTATAGCTATAATTGCATTAGGAATTCCAACATTTATTATAATAAGAAAAAAATATATAAAAGGTGATAGAAAATAGAAAGGAAAGGAGGTATAAAAATGAGTAAGATAAAAAAATTAGCAGTTTTATGTTTTATGATATTACTAGGAAGTTTTGTTATTACGAATTCAGTAAATGCTGAATCAAAGTATTTTTCATATAATGATTTATGCTATAATGAAACTTTACTTTGTGCACAACACCATCAAAGTATGTATGGATCTACATATAAATTAATTACTGAAATAAATATAACAGGAAATAAATCAACAGGAAATGGTGCAACAGTAGAGAGTTGGCATAATGCTAAATTGGCAGCAATTTTATCAAATAAAAGAGGAACATTAGAAAATTATGGAGGAAGTGATGTTGAAAATTTACCAGTGCAAAATGCAATATGGAATTATTTAGGTACATGGCGTTCAGAAGTTGGATATAAACATGGAATTAAACAGGATTTCGTAAATAATTCAAAAGGTAATTTTAATACATCAATAGAAACAGAAGCAGAAGAGTATGCTAATAATTACAAAAATGGAAATTTGACACAAATAACTGATAAAACAGATAAAAGTAAAATAAAAGTAACACAATATACAGAAGGAAATGAACAATATTTAAGAGTAGGACCATTTAAATATGAATTTCCTGAAAAATTATCAGAAATTAATGTAATAACAGATAAAAATTCAAAAATGGAAATAAAATGTTTTGAAAAACGTATAAATGATAATCAATATTCTAAATATTCTAATATAAATCAAATTAAAAGTGGAAATGAGTTTTATATTAGTGTAAAGATGCCAACAGATGGTACAAGCCAGATAAAGAAAATTACAGTAAAAGGTAAAGCCAATGTAAAACATGTAACTATTAAATTCTGGGAAAGTACAAGTATGAGTCAACAAAACCTATTACAATATAACTATAGTAATGAAGAAATAGATATAAATCAAACTTTTGATTATAATATAAAAATATTAGGAAATTTAAAAGTTATAAAAGTTAACAAAGATAATATAAAAATAAAATTACAAGGTGTAGGATTTTATGTACAAAATAAAGATACTAAAAAATGGGTAAAAGTAGAAAATGACACAGTATCTTATACAGATAAAAAAGAAGATGCAACAGAGTTTATAACAGATAAAAATGGTGAAATTACAATTAAAAATTTAGTTGTAGGTACATATGTAGCTTATGAAACTAAAAACCCAAATTATGGTTATGAAATCATAAAAGAAGGACAAGAAAAGTCAATTACTGTAGATAAAACAGCAGAACTTCAAATTCCAAATAAGCAAAAATACATTAAGCTTTCTGGATATGTATGGGTAGATAAAGTTTTTTCAAAACAAGCTTCTAGAAATGATTTATATAAAGATAATGATTATGATTCAAATGATATATTATTAGATGGAATTACTGTGAGATTAATTGATAAAACAACAGGTAAAGTAGTGAAAGAAGCTAAGACAGCTGATGGAGGAAAATACTTATTTACAGATGTTTTAGTAGATGAACTAGGAAATTATTATATAGAATTTGAATATGATGGATTAACTTATACAAATGTAATACCTCATATTGATAAAGATAATGGTTCAAAAGTTGCTGAAAATAGTAGTGTAAGAGATGAATTTAATAAAGGATTCTCAGTAATAGAAGGAAGTACAGAAAGTAATAAAGGTATTACAAAAGATAGTGCTGGAAATCCAAAATATGATTTAAATTATAACATTGACAAAAATAAACATACATCAACGCTTAACAATACAGGATTATATCCAATAAAAGCTAATACAAATGAAACAGGGTATGTTATAAAAGACCACTTTACTCCAGGACAAGAAGAAATTAAGTATATAAATTTAGGTTTATATGAAAGAGAGCAACCAGACATTGCATTAGTAAAAGATTTATATAATGTAAATGTTGCAATAAATGGATATAACCATATATATGAGTATGCAAACAGATTTAATAATCAAGGAGAATATGGAGACGGATTTAATGTAGGAGTTAAATTTGGAAATAAATATGGAAACATGTCATATACAAGAGCGATTTATGAAGCTGATAAAGAATATACAAGTTCAGATAAGAGCAAAGAATTAAAAGTATATGTAACCTATAAAATATCAATGAAAAATGAATCTTCTAATTTACAAGTACAAGTAAATAACATAGTAGATTACTATGATTCAAATTATACATTAATAAAAACAGGAACAGGAATTGACGAAAAAGGAAATGTAACAGGAGATATTTCAAACAGTGGTAGTCAAAGTTATAATGATAAATATCAAAAAGTAATTATTAATACAAATTCAAAGATAGAGCATAATAAATCAGCAGATGTCTATGTACAATTCGAATTAAATAGAGATGCTGTACTTAAAATCTTGAACGATAAAGAAAACTTAGATAATGTTGTAGAAATCAATTCTTATTCTGTATTTGATACAGATGGAAAAGTATATGCAGGAATAGATACAGATTCAAACCCAGGAAATGCAGTACCAGGAGATACAACAACATATGAAGATGATACAGATTCAGCACCAGGTTTAAAATTAGTAGTTTCAGATAAGGCAAGAGAGATGACAGGTAAGGTATTCTTAGATTCTACTTCAAATGAATTAAAGACAGGAGAAGTAAGACAAGGTGATGGAATGTATACAGACGGAGAAAAGGGAATTAAAGATGTAAAAGTTACACTTAAAGAGAATATAGAAAGAGGAAAAGTATATGAAGCAACAACAGATGAAAATGGTGACTTCTATATTTCAGGGTATATACCAGGTGATTACACATTAACTTATACTTGGGGAGATAAAGAATATATAGTTCAAAATTACAAAGGAACAGTTTATGACAAAAATAGATATGATGCAAATGTTACAAATAAAGAATGGTATAAAACAGATGTAGATACTAGATATACTGATGCAATTGATAATTATAATACAAGGGAAAAAATTGATAATGAAATTGCAGAAGTTACAAATAAAACAGCTACTACAATTGATAAAATGGATTCAACAACACCAACAATGGGAATTAGTGTAGAATACACAACAACAACTACAATAGAACCAACAACTGATAAATTTAAAAGTCCAGACTTTAAGATTGAAAATATAGACTTTGGTATTGTAGAGAGAGCAAGACAAGATTTAGCTTTAAGAAAAAGAGTAAATACATTTAAAGTTACATTAGCAAATGGTCAAGTAATCGCAGATATGACAATAGATGAAAAAGGAAATATTACAGGAGAAAGAAATCATGTAACATATATGGGACCATCAAGTACTACTACACCAAAAAATGGACTTGTTAAATTAGAACTAGACAATGAGTTAATTCAAGGAGCAACAGTTGAAGTAGAATATGAAATAAAAGTAACTAATAATAGTGAATTAGATTATGTATCAGAGGACTTTTATAAATATGGAATTAAATCAGGCAATGAAGTTACTATAACACCAACATCAATTATAGATTACTTAGATAAAAATTGGGGATTTGAAGCTGAGAAAAATAAAGAATGGACTGTAAAGAGCTTAGATGAAATTAAAAACATTGTTGCAAAAGAAGTATACGAGAATGAAGATTCAACTATAGCTGACAAGACAATTCTTTACACAGAAAGTCTAAAAGGACAAAAATTAAAACCTACTGAATCAGCAACAGTAAATTTAAATGTTTCTAAAGTACTATCAAATTCAGATGAGATTTCATTAGACAATGAATCAGAAATTACAGAATTGACAAAGGACGGAGGTTCAAAACTAATTTCAACACCAGGAAATTATATTCCAGGACAAGAAGAAACTAAAGAGTCAGACGAAAGCATAGCAGAAACAGTAATCGTAACACCAAGTACGGGTGCTAATCTAGAATTTATTGTACCAATAATGATAGGAGTAATAGCATTAGTAATTTTAGGAGCTGGAGTAGTAATAATAAAAAAGAAGACTTTATAATATAAAACCAAAAAGGATTAAATCTGAAAAGATTTAATCCTTTTTTCTTTACGCAAATAACTAATTGGAGAGTTTTTTGTAATATAAAAGAGAAATTTGTAATTAAATTGTAAATAAAATTTAAAGAAAGTGTATTAAAACATGGCTAAATGAATGTCCCTAAAGGTATTACAGATGGAAAATGTAATATTTGGTTAAGCAGGAAAAAACTTATATTGATTTTGAAAACGAAAATAAGTACTATATATAGTAAGGAAAAGTATAAATATTTTAAATATATAAGTCCATTTTTAGATGTATTTAAAGGGGCAGAGGAGGAGCTAGATGAAAAATAAGATTTATCAGAAAATAGTGTTATGTACAACTTTATTAGCAGTAGTTTGTTTAAGCATACTGTTTTTTATGCAATTCATAAGAAATGTTAGTGTTGGTGCAGATAACTCTAGAATGAAATTAGAAGTTAATTTAGATAAATATATTAACTTTAATATATCAGATCAAGATAAAGGAACTTTAATACAATACGATGTAAAAGTGGGAAATAACGAAGAAGAGTTAAGAGAATACATTCCAACTAGAGAAAGTGAATTGAATATTGGACTTAATCAAATTGATGGAAAATATCCATATGATGTTAAGGTGGTTGCAAAAAGTACAGAAGCTACAAATGGAAAAACAGAAGAGATACAAGAAAACTATCAATACGATAACACAACAGGAACAGTTGTAATTAAAGCTAGCAATGAAAATGAAAATGGAGAGCCAATTAGTAGTTCAGAACCTAGCAAAGATGCTAAAGATGAGTATTTAGTAATTTGTTATTATGATACATATATTGAACAACCGATTGAAAGAGAATTAGACATTAAAATTTCAGTAAAAGCATCATTATTTGAAGATGATAGATTGGCAAGTGCAGAAGATGAGCTTACAGGTAAAGTTAAAGAAAATATTGGAGAATTAACTAATATATCATATAATACACCGGATATAGCTAATGGATATATAAAATCAAATATAATTAATGGAACAAATTATGATACAGTATATACAGAAAAACAAAGTGTATTAATTAGTAAAAAGGAATCACAAGAAAAAATAAAAATATTAGAAAATAATAATTTTGTAAAAGTAAATAACAATAATAGTGAAACAGAAATTGATGTAGAAAATAAGGGAGATTTAGTTTATAAAAGTACAAAAATAAGAAAAAGCGATGTAACAAGAGTTTTGGGATTAGATGGAGAAATTAGTATATTAGATAATAATCAAAATTTAATTGCAACAATTAATAAAGATACAGAATTTGAACAAGATGGAACTGTTACAATTAACTATGAAAATGAACCACAAGCTATAATAATAAAAACAAGTAATATTCAAAATGAGGGTATTTTAAATATTGAAAATACAAAAGTAATTAAGAGTAGCATGTTAGAGATTAATAATTCTAAAATAAAGACAGTAGGAAGTTTAATAGGGGTAAGAAGTGAGACAATAAATGAAACTGAGCAAGAAATAGAAGTATATAGTAAAGAATATGAAAACAAGATTGATATAAAAGATTCAAAAACAAATGTAACATTAGAAGTAAATAATGATCAATGGACAAATAAGCAACAAAATGAAATCACATTTGATGTATATACAAATGCAAATACTATAAATGATAATATGTTAAAAAATCCAAAAATAAAAATAGAGCTTCCAAGTCAAGTTGAAAAGGTTATATTAGGAAATAGTTCTGTTGTTTATGCAAATGGATTAGAATTGCAAGATCCATATTTGGAAACAAGTAAAAATGGAAATATAGTAATTGTAGCTAATTTAGTGGGAGAACAAACTAGTTACAATGATAATGCATTGGGGTTAATAACAGATGTAAAAATATCTGCTACAGTAATATTGAAAAAGGATATTGAGGGAGCAATAGAAAATGTAAATTTAATATATGCAAACCAATATACTTTAGATGGAAGCACAGAAGTTGAAGAAAAAAATAAACAAATAAAGATAGAAAATTATAAAGAAGAAGTATCAAACCAAAGTGAACAAATTGTAGCTTCTAATGTTGGAGATACATTGAATACTACATCAGAAAATGTGGATGGATTGAAAGTAGAGGTTGTGCCAGTAAGAGGTGATACAACTTTAAAAGATGGAGAGACTGTTTATGAAGGAGAGTTTATTAAATATAATATTAAAGTGACAAATACTTCTGATAAACAGATTGATAATGTTAAGGTTGTTGGAACTATCCCAGAAGGTACTGTTTATGGTGAATTGGAAGCGGAATATAATAAAGAAACAGGCAAATATTGTTATAATTTTGATACTGAATTAAAACAAAAGGAAATAGAAATAGAAACATTAGAATCAGGAAAAAGTGTTAATAAGTTTTATGAAGTACAAGTAAAGGATTTAGCAGAGAGTAATAATGAACAACAAATTACTACTAATATAAAAGTATATGCAGAAAAAAATCAAGTGATGGATTATAATATTACTAATAAAATAGAGAGAGCTGAAGCAAAAGTTTTTTTAGGGGCTTTTTTAGGCTCTGAAAAGGATACATGGACTTATACTCTTTTAGTAACAAGTAATTCTAGGGAAGAAGTAACAGCGACGGTAAAAGTACCAAAAGAATTTGAATTAGATTATATTTTGATAGATCCAAATTATGAAGGTGGGGGGTCAAAACTAGATTTAAACAAAGTAGCCAATATAGATGAAAATAATATCTCTGTAAAGATACAGACTAACAAAAAATATTTGATTGCAGGATATATAAATAGTAGTAAAATAGAAGAAAAGACAGAAAATTCAGAAGTTGAGTTAACGGCTATTGCAAATGTAGAAATAGAAAATAAAATTTATTCTTCAAACCAAAATCGAATTCTATATGGCTACGATAGTGTATCTATAGTAATGACTTCTGAAAATGAAGGTGAAGAAGTAAAATATGGAGATGAAATTGATTATGAAATAATAGTTACTAATACTGGGAAAAGTAATTTACAAAATGAATTTGTTTCTTCTATAGGGGTTAGGGTAATAGATTTCTTGCCAGAAGAAGTAGAACCTGTAAAAATTATATATAATAACTATAAAGAAGAAGTTGAGGAAGAAGAAAAAGATGAAAATGGACAAATTGAGAATTATAAATCAACAGGAATATATAAAGAGGAAGAAAATGTTATAGAAAATATAGGAAAATTAACAGATGAAGATGGAAATAGGTTACCAAATGTTGATTTATGTCTTACTATACCTTACGGAAAAAGTGTTAGTATAAAAGTAAAAACTAAAGCTGGACTTGTATTGGAAAAGGAAAAGATAGAGAATAATGCAACAGTATCAGGAATTTTAGAGGAAGATAATATAGAATCAAAAGTTTCAAATACAATTACACATGTAATTCTTCCATACAATTATGAAGAAAATGAAGAACCAGATAATCCAGACAATCCAGACAATCCAGACAATCCAGATAATCCAGATAATCCAGATAATCCGAATGTTCCAGATGATCCAAATACTCCGTCACTATATAGTATATCAGGAATAGCTTGGGAAGATGAAAATGAAGATGGGAAAAGACAGACAACTGAAAAAGGACTAAGCGGAATACCAGTTATATTAGTAAATAGTAAAGATTCTAGTCAAATAAGTAAGAGAACTACTACAGATTCTGAAGGTAAATATTATTTTACAGAATTAGCAAGAGGAAATTATATTGTTATTTTTAACTATGATACAAATACATATTCTGTTACAGAATATCAAAAAAGTGGAGTATCAAATAGTATGAATTCAGATGCTGTTGTTAAGGAAATTACGTTAATGGGAGAAAAGACAAAGGTAGGTATAACAGACACAATAGATTTAAATGCAACGGTTTCTAATATAGATATAGGATTAATAAAAAACAAAATATGTGATGTGAAGTTAGATAAATATATTTCTAAAGTACAAGTAATAACTACAAGCGGAACAAAAGAATATACATATGACAAGGAGCAATTAGCAAAAGTTGAAATAAAATCTAAAGAAATTCAAGGAGCTACTATTGTTGTTAATTATAAGTTAATAGTAACTAATGAAGGTGAATTACCAGTAACTAATGTAAAAGTTGCTGATTACATACCAGAAGGATTTAATTTTACATCAGAGATGAACAAGAATTGGACAATTAATAGTAATGGTGAAGCTGTAAATACTACAAACCAAAGTATAAAACCAGGTGAGAGTATGGAATTAGAGTTAATTCTTACAAAAACCATGACATCAAATTCTACAGGAACTTTTACTAATAAGGCTGAAATACGAGAAATGAAAAATTCTTTAGGAATAGAGGATATAGATTCAAAACCAGGAAATAAAATAGAAACAGAAGATGATTTTTCAAAAGTAGACTTAATTATATCTGTTAGTACTGGAGCATTAGTTTATATATCAGTAGGTATAGTGTTAGCAGCTTTAGTGATAATTGGTGTTTTCTTATTTTATAAATATGGAATTTTAAAAATAGGAAAGATATCTTTGTTAGGTATTATAATTATAGCAACACTTATTGCAGGAAGTGATAATGTGCAGGCTGCAGCACCTTCAAATGCTAAGTTTACATATAGTCGATATAATTCGCATGGATATTCTAATAATTATGGTAGTAGATATTTTTATGGAGAAGAAAAAACAGGGGATGCTTTATGTGTTCAAGCAGGTGTTGGTGTTGCTGGAGATGGAAGCGAATATAAATTTAAAGGATATACAGGTAGTGCATCTTATACAAATGTCAATGAAGAAGCAGAAAATTTAAAATTTGATTTGACTAAGGTGGAAGATGAAAATCCTATTCAAGTTGAAGAACAACATCCAGATGGAATTGCAATGAAAAAATTAAGTACATTTAAATTTAAATGTTCTAGTACAGAAGCAGAGTTGATGTTTTATGCTTATAATTATAATAAAAAAACTGTTTATTGCGATGTATGGAGTAACTCGAATAATAGTGGCATTGAAAATAATGGTTCAGGAAATTATAAGATTAAAAAAGAATATAAAAATAAAGAAATTGAGTTTTCCATTTATGTAAAAGAAGAGGACTATAAAAAACGGAATTGCGTATATTGAGCTTAGAGCAAAAACTAGTGCAACAGTGAAAAAAGGGCAGAAGGTTTATAGACAGGCAAAATATAGCTATAGTTCAACTACACAAGATGTAGTCACATTTAGAAAATTTGAAGATAAAAGTCAATCAGATGTAGAAAACAAAGTAGTTAGTAATGAAAAGTCAATTAAATGGATGAACTTTACAGGAAATTTAAAAATAATAAAAGAAGATGAAGAAACTGGCGAAAGATTAAAAGGGGTAAAATTCAGTGTAAAAGGTCCTGATAAAACTTTAGATAGATCTTATACCACAGATGAAAATGGAGAAATAAATCTTGAAAATATAATTACGGGAGAATATAAAGTAAAGGAAGTATCAAATTCTAATTATGGATATACGGTTATGGTAGAAGATTCAGTTAAAGTAAAATCCACAAAGACTGTAGTATATGAGGCAAAAAACAAAAAACAAACAGGAAACCTTAAAATAATAAAACAAGATGCAGATTCTGAAAAAAATTTAGAGGGAGTAAGTTTTAAAATAAAGAAAAAAGACGAAAACAAATACATACAGGTTAAAACAGGTGATGGTTGGAAAAAAGATATTACAGGAATAGTACATGTAGATGATATGCAAACTGTAGATACAGAAAACGAAGCAACAATATTTACGACTAACAGTGATGGAATTATAGAAGTACGAAACATTTTAAAAGGAACATATTACGTAGAAGAAGTTTCAGTTGGAGATATATATTTTGGATATGAAGTAGATGATGATTATATAACTTGGAGTTACACATCAACGGCGAATAAGGATAATACCGGAAGTGGAAAAGGTCATATTGCTACTGTAGAAGTGGTTGCTAGAGCATCATATAATACGAAGGAACCTCCAAAAGAGGAAAATAGAAATGAAATAGTAGTATTTAAAAATAAAAGAAAATATATAAAATTGAGTGGATATGCTTGGGAAGACAAAAGAGTTGGTGGTAAAGACAATAAGGCAGGAAATGAAAAATGTGATGTAGAAGAAAACACAGAAAGTAATAAAGAAGAGGATAAAAGGTTAGCAAATGTACTAGTTAAGTTATATAGTTGGGAAGGAAAACTTCTTGGTCAGACTATTACAGACGAAAAAGGTAATTATGTATTTGGAACAAAGTCGATGGCTGATATAAATGGAGATGGTATAATATCTATAGTTGATGTAACTGAAATTACGCGAGTTATAAGTTCGGGAGAAACAAATAAATATACCAATGGATTAATGGATATTAATAATGATGGAAAGATTGACAAAGCTGATATAGAAAAACTTCAAAATATCATATCTTTAAATGAAGAATTGATAGATGTAAAAATAGAAGATATATATAATTCAAAGACAAAAAAAGCTGGGTATATAGAGTTTACATATAATGGATTAAATTATGAGACTGTTAGTGTTAACGTGAAAGAAGAAAATACAAACAAAGTAGCTGAAATAAGTTCAAATTCTCAAAATCTAGTTGATAAGTCTATTGATGGAACGTATTTAGATAATAGAACAAGTTTCAATGAAAGTTGGGCTGTAATAGAAAATAATAAAAAAATAGACAGTGATGGCAATGTTGATACGTTAGATTATAATCATAATAATTATGCAAGCAGTTTATCATATCCAGGTGGAGTTACTGGTTATAATGAACAGAAATATCCTATTATTGTAAAAGATAATACTAACAATAATATTTTTAATATAACTGCAAGAACAGAAACAAATACAAGTGAAGATGCTTCATGTAAATTTTTTGGACAAAATAAAACAATGGAGATGATATTATCAGACAAAGAACAATATATTGATACAATTGAAAATATTAATTTAGGAGTAAAAGAAAGAGCGCAACCAGACTTAGCACTTACAAAAGATATATATAGTGCAAAAGTTACTGTAAATGGATATGAGCATACATATATGTATAATCAAAAATTTGTAGATAAAGATCAAAATGAGGATGAATTTAACGTAGATGTTAAATTTGGAGAAAAATTCGGAAACAAATCGTTTACAAGAGCAATTTACCCATCAGACGTAAAAGAAACACAAGATAAAGATTTTTCAGTAAAAGTAGTGTATATAATAACTCTAAAAAATGGATCAGGAGTATTATATTCTAAGATAAATAGTTTAGTAGATTATTTTGATGCACGATATACAATAGAAGAAAATGGCGCAATTGGCACAGGTTATGAAAATGGTAAGATTAAGGATGAAATTAGGTACAAATTAGATAGATCTTATCAAGATGCTGAATATAGAAAGTTAATCATAAATTGCGATACGAAAATAAACCCAAATGAAAGCAATAAAAATATTTATGTAGAATATACATTAACAAGAAATGGTGTAAAAGATATTTTATTTGATAAAAATGGGAACCAAAAAACAAATATAGAAGGACTAGAAAATATTGTTGAAATTAATTCATATTCAACATATAGTGATAAAGATTTTACAAAGAGTTATGCAGGAATAGATAGCAATTCTAATCCAGGTAGTACAGTTCCAGGAAATAAAGATACATATGAAGATGATACGGATTATGCACCAGGATTAATACTAGAAGTTGCAAATCCAAGAGAGATAAAAGGTACAGTATTTGAGGATAATGCAGTAGATCCAACAGAAGGAGGAACAAATAGAGAAAGATTAGGAAATGGAAAATTTGATGATGGAGAAAAAACGATATCTGGAGTGCAAGTAGGTTTATATAAAGAAGCTGATTTTGAGGAGATAAAAGATGAGGATGGAAAAATCATAGATATGCAATTAGAATCAGAAGCTAAACCTGTTGGAACGACTACTTATGGAGGAGATAATAAGGATTCAACAGGAAAAGATGGAACATTTACGATAAAAGACTTTGCACCAGGAGAATATAGAATTGTATACTTCTGGGGAGATGGTAAGTATACCATTGAAGATTACAAATCTACGATTTGGACAAGTGATAATAAAAATGAGAAAGATGGAAATCCAAATACATGGTATAGGGTAAATACACATATAAGATATTCAGATGCAAAAGACAATTATGCTACAAGATTAAAAATTGATAGCGAAGACACAAGTATAGATAAAATGGACTCAATGACAAATATAGATAAAATGGACTCAAAGACAAATTCTATGACATTTGGAGTTGAATTAAAAGATGATATCTATAATATAAAGACAGAGACCAGTGGAATTGATAAAGTTACATTCAGCATAGAAAATATAGATTTTGGTGTTATAGAGAGACCAAGACAATCAATAGATGTAACTAAGAGAGCAAAATCAATGAAAATCACATTGGCTAATGGACAAGTAATTGCAGATGCAAAAATAGTAGAAAAAGATGGAAAATTACAACTAGAACAACAAGTAAAAGGTGTAATATATACAGAGCCTTCAGATAAAAATAACCCTAAAAATGGACAAATAAAAGCAGAAATTGATAATGAGTTAATTCAAGGAGCAACAGTAGAAATTAAATATGAAATTAAGGTACAAAATAATAGTGAAATAGATTATGATTCAAAGGGATATTACTGCTATGGAGAAAAGGGAGAAGAAATTGTTAAAATTAAGGCTAGTGGAGTTTATGATTATTTAGATAATACAATGATTGCAAATGATGAAAATACAGAGTGGGAGACAAAGACAATAGTAAATTATAATGAAAAAGTTAGCAAACCAACTATAATGGAAGAATACTTTAAATACCAATCATCTTCAATAGATTCTTCTGGAAATACAGAAATAAGAGTATGGTATGAAGAATTTAAAGAACAATATGCAACTGCAATTAAAAACTGGAACATTACGGAAATTAAAGAAGCAAGAAAAAAGAAATTAGCAGATAAAACAATTCTACATAATGCTAATCTTGAGGGAGAAATAGCACCAGGGGATTCTAAGCAGGCAAGTTTAACTGCTTCGAAGATTTTAACAAATACAGATGAAATTGAATTAAATAATGATGTAGAAATAACTGAAGTAACTAGAACTGCAAAAACGGGAAGAAAAGTAACACCAAAATATACATCTTTATATGATAGAGGCGAAACTGTAACAATTACAACACCTACAGGAGAAAACAAAAACTATATTTTAATTACAATAGTTGCAATATCATTCTTTGTAATATTAGGCACAGGTATAGTATTTATCAAAAAGAAAATTCTAAAATAATACATGATAAGATATCAGGACTGGAAATTCCAGTCCTTTTAAAATTAAAATTAAAATTTATATTGCAATTTTCGACAATATATAATAAAATAAAAATCAAATATTAAAACAATATAAAAAAAATACTAAATATAAATAAAAAAATGTAAAAAACTTTTTCGGTACAGGCTACCAAAAAAGACAAAAACCACAAAGGACAAGTAGTAAAATATATTTAATTTAAAAAAAGTTAAATAATAACTTAAAAAAGAAGAGGTGGTAAGGATGTTTCAAAATATAAATGAAGATACAATAGATTTAGATAGCAAAAATGAAAACAAAAAAAGTACAAACAAACTAAATATATTTTCAAATGTATTTACAAAAGACAATATCGTACTTTACATAGTTTCATTTATGCTATCTTTTGTTGGACTAAATGGTGAATTTTCAATTTTTAGTATAAGTATGTTAGGTGCATGTTTTGCATCTTCTATTCCAGCATTAGGAATAGTTTTAGCATCTTTAATAGGAAATTTTATTAAATTTGGTGTAGGCGGAGTACTTGGCTATTTTTTAACAGCTTTAGTTATGCTAATAAGTTTGTTTATTATCAAACCTCGTTATAATGAGCAAGAAAGAAACGAAAAAATAAAAGTAGGAAAAAATGTTTTTATATCTGTATTAGTGATCCAAGCTGTTAAATGTATAATGTCTGGATTTACTATTTATGATATATTATCTACAATTACATTAGCAATGATAGCACTAGTATTTTATAAGATTTTTGTAAACTCAACAGTTGTAATACAAGAATTCTATTTAAAGAGGGCATTTTCAATTGAAGAAGTAATAGGTGCAAGTCTTTTACTTGCTATTGCAGTAGGAGGCTTTGGAGATTTAAGTATAGCTGGATTTGGAATTAGAAATATATTAAGCATATTAATTGTTATGATTTTAGGTTGGAAAAATGGAATTTTAATAGGTACTACATCAGGAGTAACAATAGGAGTAACATTAGGTGTTATATCTGGAACAGAACCAATAATGATAGCAGCATATGCAATATCTGGAATGTTAGCAGGAATTTTAAATAGGTTTGGTAAAATAGGAGTTGTTATAGGTTTTACATTAGGAAATGTACTTTTAGCATATGTATCAAATGGCTATACAGTAGAATTAATACATTTTAAAGAAATTTTAATAGCATCATTAGGATTATTATTAATTCCAAAAACATTAAAAATTGATATAGAAGAATTTATAGGAACTAATAAATTTTTACCAGGTGCTCCAGGTAGAGCATTAAATAAAAGCAAAGAAATGGCTCAAAGTTTAAATAATGTTTCAGAAGCAATACAAGAGATGGCAACAACATATAGAAATACAGAACAAGTAAATTATGGAGAAGGAAATAATAAAATTGGAAATAAGCAAATTTTCTTATCTGAATTATTAAATAATCTAGAACCATATAAAGAAAACATGTTATATGAAGATATAGCAGATACAGAAGGTGAAATTGTTAGTGAAATATTTGACTTTTTATTGGATAAACAAGAAATTACAACACAAGATTTATTAAAAATATTTGCTGATTGTAACAGCTATGTAGTAGGATTTGAAGATAAAAATATTAGTAAGTATTTAGAAGAAAATATTTCACAGATGGTAAGAGTTATTAATGTATCATATAAAATAAGTAAATCTAATTTTATATGGAGAAAAAAAGTAGAAGAAAATCAAAAAAATATTGGAAGGCAGCTAAACGGAGTATCAAAGGCAATTCAAAGTATGGCAAAAGACTTAGAGAAAGATTTAGAAGTAGAAGAAAAATATGAAAATCAAAAAACGGAAATTATAGAGTTGTTAAGACAAAAAGAAATAGAAGTTCAAGATTTAGTTATAAAAAAAGATAATCGTTTTTTAATTGAAATATATTTAGACGAAATATTGGAAACAGCAAAAATAGAAGTAATAGAAGATATATTGACAAAAGTACTAAAAGAAAAGATAGTATTAAATGATGAAGCTAGTGTAGGAAAAAGATTAAACTTTTTATCAGAAGACAAATATATTATGGCAATTGGTAAAGCAGAAACTACTAAAAGTAAAAGCGAAACTTCAGGAGATAGCAATTTAAGTATTAGGCTAAAAGATGGAAAATATTTAGTGGCAATAAGTGATGGAATGGGAAGTGGAAAAGAGGCTAAAAATAGTAGTTTACATGCATTAAGATTATTAGAAAACCTACTTTTATCTGGATTTGATAAAAAGATATCATTAGATTTAATAAATACAGCATTGTTAAATCAAAATAACGAAATATTTGCAACATTAGATATAGCGATTGTAGATTTATATAAAGGAAATATAGAATTTATAAAAAGTGGAGCTTGTCCAACTTATATAAAAAATAAGAAAAGAGTTCAAATGATAAAATCAACATCTTTGCCAACAGGAATTATAGAAGAAACAACAATTCAGACTTTTGACAAAGATATAGAAGCAGGAGATATTATGCTTATGTGTTCAGATGGAATCTTAGATTCTAATATTGAATATAAAAATAAAGAGTTGTGGATTAAATATATGTTAGAGGATGTTGAAACTAGTAATACTCAGAAAATAGCAGATTTAATTTTAAATGAAGCTATAGATAATAATTATGGTGTGGCAAAGGATGATATGAGTATTATTGTTTGTAAATTTAGAAAAAAAGAAGAATAAGATTTTAGAATTAAATATTTTAAATCAACACAGAGGAAGGATTTTTTTATGCGAATCCTTCCTCATTTTTTATAAATTTTCGCACGCGAACAAATTTGCTGAAAAAATGCTCAAACTTAGAGAAAAATGGATTGACTAATTATAAAGGATGATATAAAATAAATGTGAAACTACAAAAAAATACAAAATATAATAGAAAATTCAAATAAATATTTTATATAAAAGGGGGCTAAAATAAAATGAGCAGAGGAAGTAGAGGTAGAAGGTACGAAGAGCCAAAATTAAATATGAAAAAGGTATTTGCCGTTATATTAGCAATTATTGTTATTATTATGGTTATTTTTATTATAAAAGGAGTATTAACTAAAAATAAAGAACAAGGGAAAATTGCTAGTAAAGATTATTTTGCAGCATTTAAAGATAATAAATGGGGTGTTATTGATGAGACGGGAAGTGTAATAATAGATCCATCTTATTCAGAAATGATTATTGTACCAAATAGCAAAAACGATGTGTTTTTATGTACATATGATGTAGATTATACTACAGGAACTTACAAAACAAAGGCATTAAATAGCAAAAATGAGGAAATCTTTAAAGATTATGACAAAATAGAAGCAATTCAAAATAAAGATGAAAAAGATAATTTATGGTATGAAGATGATGTTTTAAAAGTAGAGAAAAATGGTAAGTACGGAATAATAGATTTATCAGGCAAAAAATTACTATCATGTGAATATGACCAAATTAGTGCATTATCAGGAATAAAAAATGCGTTAAAGATTTTAAAAGATGGAAAATATGGAATAGTAGATGATGAAGGAAAAGTTATTTTAAAAACAGAATATGCAGATATTACTAATCTAGGAAAAGATAATAAATCAGGATATATTGTAAAAAACACAGAAGGAAAATATGGAATAGTTGATTTCTCAGGAAATATTATTTTAGATATGAAATATGACGAAATTGCTAAGGTATATGGAAATGATTATTATGTTGTAAAAAAATCAGGAAAACAAATATTAGTAAAAAAAGATGGAACAGAAATATTAACAACTGGATTTGATGAAATAACAGAAATTTTGAAAAATATAGATAATGGAATTATATATAAAAAAGATAATAAATATGGTGTAATGAAAACAACAGGAGAAGTAACTATAGAAGCAAGTTATGAATATTTGAGTGAAGCAAAGTCTGGAGTATTTATAGCTAGGAAAGACGGAAAATACGGAGTTATTGATTTACAAAAAGATATTAAAGTAGAACTTAAATATAATTCTATATATTATAATGAAAAAGCAGATATATATATTGCAGAAGATGCAGAATTTAATAATGATATAATTGACAATACATATACTGTAAAATTGACAGGAATATTACTTGATATTGATACTGAAAAAGGGTATATAGAAATAAGACAAGATGAAGAACATAAATACTATAATTTTAAATTTGAAGCAAAAAATGAATCAGATATATTTAATTCTCATACTTTATTTATAAGTAAGAAAAACGGAAAATATGGATTTGTTGATAAAGATGGAAAAGTTATAGTAGATTATATATATGATGATGCTACACAACAAAATACATATGGATATGTAGCAGTTAAAAAAGACGGAAAATGGGGAGCAATTGATCAAAAAGGTAATGTTGTTCAAGAACCAACATACGAATTAGAAGATTATTTAAAAGTTGACTTTATAGGAAGATGGCATTTAGGAAAAGATATTAATATGAATTATTATAATCAATTATAATTATTGTTGACTAAAAAATAATATCATTTTAAATGAAAATAAGGTGGTAAAATGGAACTAAAGATAAATTATCAATATACATATTTTGTACATCCATTTATTATAAAAGATGGAAAGTATCACAAATATTTATTAAAAATGTTAAAAGATAAGGATTTTAAATTAAAGGTATTTCAAAAGGAAAAAGATTATACTATGTATAAATATTTCTTGCCTAATACAAAAGAATTACTATTTTCTAGTTTTAGTTTTGGAAGTAGTGAGTTGAAAAGGTTGGAAGAATTACCAATAGAAACAAGAGCCGCTATTCTTAGTAAATATTCTTGTAATATTTTCGAATATACATTAAAAAAAGATATACAAGGAAAAGTAGATGATAGAAAAGGAATTTTCTTTACAATTCAGAAAGTAGAAGTTATATGCTTTAGTACAGGAATATGCTTTTTAGTGATTAAAACAAATATTGATGAAGATTCTAAATTTGCAGATTTATTAAATTTTAATTATAAATTTAGAGATATAAATCAAGATATTTCTGTTTTAGATACATATGATAACATTCGTTTACAAACAGGAGATTTTGATGAAGTAGAAACATTTAAAGAGTTTATTAGAAATATTACAGGTTCTAATATAGGAGCTATTAAACTAGATATTGATACAGAAAGATTTTTGACATATTCATATGTATGTATTGATCAAGAAGCATGGAACAGTACAAATGAATTTGATAAAATAAAACACAATTTTATAAAGTATGCTAATATATTACCAGCAGATAATAGCAGAAATTATGAAATGGAAAAAGAAAAAATAAAAATACTTTCAAAATGGAAATATGCAAAAGTAGGCTTAACTAAGTTAGGGTGTACATTATTTTCTTCAAGCAGTGATATGAATAATTATACAATTCTTCCAGATGAATATGAAAATCAATACTTTTATACATACATATTGAATTTATATAAAAAAATATATCTAAAAAAATTGCAGTTGAAGTTTAAAAATCCAAAACTAGTAAAAAAAGCAAGAAAAGAATTTATAGATTTTACTAAAAAAATATGGATTCAAGAAATAACAGAAGATGAAATTGGAACAGTATTAAATCACAGAATGCAAGAAACATTTGAGTTAGAAAAGCTATATGGAGAAGTGAAAAATAAATATGATGTTTTATATAAAGACTTAAATATAGAAAAAAATAAAACAGTAACAATACTAATTGCGGTGATATTAGTGGCATCATTGCTATTTAACATACTAAACTTTATAACATTAATGAAACAATGAGGGATAAAAATGAAAGTTACATGTGGTATAGATATTATTGAGATAGAAAGAATTAAAGAAAGTATAGAAAATCTTGGAGCAAAGTTTTTAGAAAGAGTCTATACTAAAAAAGAAATTGAATATTGTGAAGAAAAAAAATCACAGAAATATCAGCACTATGCTGCTAGGTTTGCTGCAAAAGAAGCTGCATTTAAAGCTATTTCGTGGAAGATAAAAGATAAATATGAGGTTTGTTGGAAGGACTTTGAAGTTGTAAATGACATACAAGGAAGACCAAAATTAAATATTATAGGAATTGATTTAAAAGATATTGAAAATATAGATTTGAGTATATCACATTGTAAGGAATATGCGGTAGCAAATGTGACAGTTTTAGGAAGGTAGTTTTATATGAAATTTTTTGATAGTCATGCACATTTAGATGATGAAAAATTTAATGATGATAGAGAAGAAATAATTGAAAAGATACATAATGATGAGATAGAAAATTTTGTATCTGCTGGATATAGCTTAGAGGGTTCAAAAAAAGCAGTAGAATTGTCTAAAAAATATGAATTTATTTATGCTACTTGTGGTATTTCTCCAAATGATATTCCACAAACAGAAGATGAATTGTGGAAAGAATTAGCTGAAATATCTAATTTAGTGAAGAAAAATAATAAAGTAGTTGCAATTGGTGAAATAGGATTAGATTATTATTGGAATAAAGAAAACAAAGAATTACAAAAAATAGCATTTATAGAGCAAATAAAAATGGCTAATGAATTACAGCTTCCAATAGTAATACATACAAGAGAAGCAGTTATGGATACTTTAGAAATTTTGAAGGATAATAAAGTACAAAAGAAAGGAATATTTCATTGTTGTCCATTAAATCGTGAATTAGTAAAAGAGGGATTAAAGTTAGGATTCTATATATCTTTTGCTGGTCCAATTACTTTTAAAAATTCTAAAAATGCAAATGAAATTATAGAGATGGTACCAATGGACAAAGTTTTAATTGAAACAGATAGCCCATACTTGTCGCCAGAACCTTTGAGGGGAAGACGAAATGATCCAAGAAATGTAAAATATATGGCAAAAAAAATAGCTGAGGTTAAGAAGATAACTTTGGAAGAGGTAGCTAGTGTCACATATAAGAATGCAAAAGATGTATTTAATATAAAAAAATAAAACACTAAAGAGCTCATTTAAGAGCTCTTTAGTGTTTTTTCGGCTATTTAGTTATTGTTTCCAAAATTAACTTTTACATTTCTTCTAGCTTCATCACTTTCAGCTTTGAATAAATCACGAGCTTTAAAATTAAACATTCCAGCAATGATATTAGAAGGGAATACTTGTAACTTTGTATTATACATTGTTACAGTATCATTATAGAATTGTCTAGAAAAAGAAATTTTATTTTCTGTATTTCTTAATTCTTCTGATAATTCTGAAAAATTTTGATTAGCCTTTAATTCAGGATAGTTTTCTGAAACAGCCATAATTGTTTTCAAAGTTGTAGATAATTGGTTGTCTAGCTCAGCTTTTTCAGAAACACTATTAGCATTTGCCCATGAAGTTCTAAGACTAGCTATCTCTTCAAAAGTTTCTTTTTCATGAGTCATATAACCTTTTACTGTTTCTACAAAGTTAGGTATTAAATCGAACCTTCTTTGTAATTGTACATCTATTTGACTCCAAGCATTATCAACTTTTATTTTAGATTGAACTAAACTATTGTACATTCCAATAACCGCAATTATTAGAACTACAACGATTCCTAATATAATCCAAATAGTCATTATTATTCCTCCTCTTTTAATAATATATAACGATATAATAACATATTACTTGAATTTATACAATAAAAAATACAAAAAATTGTATATAGATAACAAGCATTTATTATTCACAGATTATAAATTAGAAGTTATAATAAGTAATTAAAAGTAATATTTTTAACAGAAGGACATATAATATAAAGAAATGTTTATATAGTTAAGAAAAAAGTGGAAAAGTCCAAATTTGACAAAAATAAGAAAAAAGTGTATAATAAATGTGTTGCCAAAAAGGAGGTAATAAATTTTTATGAAAAGAGAAGAAAAAGCTTCAATTTCTATAATAAAGATTATATGTGTAAGTATTATATTAATTTTAATATCAGGAATAGGAGTTATGGCAGTTAATACCAACTTGAAGGATATAAAAATTATTCTTCAAAATGGATATGAAATGACAGCATTAACTTCAAAAACTACAGTATCGGAAGTATTAGAAGAAAATAATATTGTATTAAAAGAAGATCAAAAAACAATACCAGACTTAGATAGTGAAATATCAGCTGGTCAAAATATTCAAATAACAGATAAGTCATACAATGAGGTTAAAATAGCCAAAATATCAGAAGAAGGTGCAGAAACAACTTTAGAACAATTATTACAAAATTATGCTCCAATCACTGAAAAAATAGTAGTAGAGCAAGTTGCAATCCCATATGAGACAATAACAAAAAATTCAACTAGTGCAGACTCAAATACAACTAATAAAGTTTTAAAAGAAGGAAAAGACGGAATAAAAGAAGTAACATATAAAATAAAATATCAAAATGAAGTAGAAATTGAAAAAACAGTTATATCAGAAGTAGTAGTTCAAGAGCCTGTAAATAAAATTGTTCAAGTTCAAAAGAAAGTAGAAACATCTAGAAGTGCTGATTTACCAAGAACATCAGGAACAACAACTACAGCAGTAATTGACGGAGAAACTTATAAAATCACAGCGTATTGTTCTTGTAGCAAATGTTGTGGTAAAACTACAGGAAGAACAGCATCAGGAACACAAGCAACAGCAGGAAGAACAGTTGCAGCACCATCGAAATTTGCATTTGGAACAAAACTAAATATAGGTGGACATATCTACACAGTAGAAGATAGAGGCGGAGCGATAAAAGGAAATAGAATTGACATTTATGTAAGTTCTCATTCAGCAGCATTACAATGGGGAGTAAAATACTTACCTGTTAGTGTAGCACAATAAATTTAATGTGAAAAATATCTCAGTTAATAATTTAATTAACTGAGATATTTTCTATTTGATATAGGTTGCCATTTAGCCTGAAATATAGTAAAATAGGTAAAGAAACAAGGTTATAATAAGAGGTGTAAAAATGAAATTAATTTCATGGAACGTAAATGGAATAAGAGCATGTATAAACAAAGGATTCAAAGAATTTTTTCAAAAAGCAAACAGTGACATTTTTTGTATTCAAGAAACAAAATGTCAAAAAGACCAAATCGAATTAGAATTTGAAGGTTACAAAAGTTACTGGAATAGTGCTGAAAAAAAGGGATATTCTGGAACAGCAATATTTACAAAAAAAGAGCCAATAGATGTTAAATATGGAATAGAAATAGAGAAACATGATAAAGAAGGAAGAGTAATTACATTAGAATATGAAAAATTTTATATTGTAAATATATACACACCAAATTCTAAAAGAGAATTAGAAAGATTAGATTATAGACAGGAATGGGAAGATGAAATTAGAAAATACCTGTTAAAACTAAACCAATCAAAACCAGTTATTATGTGTGGAGACTTAAATGTAGCACATAAAGAAATTGATTTAAAAAACCCTAAGACAAATCATAAAAGTGCAGGATTTACAGATGAAGAGAGAAATAAGATGACTGAACTATTAAAAGCAGGTTTTATAGATACATATAGATATTTATATCCTGACAAAGAAAATGTATATACATGGTGGTCTTATATGAGAAAGGCAAGAGAAAAGAATGTAGGATGGAGAATTGACTATTTTATTGTTTCAAATGATATAAAAAATAAAATAAAAGAAGCAAAAATAGATGAAGATGTAATGGGAAGTGATCATTGCCCTGTAGAATTAGAAATAGAAATATAAGGAAGGAATGAAATGAAAATGAGTGAAATTAGAAATCATTTTAAAAAATGGATATATTGGTTTTTACTTGGTGTTGCAATTATTATTGTATACAAAGCTCTTGATAATTTTGGAGACGTAGTTGATGTAATAGGAAAATTTTTTGGGATTATAAGTCCATTCTTTGTGGGAATATTTATAGCATATTTACTTTATATTCCTTGCAAAAAAATGGAGGAAGCATATAAAAAATCAAAAAGAAAATTGATAAAGAAAAATGCAAGAGGAATGAGCATAATAAGTATATACTTTATTATAGCAATATTAATTATTATATTGGTTAGTGTTATTTTACCAGTTGTAATAGAAAGTATAAAGGACTTAGTAAATAATATACAAGGATATTTCGAGATAGCAATAAATAATTATAACAATTTACCATCAGATTCAATGTTAAAGGGTGATTGGGCTCAAGATGTAATAACTAATATACAAAATATAAATATTAAGCAATATTTTAATTTAGACATGATTGTACAATATGCTATAGGAGCAGTTAATGCAGTAACAAGTATATTTGATATATTTGTAGCAGTAATTGTATCAGTTTATATCTTATCAGAAAGAGATGAAATATTAGGCTTTTTAAAGAAATTTGCTTGTGCAATTTTTAAAGATAGAACATATAAAAATATTGATAAATATTTTAACAATTCAAATGAAATATTCTTTAAATTTATAGCAAGTCAGTTTTTAGATGCAATAGTGGTTGGAATATTAGTAACTATAGCGATGACAATAATGGGAATAAAATATGCACCATTATTAGGATTTTTTATAGGACTATTTAATATGATACCATATGTAGGTGCTATCATTGCTGTTGCAATATCTGCAGTTATAACCTTAATAACAGGAGGATTAACACAAGCAATTTGGATGTTGATTGTAGTTATCATATTACAACAAATTGATGCTAATATTATTAATCCTAAAATTGTGGGACAATCATTAAAAGTAAGTCCATTATTAGTTATATTTGCGATAACAGTTGGGGGAGCTTATTTTGGAATGTTAGGAATGTTTCTAGCAGTGCCAGTTAGTGCAGTTGTTAGAATACTAGTAGAAGACTATGTAGATTTTAAATTGGCAGAGAAAATAAAAAAGAAAGAAACAGAAATCGAAAGTAGTAAATCATATTAAAAATATTAGATAAGGAGGAAGATTTTATGAAAAATGATATAACAGAAAGATTCATTATTAATATGTATGTGAGAGGAATGAAGATAAGCGAAATAGCTAATACGGTAAATATAACGCCACAAGAAGTTACAGAAATAATTGAAAAAAGTAAAAGAGAAATTTCTAAGAAAACAGAAAAAATAGGGAATGAGGATAGTAGAAGACTTAATGTTCAAGTGAGGAAAGTTAATAGTACTTCAAAAATAATTAAAGAGGGAAAAGAAGAAGTTAAAGAAAAGATGATAGTTAGTAAGACGTCAAAAAAATTATTAGAAATAAAAAAGAAGATTATGAGTGGAGAAGAATATGACAAAGAAGAATTAAAAAGATTAAGAAATAGAATAATTATAAAGAATTATCGTAAGCCAAATCGTGGAGAAATTGAAGAGCTAATACAAATATATGTGCAATTAAGTAGATTTACAAATGCAAAGGCGATTGTAAGAGAGATATACTATGAATTGCCAAACAAAAATGACGAGAAAAGGATTATGTCTGGAATTGAAGAACAAGAATTAAGTTATAATATTATGAAATATCTAAAAAATGGAATGAGTGTAGAACAAATAGCAGAGAACTTACATTTATATACTGTTGATGCAATTAAAGAGGTAAATAAACAAAAAGAGTTGAATAATGAAATTAAGATAATGCATAAAGAGGGAAAAAGTGAAGTAGATATAGCAGAGTTGTTGAATGAAAATATACAACGAGTTAAGTGGGGTCTTGAGTCGAAAAACAAAGAACAAAGCATTACAGAAAAAGATGGAAATGAAAGATAAAAAAATATATTTAATGTACTTGTTTTTTTGTGAATTATCATGTATAGTATTTATCATGTATAAAATATTATTTTATTAAAATTAATAAAAATGAAAAGGAGAAGTTATATGCTAAAAAAATATTTATTAGTATTTTTTATATCAATGGTACCGTTAATTGAATTAAGAGGAGCAGTTCCAGTAGGACTAAGTAATTTATGGGGAGATGCACTTCCAATAATACCACTTTATATAATTTGTATTATAGGAAATATGTTGCCTGTACCTATTATCTTTTTCTTTGCTAGAAAAGTTTTAGTATGGGGAGCAGACAAAAAAATTATCGGAAAATTCTTTAAATTTTGTTTAGAAAAAGGCGAAAAAGGCGGAAAGAAATTACAAGAAAAAGCAGGAAAAGGATTATATTGGGCATTGTTTCTTTTTGTAGGTATACCACTTCCTGGAACAGGAGCTTGGACAGGAACACTTGCAGCAAGCCTTTTAGATATGGATTTTAAAAAGAGTGTTATTGCGGTTATGGCAGGAGTTGTTTTAGCTGGAATTATAATGGGGCTAGCATCTGCAGGAGTGTTTGGTGCTATTGGTGCATTTTTGAAATAATAACTTTGGATATATAAATCTTGATGAATTTATATGTAAGTGTTAGATAATGTATGAGAGATAAAAAATTGATATTGAGATAGAAGAAATTCAAATTTTCTGTCTCAATATTTTTTTGTGGTTTGATAAATTGCTACGGCTATAAAGGATTAATAAAGATTAGGTATAATTTTATTACAATAATGTTAAATAAAAGAAATAGAAAAGTAATAAGTTAGTGAGAGATAGTATCCGTAAGAAAGCTAGAAAAGTATAAAAATAGTAATATTGAAAAGCTTTTTTTATTATGAAATAATTAAATAAGATAATAGTGTCATTAGGGGGAGAAATATGTTTAAATTTAAAGAAAATAAAAAAGCAAAAATAATTTTAATAGTCGTACTTATGATTATTACTTTAATCAGTATTATATTGAGTATGTGTGTAAAAAATTCTAAAAATATAAATGAAGCAGAAATGAAGGTAGCTAAATCATATACTCAAGTTGAAGAAGATGACGATAAAACACAAAGTGATTTTGTTAAGTTTGATGCTTATGTTTTAAAAGATTTAGATGGAGATGGAAAAGCAGAAAAACTTAGAGGTACTTGTAAAGAAATTGGAAGTCAAGACACTTTGTATATGCAACTTAATGTAAATTCAGAGGGAACGTTAAAGGATGCAAAAATAAAAATAGATGGAAAGAACTTTTTTTTATCAACTTCATTAGTTGCAGATAATGTAATTAATGGAAATTATATTTCATCTAATGTAAACTCTATAGATTTACGAGAAATAAAAGAAGGAACTAATGCACTAATACAAGGGTTAATTTTAAGTGGAGATTATAAGTATTCTTCAACAAAAGCATATGCAATACAATCTGGAAATATAAATAATTATTCAAGAAAAGATAATAAAATAACTTTAGAAGGGACATATGTAAACAGCAAAGGAGAAGAACAAGAAATAAAGAAAGATGTGTTTTTAACAGTAGATTGGTATGGTGATGTAACTGCTAATATAGATAGTGTATCTCAAAAATGTATATTAGATAAAGAAAATTCAAGTATTAAGTTAAATGTAGAAGTGTCTGAATTGCAGAAAAAATTAATGCTTTCAAAGTTATGCGTACAAGGGACAATTCCACAATTAAATGGATATTCACCTATTGAAGTTTCTGTTCAAAATGGTGAATATGATAAAGATACAAGGGAATTTCATATAGAAAGATCAAGTCAAATATATTCAGATGGAACAATAGAAAATCCGATAAAGAGAAATTATATTTTCCAACTTGAGGTACAATATCCGCAAGAAGCAATTTCAAGTATGGAAGATGGAAATTATATATTAAATATTCCAGTATCAGCTTATTATGAGGCATATAATAATTTGAATTTATATGAAGATGGAATAGTGAAAAGTAATACTGCTGAAAGAGAAATTCAAGCAATATTATGTTTCTCGGAAGTAGAAACAAGAGAATATGCATATAGTACAAGTGTAAATGAAAAATTAAATAAGAAAAATGTATTAGATGTTTACAAAGGGGTACAAGATATAAAAGATGATACATATGAAGTAACATGGCAGATATTACGAATGAAAAATACTCAGGATGATGTAATAGTGATAAAACAAGAGCAATCAGATACTCTAGGTAGTATGGAAACAAATTGTATAAAGAATGTGGGAATATATTTTTCAGGAGATATACAAAGTCTATTAGGAGAAAATGGAACAATAAAATTATACAATAATGAAACGAATGAATTAATAAAAACATTTTATAAGAGCAATTGGGATGAAAAATATTATTATTCAGATGACGTTAAGATTATAAGGATAGAAACTAGTAGTGTTCAACCTGGTGAAAATGGAAACATTAAGGTTAATAATATGAAAAAGATAGATTCATTAGCATTAAGTAATTCTATAACTAAAGAAGAATTACTTAAATATAATTATATTTATAATTACAGTACAGCAATATGTAATAATACTGTACATGCGACAGCTGTTACTGATTTTAAAACTCCTTCTTCTATTATAAGTGTGTCAACTAATAAAGAGAATATTTCTAGCCAAGTAGAAAATCAAATTTGCCTAGATATAGAAGCAAGTAATAATTGCGTACAAAGTTGGAAAGATGGTAAATTTTTAGTGAAATTACCTTCTCAGATAGTAAATGCTAATATAGACGAAATAAGAACTAATAGTTCTAATGTAAATATATCAAAATATAGCAAATATGAGCAAGATGGAAATATCTATATACAAATAGATACTCAAAATGAAAAACCAATAAACTTTGCAATTAGTTTATATATGACTATAAGATGTGACCCTATGACTAAAACTGACAATTATAATATAGAAGTATATGCAAGTAATCCAGAAAATGAAGTATATGAGGTAGACCATACGAAATCAGATATTTATGATATTAATAACAATGGAGATACAAATGATGTAGTTGCATATGCAAAAACAGGTGTAAATATTATGGCACCTAACAATTTAATTACTACAGAGAATATTATTGACGAAAATGGCAATGCGATAGCAAAAGAGTCAGAAAATCTAGAAATAGACAAAAGTGACTTGAGCAAAACTCAGAAAATAGAAATAAAAATATTTAATAATTATTCAGGTGGTGATATAAGAGATGTTGTAATAGTTGGAAAACTACCATTTAGAGATAATACATATGTAATAGATGGAAATAATATGGGATCTGATTATTCTACATCTATGTTTTCTGAAGGAATAGAAATTCCAGAAGAATTAAAAGATAAGGTGAAAATATATTATTCGGAAAAAGATAATGTAACAAGAGATTTAAAAGATAGTAATAATGAATGGGTTGAGAGTCCTAGTGATTTTTCAAAAATAAAATCATATTTTATTGATTTAAGCCAATTGGTTTTAAAAATTGGTGATAAATATTCATTTGTATATGAAATAAATTTGCCAGATAATGTAGAATATAATCAAAATTCTTATTCAACACATGCGGTATATTTCAACTTAGATACTAATGAAGGAAAGTTATATCAAAGAGTTGAAACAAATAAATTAGGAATTCTAGTTGCTAAAAAATATAATTTAGATATAACAGATTATGAAGAATTTACAGCAGAAACTGTTAAAGGTGTTACATATAATATATCAGATGGAAAAGAGAACATAATTGGAACAACAGACGAAAATGGTAATTTAAAAATCAAAAATTTATATGTAGAAAAAGAGTATAAGATAACAAAAACTAATGTTACATCAAATTATGAATGTGATTCTACTGAAAGAAAGATAAAAGTAAATGCTAATGATGGAACTTTAAGTATAGAAAATGTAGCTGGAGAATTTAAGGAACAGGAAGTTATAAATGAACAAAATCTAGTTAAATTATCATTAGAAAACAAAGTTAAATATGCTTTAAATTTAGTAAAAACAGAAACAGAAACTCAAAATAAGATTGGTAATGTTAAGTTTTTATTAAAAGGTAAAGGAATTTCAGAAAATGGAGTAATAATACAAACTCTAAACGATGGAAGTGTGTATATATCAGGATTATACCAAAATGAAATTTATACTTTAAAAGAAATATATGCTGAAGGATATAAGGAAATAAATGAAGAAATAAGATTTAAAGTTCAAAGCAATAACAAACAATATATAGCATATGACTTAGATAACAAATTCAAGGAAATTAGTATTAATAAAGAGAGTGGAAAAGTTCCAGTATTATCAACAGTTTTAGAAAATGAAAAAGAAGATGCGTATACGTTTAATTTGACTAAATATCAAAAGAATAGTGATAATGTAGTACCAAATACTAAGTTTAATATTAAAGGTAAATGGTTTCCGGAGGAAGGAAAAGAATACTTGACAGATAAAAATGGAGAAATTGAACTAACTTTGTATGCAGGATATGAATACACAATAAAAGAAATAGAAGCTGCTAAAGGATATGTATTAAATGAACAAGAAATAAAGTTTATTGCAACTAAAGATAATGATGGAAATTTAAAATTTGCAGTGACACAAGGTAATTTCAAACAAGAACCAAATGTAGTAAATAATATAGTTTATGTTCAAATGGATAATGAAAAAACATTTGAGATAATAAAAGAAGATGAAGAGACTGGAAAACTATTAAAAGGAGTAAAATTTGCTATATATAAAGTTGAAAAAAATGAAGATGGAAGTGAGAGTTTATCAGAGGCTAAAAATATTAATGGACAAGTTGTTGGAAAAGAAGAATTTATAAACAAAGTAAAATATAGAGTTCTTGAAACAGATGAAGAAGGACGAATTCAAGAAAGCTTAGAGTCAGGATTATATAAAGTAATAGAAGTTCAGGCTCTTGAAGGTTACTATTTAGGAAGTTTAGAAGAACATACATATTATTTTGGGATTGATGAAAGCCAAAAAGGAGAAAGTGAAATAACTATAAAAGCTGAATATTCAGATATTAAGCAGACAAGTATGAGTCAAACAAATGATGGCGGATATGTAGGAGTGTGTGGTAGAAAAATTACTAAATACAATTCACAGTTTGAGGTTGAATGGGAGAAAAGTAATGAATTAATTGATGAATCAATTGGTAATTATTATTGTTCTTATAATCAAGTAATACAACTTAATGATGGGGGGTATATTGCACTTGCTAGTAAAGGTTATTCGCATGATGATGAAAAAATGATAGTTTTAAGTAAATTTAATTTTAAAGGAGAAAGTGAGTGGAATCAAATTGTTCCTGCTAAAGGAAATGCTGGAAATATTATAATAAGCAAAGATAATTATATCATGGTTGCAGTTGGAAAAAATTCTTATAATGATACAATAGAATCAGCTCAACGAGGAGGTAGTTCAACACCTACGATTGGAATTTTTAAATATACCTTACAAGGAGATTATATTGGACAAAAAGAATTTTTCACTGGAGGAGAACATCATGGTGTAGAATGTGCAAAGATAATGGAGGATAATAATGGCAATTTTATAGTTTATTCTACGAATTCGCAGTATGAGGGAGGATGGATATTAAAACTTGATAAAAATCTAGATTTGTTATGGGTAAAGAAACTTGGAAACACAGCACATGGAGAATATAGTTCAGTTAATGTACTTGAGGATGGGTGTATAGATAATGATGGAGGATATCTATTTGTAGGAACAACTCAAGAAAGAGCAGAATATGGAGTATATACAAATGCAGTAGGAGGTGATGATAATTATTTAATATCAGCAGTAATTGCTAAATATAGTAAACAAGGTGAATTAGAATGGATTAAAGAAGTAGAAACTAGAGATATATCACATTGGAATATAGAAAAATTATATGGAATATTGAAACTGAAAGATGGAAGTTATGTAGTTCAAGGTGAAAAAAGTATATATAAATATTCACCTGAGTTTGAATTGGAAGATAAATATGAATTTAATAAAAAAATCGTGAATTATGATGATGATTACTATTCATATAGAAAATCAATTAAAAATGTAACAGTAACAAATAATGATGAAATATTAATACCAATAGAAAGGAGCTCAGAAAGAATAAGTGCAACGACTTTATTAGAAATAAACAAAGAGGCAGCATCTATACCACAAAAAACAGAAATAAAAGTATATAATTCTTTAAAGGAATATGAAATAACTACAGCATGTGGAGAAAATGGAAAGATAAGCGGAAGTGAAGATTTTTTATATGAAAAAGTAAAACATGGAAAAGATGCAACAAAAGAAATTGTTGTTACTCCAAATGATGGGTATAGAGTTTTAAGTATATCAGTTAATGGCGAAAATATTAATTTTTCTGAGGAAGAAGATAATAGTGTAAAGATTCCATTGTTTAAGAATGTTACACAAAATAAAAATGTATATGCGACATTTATAGAAGAATCTAAAATGGGAGAAATAATTGTAAATCATTATAAAACTGACACAACAGAAGAAGTTGCTGATAAGCAAATAATAAGAGGAAATATTAATGATAAATATGTGACGAATCCTAAGGAATATATTGCAAATTATAGCTTAAATACTGAAAAATTGCCAGTAAATGCCACCGGAAAAATAACAAATGAAACAACACAAGTAACATATTATTATAATGAGAATCCTGTAAAAATAGTAACTAGTTATATTAATATGGAAACAAATGAGTATATGCAGGATGATAATATACAATATAAAAATATAGGGGAAGAATATGAAACTCAGGGAATGGATAATATACCAGATGGATATGAATTATTTAAAGAACCAGAAAATAGAAGTGGTACAATTACAGATAGTTTAGATAGCCAAGAAATAAATGTAGTATATTATTATAAATTAAAAGAGTATATCGTAAAAACTAATGTTATAAATGATGGTGGAACTATATCAGGACAGGGGAAAGATGCATACGAAATAGTGAAACATGGAGAAGATTCAAAAAAGAAAATAGAAATTGTACCATATAGTGGATATAAAATTTCGAAAATAAAAATAAATGAAAAAGAAATAGAAATTAATGCGAATGATGCGGGAATAGTAGTTATAGACAAATTAGAAAACATTAAAGAAAATAAAAATATAACTGTTGAGTTTGAAAAAATAAAATCAAAAGTTATAATAAAATATCTTGGAAAAGAAACAAATCAAGAAATATCAGAAGAACAAATAAAAGAAGGCGAAGTTGGAGAAGAATATGTTGCAATTCCAAAAGACATAAAAGATTATGTTTTAGTTGAACCTATTCCACAAAATGCAAAAGGTCAATTTGAAGAAGAGTCAATAATAGTAAAATATTATTATGCAAAAGAAGAAGTGAAAAAACCAGATGATACAGATAAAAAAGATGAAGAAAATAAAGATAATACAGATAAAAAAGATGAAGAAAATAAAGATAATACAGATAATACAGACCAAAAAGATGATAATAATGATTCGAATATTTCAAATGATAATAAACCTTCAGATAATGTAAAAGAAACAGATAATACTACTAATAAAATAAGTAATATAATAAATCCGCATACAGGAGACTATATAATTGCAGTAATAATAGTATTAATTATAGCTATTTCTATAAATATAATAATAATAATAAGTAAAAGAAGGAAAGGAGGGAATAAGTAATATGAAACCAAAAGTAAAAAAGATAATATTATTAAGTATAGTTGCTGTTGCTTGTATGTTTTTAAGAAGTGACCAAGTTAATGCATATACTGGAAAAGTTACAGATGAAAATAAAATAACATGGAATTATACTTTAGAAAATGATGAGATAGTAGAAATAAAATATGAATCGGGAGAAATACAAGAAAATTTATATATACCATCATACTTAAATGGATATCCATTAACTAAAATTCAAGCTGATGCATTTGAAAGTAATATGAATTTGAAAAATGTAATAATTCCAAAAACTGTTAAAGAAATTGGATATTGGGCTTTTAGTTCATGTGAAAATTTAGTAGGTATAAAAATTGATGAAGATAGTGCTTTAACTAAAATAGGTAAGCAGGCATTTTATGGCTGTTCTAACTTAGATAATATAACGATACCAGATACAGTAATAGAAATAGGATTTGGAGCTTTTGATAGGACTATTTGGTATGATAAAAAACCTTATGGAGAGCTATATATAAATAATGTTTTATATAGCTATAAAGGAGAAATGCCTGAAAATACCAATATAGTAATAAAGGAAGGAACGATTTCAATAGTTGCACGATGTTTTGACAATAAAAAGAACTTAGTTAACATAGAAATACCAGATACTGTAGTATATATTGGAGATTATGCATTTGATGATTGCACAGGATTGACTAGTATAGAATTACCAAACAGTGTTACATATATGGGAGAAGATGTGTTTTCAGGGTGTAATAATTTAACAAGTGTAAAATTGTCTGATAATTTAAAAGAGATAAAGGATTGTTCTTTTTGGGGATGCAATAAATTACAAGATATTAATATTCCTAATGCAGTTACAAATATTGGGAAAGGTGCATTTTCTAAGTGTTCTAGCTTAAAAAAAGTGAGTATATCTAATCCAATAGAAATAAAAGATAATACTTTTTACCAATGTAGTAATTTAGAAGAGGTACAATTATTAGGTGGTGCATTAGGTATAGGAGATAATGCTTTTTATTCTTGTATAAAATTATCTGATATTACAATATTAGATGTATCAGAAGAATATGATGGAAAATATAGTATAGGAGCTAATTCATTTAGTAAGTGTCAAAGTTTGACGGAAATAACGATTCCAAAAAATTTTACTAGAATTGGTTCAGGAGCATTTTCGGATTGTAGTAATTTGGAAAAAGTTAATATACTTGGAAGTATGGAGTTCATAGGAGCAGGAGCATTTTATGGAACTAAAATTAGTAGTGGATTTGTAGAAAAACATATTAGAGATAAAGATATTGTTAGTTTTGTAATAGAAGAAGGTGTAGGACAAATTGGGGATTATACATTTTTAGGAGCTGAAAATTTAAAATCTGTTCATATACCATCAACAGTATATCATATTACAGAAAAGGCATTTTATGGATGTAATAACTTAGAGACAGTTACTATATCACAAGATAATCCATGTTTTACAATCGAAGATGGAATTATATATAATAAAAATAAAACAATATTGATAAGATGCTTGCCAGGAAAAAATACTAAAGTAGAAATTCCAAATACAGTTACAGAAATAGAAGAGTATGCTTTTATGGGGTGCTCAAAATTAAAAGGAACATTAACAGTGCCAGGTAGTATTAAAAAAATATCAGAACATGCTTTTGAAAGATGTACAAGTGAGATTCCATTGGTTTTAGAAGAAGGAATAGAAAGTATAGAAGCAAGGGCATTTTCAAATTCACACTTTATAGGAAATTTAACCATACCTAATAGTGTTACTCAAATAAGATGGGAAGCATTTTTTAATTGTGAGAAGTTTAATGGAAAATTAAATTTAGGAAAAGTAGAACATATAGAATTTGCAGCGTTTACTAATTGCAGTGGATTTACAGGAGATTTAGTTATTCCAGAAGAGTTATCAAGTATATCTCGAAAGACTTTTCAAAATTGTACGGGATTTGATGGAAAGTTATATGTTGGACAAAGAGGTATATCAATAGAAGATTATGCTTTCTTAAATTGCATAAAGATAAAAGAGATTGTAGGAAAAATATCTTGGTTGAACGATGGAGCATTTGCTAATTGTATATCTTTGATAAATACTGGCGATTATGAAGGCAGTGGTTATGCTTCATGTGCATATTATGGATGTAAAAACTTGAAATACATAAATGTAAAAGAAATGAGAGGTATGTATAGTGGATTTGACAGAGCAACTAGCTTAGAAGAAGTGAAAATAAATGAAGGAGTAACAAGTCTATGTTCAGGAATATTTGCGAGATGTACAAGCCTAAAAACAGTATACATACCATCTACTGTAACAAATATAAACGAAAATGCTTTTTATGGATCAGATAATATAGAAAATATTTATGTGGCACAAGAAAAAGCGAAGGTTAATTTTGATGAGATATTAAGAAAGTATTGCAAAAATATACATTATTTAGATGATAATGTATATAAAATAGAGAAAAATGTACCACAAAATATAAAAATTATTGATGTACAGAACTCCTCAAAAGATGGAATAAAATATGGTGATACATATAAATTTAAAATACAAGCAGTTGAAGGTTATGAAATATCAGATATTATTGTAAAAGTAAAAAAATCAGGTGAAGAGATAGAGCTTACAGGAAAAGAAGTTGATGGAGAAGTAATTTATGAAATAGAAAAGATAAAAGAAGATATAGAAATAATAGTAACTGCCAATATTGAAAAAATAGAAGATACTGATACAGCGATTAAAGATACGAATGAGTTAAATGTAAATATAGAAGAATCTGATAAAGAAAACAATAATGATAAAAGTGTTAAAAAGCTTGACATTAATGAGTAGAATGTGATATCATATTAAAGATTCGTATAATAAATATGCCCTAGAAAGTTAAAAATAAGAATAAGGGTGATTAAAATAAAAAATATTAACAAAAGTAAAAGATAAAGAAACACTAGAGCCAGTTGAAAAATCAAAGATTTTCAACAGCTCTTTTGTTGCCGTTTATAAAAAGTTGATTTTTAATATCAAAATAATTTACAATTCAAAAGTTTAAAATTAAAAGAAGAGGAATTAAATGTAAGGAGCCCTAAGTAATTTTAATATGTAAAAGCAGACATTTTAAAAACTTAGTAAGCAAATTATCATTTGAGAGGGACTTCTTTTAAATAAAATATATTTATTTCTGCTTAAATACATTTTATGGGGTGATTTTTTTGAAAATTAAAGAAGTTAAATACGAGAAAGCCTCTCGTAAAGATTTCGCAAAAGTTGGCGATTATATTGAAATGCCAAACCTAATCAAAGTACAAAAAGACTCATATGACTGGTTTATAGAAGAAGGATTAGGAGAAGTATTAAAAGATATTTCACCAATTGAAGATTATTCTGGAAATTTAGTTCTTGAATTTTTCGATTATTACATGGAGGAAAAAACAAAATATTCAGTTGAAGAAGCAAAAGAAAGAGATGCTACATATTCTACAAGATTACATGTAAAAGTCAGATTAATTAACCGTGAAACAGGTGAAATTAAAGAACAAGAAATTTACTTAGGTGATTTCCCACTTATGACAGATAGTGGAACTTTTGTAATTAATGGTGCAGAAAGAGTAGTAGTAAGCCAATTAGTACGTTCACCAGGTTGTTATTATGGAGAAGAATTTGATACAAAAACAGGAAAAAGAACATACAATTCTACTGTTATGCCATTAAGAGGAGCATGGCTAGAATATGAAACAGATGGTAATGATATATTCTGGGTACGTGTTGATAGAACAAGAAAAGTTCCAGTAACTACATTGCTTAGAGCAATTGGGATAGCAACAGATAGCCAAATAATAGATTTATTTGGTGAAGAAGAAATGCTAAAAGCAACAATAAACAAAGACACTATTAAAGATCAAGATGAAGCCTTAATTGAAATTTACAAAAAATTAAGACCAGGAGAACTTCCAACAGTTGATGCCGCAAGAAATTTATTTAATGGATTATTTTATGATAATAAACGTTATGATTTAGCCAAGGTTGGTAGATATAAATTTAATCAAAAATTAGCATTAGCTACAAGAATTAAAGATAAAGTATCTGCAAATGATATAGTAGATAGTGAAACAGGAGAAGTTTTTGTACAAGCAGGGGAAATTATCTCTGAAGAAGTAGCAGAAGAAATTCAAGATTCAGGAATTAACATTGTAGATATTATGGTTGGAGATAAAAAAGTAAGAATTATAGGAAACTCTACATGCAATATCCACAAAGTATTACCAACAGTTGACTTAAGTAAATTACATATAAAAGAATTAGTAAATTATAATGTTTTAAAAAACATTGTAGACAATACATCTGAAGAAGAATTAGTAAAAGCTTTAGAAGAAAGAATGGATGAATTAGTACCAAAACATATTACAACAGAAGATATGATAGCTTCTATTAACTATTTATTAAATCTTTCTCATGGATTAGGAAAACCAGATGATATTGACCATTTAGCAAACCGTAGAATTCGTTGTGTTGGTGAATTATTACAAAACCAATTTAGAATTGGTTTAACAAGATTAGAAAGAGTTGTTCGTGAAAGAATGACAATTCAAGATTTAGATGTAGTTACACCACAAACATTAATCAATACAAAACCAATCACATCAGCAATTAGAGAATTCTTTGGAAGCTCACAATTGTCACAATTTATGGATCAAACAAACCCATTATCAGAATTAACACATAAAAGAAGAATTTCAGCTTTAGGACCTGGAGGATTAACAAGAGAAAGAGCAGGATTTGAAGTACGTGACGTTCACTATACACATTATGGTAGATTATGTCCTATAGAATCTCCAGAAGGGCCAAACATTGGACTTATTTCAGCACTTTCTTCATTTGCTCAAATTAATGAATATGGATTTATTGAAACACCATATAGAAAGGTAGATCCAGAAACACATAAATTAACAGATATTGTTGAGTATATGAGTGCAGATGTAGAAGATAACTACATTATTGCTCAAGCATCAGAACCAGTTGATGAAGATGGAAAATTTGTACATCCACGTATTAGAGTTAGATTTAAAAATGAGGTTATTGAAGTAGATAGTGATAAAGTACAATATGTAGACGTATCACCAAAACAATTAGTTTCTGTTGCAGCAGCAATGATTCCTTTCTTAGAGCATGATGATGCTAAGAGAGCCTTGATGGGAGCAAACATGCAACGTCAAGCAGTACCTCTTATGATTACAGAAAGCCCAATTGTAGGAACAGGTATAGAATATAGAGCAGCAAAAGATTCAGGAATTTTAGTATTAGCAGAAGATGATGGAGTAATTGAAAAAGTAACATGTGATTCAATAACTGTTAAATATAAAAATGGAAAAACAGTTGTACATAAATTACGTAAATTTAAAAGAACAAACGGTGGAACTTGTATTAACCAAAAGCCAATTGTAAAAAAAGGTGAAAAAGTTAAAAAGGGAGATGCCATTGCTGATGGACCAGCTACACAAAATGGAGAAATGGCACTTGGTAAAAACGTATTAGTAGCTTTCTCAACATGGGAAGGATACAATTACGAAGATGCTATATTAATTAATGAAAGATTAGTAAAAGAAGATGTATTTACATCAATTCACATTGAAGAATATGATTGTGAATGTCGTGACACTAAATTAGGAGCAGAAGAAATTACAAGAGACATTCCAAACGTTGGTGATGATTCATTAAAAGACTTAGATGAAAATGGAATTATTAGAATTGGTGCTGAAGTTAGACCAGGAGATATTTTGGTTGGTAAAGTTACACCAAAGGGAGAGACTGAATTAACAGCAGAAGAAAGATTATTAAGAGCTATCTTTGGAGAAAAAGCAAGAGAAGTTAGAGACACATCTTTAAGAGTACCACATGGAGAAGCTGGAACAATAGTTGATGTTAAAATATTTACTAGAGATAATTCAGACGAATTAGGACCTGGTGTTAACCAAATTATTAGATGTTATATTGCAACAAAAAGAAAGATTTCTGTTGGAGATAAAATGGCAGGACGTCATGGTAACAAAGGTGTTATTTCAAGAGTTTTACCAGAAGAAGATATGCCATTTATGCCAGATGGTACACCAATTGATATTTTATTAAACCCATTAGGTGTTCCTTCTCGTATGAACTTAGGTCAAGTTTTGGAGGTTCACTTAGGTGGCGCAGCAAAGGCATTAGGATGGAAAATTTCTACACCAGTATTTGATGGTGCAACAGAGGAAGATGTAAAAGAATTATTAGCAAAAGCTGGCATGAGTGAAGATGGAAAAATGACTTTATATGATGGTAGAACAGGAGATCCATTTGCAAGCCCAATTACAGTAGGAGTAATGTATATGTTAAAACTACATCACTTAGTAGATGATAAGATACATGCTCGTTCAACAGGACCATACTCATTAGTAACACAACAACCTTTAGGAGGAAAAGCACAATTTGGTGGACAACGTTTTGGAGAAATGGAAGTTTGGGCATTAGAGGCATATGGTGCAGCTTATACTTTACAAGAAATGTTAACAGTTAAATCTGATGATGTTGTAGGACGTGTTAAGACATATGAAGCAATAGTAAAAGGCGAAAATGTTCCAGAACCAGGAGTTCCAGAAAGCTTTAAAGTTCTTGTAAAAGAATTACAATCTTTAGGACTAGATGTAAGATTATATTCAGAAGATAATCAAGAATTAGAACTAAAAGAAAATATCGAAGAAGGAATAGAATATGATCCAAATCAAGATAAAAAGATATTAGCTGAAGATGAAGTTATTGCAGACGGTGACCTAGATGGTTATGGTGAAGAAGAGGACAATGAAGATTCTTTAAATGAAGATAGTGATGAATTGTTTGAAGGATTAGATGATGAAGGAGACGAATTATTATTTAATGATGATTTAAATAATGATGATATCTAATAAAAATAATCGGTTTAGATTTAAATTAATTTAATAGATTTTAAACATAAAATAAGCGACAGGATGGAATTGCAAGAGCGGTGGATAGACTTATTTTATGTTTAAAATCAAAAAATATTATAAAAGTCTAGGGGGAAAAATAGTGGACGAATTAGATATTTTTAATAAGCTAAAAATAGGAGTGGCATCTGATGAAAAAATAAGAGAATGGTCAAAAGGTGAAGTAAAAAAACCTGAAACTATAAACTATAGAACATTAAAACCAGAAAGAGATGGTTTGTTCTGTGAAAGAATCTTTGGACCAACAAAAGATTGGGAATGTCACTGTGGTAAGTATAAAAGAGTAAGATATAAAGGGATTGTATGTGATAGATGTGGTGTAGAAGTTACAAAATCAAAAGTTAGACGTGAGAGAATGGGACATATTGAACTTGCAGCACCAGTAGCTCATATATGGTATTTTAAAGGAATTCCAAGTAGAATTGCATTAATGTTAGATGTTTCACCAAGAAACCTTGAAAAAATAATTTATTTTGCATCTTATATAGTTGTAGATAAAGGAACTTCAGGATTAGAAAAATGTCAAGTGTTAAATGAAAAAGAATATCATGAAGCAGAAGAAAAATATGGTAGAGGTTCTTTTAAGGCAAAAATGGGAGCAGAAGCTTTAAGAGAATTATTAGAACAAATTGACCTTGAAAAATTATCAAAACAAATTAGAAAAGAATTAGAAACAGCTAGTGAACAAAAAAGAGTTAAACTTGTAAAAAGATTAGATACAGTAGAAGCGTTTAGAATATCTGGAAATAGACCAGAATGGATGGTTATGAATGTTGTTCCAGTTATTCCACCAGAATTAAGACCAATGGTTCAATTAGATGGTGGTAGATTTGCAACATCAGACCTAAATGACTTATACAGAAGAGTTATTAATAGAAATAACAGATTAAAAAGATTATTAGAATTAGGTGCACCAGAAATTATTGTAAGAAACGAAAAGAGAATGTTACAAGAATCTGTAGATGCATTAATTGATAATGGAAGACGTGGAAGACCAGTAACTGGAGCAGGAAATAGACCATTAAAATCTTTATCAGATATGTTAAAAGGAAAACAAGGTAGATTCCGTCAAAACTTACTTGGAAAACGTGTTGATTATTCTGGACGTTCTGTTATCGTAGTAGGACCAGAACTAAAAATATATCAATGTGGACTTCCAAAAGAAATGGCAGTTGAATTATTTAAACCATTTGTAATGAGAGAATTAGTAGGTCGTGGAATTGCTCAAAATATAAAAAATGCTAAGAGAATGGTCGAAAGATTAAGACCAGAAGTATGGGGAATATTAGAAGAAGTTATAAAAGATCATCCAGTTATGTTAAACCGTGCTCCAACACTACATAGACTTGGTATTCAAAGTTTCGAACCAGTACTTGTAGAAGGAAGAGCAATTAAGCTTCACCCATTAGTTTGTGAAGCATTTAATGCTGACTTTGATGGTGACCAAATGGCAGTTCACTTACCATTATCACCAGAAGCACAAGCAGAATCAAGATATTTAATGCTTTCAACAAATAACTTGTTAAAGCCACAAGATGGTAAACCAGTTGCTGTACCAAGACTAGATATGATTTTAGGAAGTTATTACTTAACAATGGTATTAGATGGCGAAAAAGGTGAAGGAAAATACTTTAAAGATCCAGATGAAGCAATTATGGCATTTGAAAACCATGATGTTGGAATTCATGCTAAAATCTTTGTAAGAGTATCAAAAGAAATTGATGGAGAAATTAAAACAGGAAAAATAGAGACTAGTGTAGGTAGAATTATATTCAATCAAGGAATTCCTCAAGATTTAGGATTTATTGATAGAGAAAAAGACCCATTCCAATATGAAATTAGTTTCCCAGTTATGAAAAAATCTATGGGGCAAATTATTGAAAAGGTTATTAGTATTCATGGTTTAATAGAATCTGCAGAAGTAATTGATTATATTAAAGCATTAGGATTTAAATATTCTACTTTAGCTGGTATAACATTCTCAATGGATGACGTAAAAGTGCCAGAAGCTAAAAAAGGATTATTAAAAGAGGCTGATGAGAAAGTAGAAACAATAAGAAAACAATATGCACGTGGTTTAATTACAAACGACGAAAGATATAATGCTGTTATTAATGTGTGGGAAGATACAACTAAAAAAGTAAGTAATGCTATGGAAGATAATTTTGACGAATTAAACCCAATTTATATGATGGTTAAATCTGGAGCCCGTGGTAATATGAACCAATTAAGACAAATTGCAGGTATTCGTGGATTAATGGCAAGTACAACAGGTAAAGCAGTTGAAATACCAATTAAATCTTCATTTGCAGAAGGGTTAGATGCGTTGGAATACTTCATTTCAGCCCATGGAGCTCGTAAAGGACTTTCTGATACAGCTCTTAGAACAGCAGACTCTGGATACTTGACAAGAAGATTAGTTGATGTTTCACAAGATATTATTGTTCGTGAACATGACTGTGGAACAGAAGAAGGTATCATAGTTTATGATATTAAAGATGGAAATCAAATTATTGAAAAAATGCAAGAAAGATTAGTAGGAAGATATCCTGTAAAAGATGTAATTAATCCACAAACAAATGAATTAATTGTGGATAAAGATACAATGATTACAGATGAAATAGCAAATAAAATTGTTGAAGCAGGAATTGAAAAGTTAGAAGTACGTTCTGTTTTAGGATGCCGTTCAAAACATGGTGTATGTCAAAAATGTTATGGTATGGGATTGGCAAGAAGAGACTTAGTTTCTATAGGAGAATCTATAGGTATCATTGCAGCTCAATCTATTGGTGAGCCTGGTACACAGCTTACAATGAGAACAATTCACTCTGGTGGTGTTGCTGGTGTAGCAGATATTACTCAAGGTTTACCTAGGGTTGAAGAATTATTTGAAGCTAGAAAGCCAAAGGGTCTTGCTATTATATCTGAAATTGATGGTAAAGTAAAAATTAAAGAAACAAAGAAGAAGAAAGAAGTAGTTGTAACTTCAAAAGATAATTCTAAATCTTATGTAATACCATTTGGTTCAAAAATGAAAGTAAAAGATGGAGATATGGTAGAAGCAGGAGAACCATTAATTGAAGGATCTATTAATCCAGCTGAAATCTTAGAAATTAAAGGACCAGAAGGAGTATATGAATACTTGATTTCAGAAGTACAAAAAGTTTATAGAAACCAAGGTGTTGATATTAATGATAAACATATTGAGGTAATTGGTAGACAAATGCTTAAGAAAGTTAGAGTTGAAGATAATGCTGATACTGATATGTTCCCTGGTTCATTAATAGATATGTATGAATTTGAAGATAAAAATAATGAAGCAATAGCTCAAGGAAAACGTCCAGCAACAGGTAAGAGAGTTTTACTTGGAATTACAAAAGCTTCACTTGCAACTGATAGTTTCTTATCTGCAGCATCTTTCCAAGAGACAACAAGAGTATTAACAGAAGCAGCTATTAAAGGAAAAGTAGATGATTTAGTAGGATTAAAAGAAAATGTTATTATTGGTAAATTAATCCCTGCTGGAACAGGTATGCAAAAATATCAAAATATTCATATTAATACAGAAAAGGAATTAGAAGAGACAACAGATGGTATTGAAGAAAGTGTTGAGACAACTTCTGAACAAAATGCATAAAAAATATATAAAGAATAGTTATTAGGTTTTTAAATCTAATAACTATTTTTTATTGGACGGTAACATTTTTGATTAGGTATAAGTTACAGTTCATTAAGAAATGATTATGATGTCCAAGTATTGCTTCCAACTATAACACTTAAATTTTATTTAATGACGTTTGATTGGAATGAAAAATAG
>ERZ1673740.307-NODE-307-length-62057-cov-14.408713_pt1 | contig 62057 bp, 42 predicted proteins | sample MGYA00580221_ERZ1673740 | MGnify/ENA primary metagenome ERZ1673740 (study PRJEB41218, sample SAMN15661786) | gut metagenome | host: Homo sapiens | place: Canada: London | collected 2015-08-20/2019-03-30 | study: EMG produced TPA metagenomics assembly of...
CTTATGGTATAATAAAGTTAAATCATTAAAGTTATAACCTTATGGATAACACCTTTTCCCGGATTAGGAGGTTTTTATGGTAAAACTCGACTATGCGCGGCTGAAAAATATACGCCTTGAGCAGGACATCACCCAAAAGGAGCTTGCCACTGCCACCGGTGTAAACCTTTCCACCATCAAGCAGATCGAAACCGGCCGCAGCGCAACCGACCTCGAAAACATCGAGAAGCTATGTGCCTATCTGGAAGTCGACATCAACGAAATCTACCACCCGGACTACCACGATACCAAGGTGCTCTGCATGCTCAACAACAAGGGCGGCTGCGGCAAGACCAGCCTTTGCAGCGGCATTGCCACCTCGATGGCCGAGCTGGGGCTGCGCATCCTTGTCATCGACGGCGACGGTCAGCGCAACCTGTCCAGCAGCTTCGACATGCCCCGCAGCGAGAAGAACTTCGGCGCGGCGGTACTGGCAGAGCAGGATTTGAACGGCTACATACAGCCCACCAAATTTGAGAATATCGACATCATCGTGGCGGATGTTTCGATGGGTACGCTGGACATGGCGCTGTTTACCAAAATTAGCCGCGAGAACATCGTGCGCAGCATCCTGCGCCCCGTTGTTGAGCGCGGCTATTATGATTATATCCTCATCGACACGAACCCGAATCTGTCGCTGCTGAACTTTAACATCGTCAATGCGTCGAATTATGTTTTGATCCCTGCCCAGCCCGCCAGCTTTGATCTGGACGGTCTGGCCGTGGTACTGCAATTTGTCGAGGGCATCAAACCGTACAACCCGACCTTGCAGGTGGGCGGCATCATCATCAACCGCTACGATGCGCGCAACCGCCTGATCACCGAGGCTGCCATGGACCAGCTGCGGGAGAGCTACAGCGCCCTGCTGTTTGAGCAGATCATCCGGGTGGACAGCCGCCTGCAAAACGCCCAGTGGGAGAACCGCCCCGTGCTGGACTACGCGGGCAGTGCGCGTATCTCGAAGGAATACCGCGCCCTGACGAAAGAAATCCTAAAGCGCTGCGTTTGAGAAAGGCGGTAATACTGTATGGCTTTAAAAAAACGAACCGTCGTCTCCCCTGCTGCCGGTGCGGTGTCTCTCCCCTCTTTGATGGCCGACCTGCCCGGCACACGGCGGCTGGAGGAAGTGCCGCTGGACAAGCTCTCCCCCGCGCCGACCGAGTGGAACTTTTACGCGCCGCTGCCCGACGACAAGCTGCTGGAGCTGATCGAGAGCATCCGGGCCAACGACCTGCTGCACCCCATTGTGGTCTGGAAGCAGCCGGACGGCGCGCTGATGATTTTAAGCGGGCACAACCGCGTGCGGGCTTACACTGCCCTGTTGGAAAAGACCGGCGAGGACAAATACCGCCGCATCCCCGCCACCGTGCTGACGGACATCACCGCCGACGAGGCGCACGAGATCGTCGTCGATTCCAACTACGTGCAGCGCGTGCTGACGCCGTCGGAGAAGGCGCGGAGCATCTCCCAGAAGTACGCGCTGGCCGGGCGCAAAAAGCGCAGCAGGAACGGCGTGCGCAAATCAAAGTATGAACAGATTGGCGAAGAATACAACCTCTCCGCCCGCCAGATCGCGCGGTATGTGCGGCTGGGCAGTCTGGACGGCAGCCTGCTCAAGCTGCTGGACGGCGGCAAGCTGCCGCTGACAACGGCGCTGCGGCTCGTGGATTTTTCTGCCGAGAATCAGAAGTATCTGGCCGCCCACCATGCCGACGAGCTGGCAGGCCCCAAAATGGCCAGGCTGACCACCGCCATGACCCCGGAGCAGATGGATGCTGCCCTGCAGGCAGAACCGCAGACGGTGCGCGTTTCCGTCACCGTGCCCGCCGCGCTGGAGGAGGATTTCCGCCGCATGGCCGAGGAATGGCTGCACGCCCACCGCTGAGCTTGTATGGGCCGGGCATGCCCGGCCCGCAGCTTTCCCGCAAATAACCGCCTTTCCGGGCGAGATATTATGTCATGGTGACATAATATCCTATTTATATGGACTCTATTTCTACATGATATTATGTCACGGTGACATAATATCTTTTTGCAAGGAGGTTGGCCGTGCCCAAAAAAAAGCAAGCTCTGCCCACGCCCAAGGCAAAGCTTTATACCGAGGACGCCGCCCTGCTGGTGCCCATCTTTCAGAAGGAGCCGTTTATCACCTTTCAGGAATTGCAGGCTAAATACGGCGATATTCTGACCGACCAGCAGATCTACCGCGGTCTGCTCGGAACGTTTGCCCCCTACGTCAGCGAGCGCCGGGAGGAAGCCTTTCAGGAGCAGCTTTTACAGGCCAAGCAGGCCGCGCTGCAATTGGAGATCCTTTCCCACCCGGTCGGCGGCAGTCTGACCATGCCGGAGACAGAGGTCCGGTCACTGGCAAGGGCATCCTTCAACAGCATGCTGGACGGTATGCCGGCCGGCATGGCCTGTTACATTACCTGCGCGGTAAACGCCATGTATGCGGGCGACGTGTCCGGCCTGAAAAACGAACCGCTTTCCGAGCGGATGCTGCTTTCCAGTGCGAACCAGGGTCCACTGGAAAAATACAGTATGCAGACGGATTCCATCTTCCGCAATCTGCCCAAGCTGCTGCCGGAGGAGGAAAACGAGGTCTACGTCGGTAAGAGCGCCGGAAAAAACGTGTCCACCATCGTGACGATGGATTTCCCGAAAACCATCGCGTTGGACAACGGCGGCAGCCTGACGAGCTTTGATAAGGCTATCTTAAACGGCGTTTCCTCGCTGCTGATCGCGGGAACGATTTATTTCACCATCCCGATGCTGTACCGCGCCATGATCGGCAGTGAAAACCCCAGTATGCGGGAGGAGGCCGTCCGGACCATCCGTGACCGGCTGGAATTTATGCGGCACGCCACCATCACGCTGGACTGCACCGAGGAGGCCGCCGCCCACTTTATCAAGGAAGGGCAGAACCTGCAGAGCCTGACGGTCTCGCAATATCTCTTGCCGATGAACCGGATGAACGCCGTGCTCAACGGGCGGGTGGTCGAGGCGTACTTCCTCATCGACACGCCGCCGCTGTTCCAGTATGCGTCCAGCAAGCGGCAGATTTCCCTTGTGGATATGGACCTTTTGAACGTACACTTTGAAGCCGACTCTCCGTTGGCCGGAGCGAGCCTGAACAACACCCCCGCCATCATTGTGCTGAAGAACTACCTGCTGACCCGCATTGAGGGCATGAAGAACCCAAACAACCGTCTGCAAAGCCGAAAGATTTTGTTTTCGTCCATCTACGAGGAGCTCGGCGAGCCGTCGCCCATCAAGCAGCGCCGCCAGCGCCTGCGCAACTACACCGAGATCTATCTCGAGTATCTGACCCAGCAGAACTACATCAGCGGGTACAGCTTCACCCGCACCGGGCGCGTTGTGGACGGGGTAGAGATCGTGCTGGACCGCACCACCCGCAAGCCCGCACCAACGCCCGAACTGACTTTGCCCGATGAAACCAATAAGGGCCGCTTCAAGCCCAACAAGCAAAAATCACGCAAGCGAAACATGATACGATAGCCGCAATTTTAAAACCACAACTGATGACCCAATACAGCCTTACCAAAGCCACATTTGATGACCATAAGTGCTTCACCAAAGCCACAAATGATTACCACCAAAGCTACATCTGATGACCGCCAAAGCCACAACTGATGACCCAAGCACCCCGCAAAAACCCTGTTTTTCCACATTTCAGCGGCAAATTTTCGCATTTTGAAAAGTGCTGTATGTACTGTAAGTACTGTATGATATCTTTCCCTTTTTTACAGGGAGGAAAAGATACAGTTTTTCCCTGTAAGAGGAGAAGTTTTCGTATGAGAAAAACGGATGCCAAAACCTTAAAAAGCTGCCTGCCTCAATGGCTGCGGGAGCACGGCCTGCCCCTGCACAAGCCGTTCGCCTGCCTGAACCCGGCGCATCGGGACGCTCACCCTTCTATGGGGTACAATGAAAAAAATCAGACCGTCCACTGTTTTGCCTGTGGCGCGACCTACGATATTTTTGACTTAGTGGGGCAGGAAGAAAATCTGTCAGATTTTCCTTCTAAAATGAAGGCCGTCAACCGGCGCTACGGCGGGGGCGAGGTCATCCGGGTCACGGCGAAGCCGACGCAGGCTTTTCCTTATAAGGAGAGAGGAGGCAGACCAGACCCCTACTTTACCGGGCGTGGCTTGTCCGATGAAACGGTACGGCGGTTTGGGTTGGTGGTCGAGAATGGGTATGCGGTGCTGCCGGTCTTTGCGGAGGGTGTCTGCCGCAGCGTTTGCCGCCGCGCCATTGACCAGCATGTTGAACCGCGCTACAAGAACAGCCGCGGGGCGATGCAGCTTTGGAACAGCGCTGCTATGGAACGTGCGGCAGGGGAAGCACTGTTTGTGACGGAGGGCATTTTTGACGCCCTTTCCTTAGAGGAATTGGGATTCCCGGCTGTAGCACTCTGCGGTGCGGCCAACACAGGAAAGCTTGTACAGAAAATTGATGAATATGTTCCTGTTGCATGGCCGGAGAAGATGATTCTTGCCGGGGATTCCGACGCGGCAGGGCAGGGGATGAACGGGAAGCTGCGGGAGCAGCTGACGGCGCGCGGGATTGCGTGCGCCGTGCTGGCCTTGCCGGATGGCTGCAAAGATGTGAATGAAGCATTAGTGCAAGACAGGGATGCGCTGCAAGCCGCCTGTAAGGCCGCTGCAGCGGCGCAGGAAGTACAGCAGCAACCGACCTTAGAGGACGAGTTCCTCGCGTATCTGGGCCGCCGTGGCGGGGCTGCGGTGATGCCAACGGGTATCGCCGGTTTGGACAAAGCGCTCGACGGCGGTCTGCACGCCGGGCTGACCGTGCTGGGCGCGGTTTCCAGTATGGGCAAAACCTCCCTGATGCTGCAAATGGCCGATACGCTGGCCGCTGCGGGGAGAAATGTGCTGTTTATAACAATAGAGATGTCCCGCATGGAGTTGATCGCAAAAAGCGCCGTGCGCGGTACAAAAGAACGTGCACGCCCGCTGCTGGACGGCAAGCTGCCGGAAGAAAAAGTGCGCGGTCTGATTTCCGCTTATCGGAAAAAGACCGGCGGCAGGGTAGAGCTGTGGGAGCCGGACGCCCCGCTTACCCCGGCTTTTTTGGATGAAAAAGTGTCGGCCTTCTGTGCGCAGCACGAAAGCCCGGTGCTGTTTCTGGATTACTTGCAGCTTGTCGCCCCGGCGCGCGCGGGCATGACCGAAAAGCAGACCGCCGACGCCGCCGTCGCGATGCTCAAGCAGCTGGCACGCCGGTACGATATGCCGGTGATTGCGGCGTCCAGCCTGAACCGCGAGGCTTACCGCCCCGGCAGTGCCGAGCCGGGACTGTCAGCCTTTAAAGAATCCGGCAGCGTGGAGTACAGCGCCGATTTGCTGTTGGTACTCAAATACCGCACCGATGCCGACAGGGAAAACAAGACCGCTTCGCGTCATTTGGCACTGACCATCTTAAAAAACCGCTTCGGCGCGACAGGGGAGAGCGTACCGCTTGACTACGAGCCGGAGAAAGAACTGTTCCGGGACGGCGCCGCCAAGGCTGCACCGCGCACGGGAAGAAACAAAATACGGTAAAACAGGGGGAGATATTATGTCATCATGACATAATATCTCTTTTTATAGAAAGAAAACCGGACAAAACTGAAATTAAAATATTGCATAATAGGACAAAACGATATACAATAGATATGGAAAACCGGACAAAATATTTTTCCGGAGGGAGGCATCAGACATGGAAACAAACCGCAAAACGATTTTACAGCGCACCACCGCCAAAAAGATACAGGCGTTTTTAGAGGGCGAAGAGCGCAAGGCGCTGCTTGTTACAGGGGCGCGGCAGGTCGGCAAAACGACCCTGCTCCGCCAGCTGGGACAGGAAGCCTTCCCGAATTTTGTGGAACTGAATTTTTTGGAAAACACAGCCGCGCGGCAGCTGTTTGAAACAGCCACCGACAGCAGCGATTTCCTGCTGCGGCTCTCTGCGCTGGTGGGGGAAAAGCTGGTCCCCGGCAAGACGCTTATCTTTTTGGATGAAGTGCAGGAGTGCAAGGAGATCGTGACCGCCATCAAATTTTTGGTGGAGGAGGGCAGCTATCGCTATATTTTAAGCGGGTCGCTGCTGGGCGTGGAGCTTAAAGACATTCGCAGCGCACCGGTCGGCTATCTTGATGTACTGGAAATGTTCCCGATGGATGTAGAGGAATTTGCCCGCGCCAACGGCGTGTCGGATCGCATCCTTGACCATCTGCGCAGCTGCTATGACAAAAAGCAGGAAGTTGACCCGCTGGTGCATCAGAAGATGATGGAGCTTTTCCGCCTGTACTTGATCGTAGGGGGGATGCCGGCGGCTGTGGCTTGCTACCTGCAAACACATAATCTGTATGAAGTCGCCAAGGTGCAGCAGTCCATTCTGACGCTGTACAAAAAGGATATTGCCCGCTATGACCCGAAGGAGAAACTCTATCTCGAGGATATTTTTGACCTGATCCCCAGCGAGCTGAACGCCAAGAACAAGCGGTTTATTTTAAAGGACCTGCATCAGGACTTTAAGTTAAGCCGCTACCACAATAGTTTTCTGTGGCTGGCCAACGCCGGCGTTGCGCTGCCGACCTACAACGTGGAAGAACCGACGCTGCCGCTGCGGCTGAACAGACAAAGCAACCTGTTCAAGCTGTTTCTCTGCGATGTGGGGCTGTTGGCGGCCACCTACGCCAACGGCATCCAGCTGGCGCTGCTGAACGGCGAAAAGAACATCAATTTCGGCGCGGTGTTTGAGAACGCCGCCGCCCAGGAGCTGGCCGCCCACGGCTATGCGCTGTACTACTTCAACAGCAAAAAGCAGGGAGAACTGGACTTCGTCATCGAGCACGAGGGCAATGTGCTGCCCCTTGAAATCAAGAGTGGGAAAGACTACACCCGGCATAATGCGCTGTCCGGCGTGATGGCAAACCCGGACTACCACATCCCGGCTGCGTTTGTTTTCCACGGCGGGAATGTGAGTGTGAAGGAGAAGATCACCTATTACCCCATCTATATGATGATGTTCCTGCGTGAGCCGGAGCTGGCGCAGGATTTGACCTATACCCCGGATTTCGGGGTGCTGATGAGGTAAACGATAGTACGGTGTGTCGATGGTTTGTAGAGATATTATGTCATCATGACATAATATCTCTACATTAGTTTTTGTGTATAATCACCATGATATTTTCCGAGAGTCGGTGGATTTATTCCCGAATATCAAGGTGCAGCTAAAGAGTTTGAAGTATGACCTGACGTTTCGCATGTTGGAATACAAAGGCGCCTCAAAACTTAAAGCGATACAGTACCAGTTAATCAACCAGTGTTTTCGCATGGTAGGGAGTTTGAATGATAAAAATAAGCAGCAGGAACTGTCCGGACAGTTCCTGCTGTTTTTATAGGGTCGGCCTGTGGGGTTGGTCGTCCCAAAGCCCCTTGGGCGGTTCCGTCAATACCGGAAATCCATCGGGTTGGAGGTACAGGACCCAGACAGATTATTGGTAGAGGATCTCGCCGGTGGGCGTGAAGAAGTCATTGGTAGGTTCGGCGCTGTGGTTGTAGATGTATCCATAAACGCACTGGGCGCTGTCCATAGTCAGGCGGCCATCGTCGGTGCGGGTGTAGGTGATCTGGTAGCCCACATCCTCCTGCGCGACGGCAAAGAAGGAGGGGAGACCGTCCTCGTTGAATTCAATATAAACAGCGCAGTCGGTGCAGGCGCTCAGAGCATCGGGGGTCCCGTCATCTTTGAGAGTCAGGTCGGTGACCTCCAGCACATAGGGCGAGCCTTCCATAGCGGCAGCCTGCGCGGCGTCAAAGCTCGCGGAAGCCTTTCCGTCTGTATAGTCAAAATTGATGTCGTAATCCTGGGAAAAGTCGTCGTAGATACCCAGCGTGATGTGGCTCAAGCGGCCATCTTCGTCGTAGAGAAAATCGCCGTTGGCGCCGCCAAGGCCGGTGGTAAAGCGGAATTCCCGCAGGCTCTCGGTCTTTTCTTCGGTGGTATCACTCTGCGGGGCCGACGTTTCTTCGGGGTTGGCTTCCGGCGTGGTCTCCGGGGCGGTTTCTTCGACAACGGACGCACTCTCGGCGGGGGTGGTGTCTTCCACCGGGGCCGCGCCGCAGCCGACCAGCAGGGTGAAGGAAGCGAGGGCGGAAAGAATCAGGGCGGACAGTTTACGGAAGTTTTTCATGGTATATTCTCCTCTTGCTAAGTTGTGTTTTGTTTTTCCTTACATCTACCCTATAGGGTCGGCGGGCGGAGAAGTTAAAGAAACGGTAAAAAAATAAAAGAAAAAAAGAGGGCTGCTGCCCACTGCGGCAGCAGCCCTCTTAGGGAATATGCGGTTACTTGGCGATAGCGGCCAGATAGGCAGCTTCGTTCGCGGCGATCTGCTTCTGGAACGCAGCAACAGCGGCGGCGTAGGCGGCTTCGCGGGCATCTGCGGCGGCCTGGGCCTGCTTTGCGTTGGCGTAGCGGGTCTCGGGGGCGGCAGCCTTGTTGGCGACGGGCGCGATAGCACCGCTGCCGACGTAGCCCTTGACGCCCTTGGCGCTCACAACGGTGGTCGTCTCATTGCCGCAGGTATCGCAGACATAGACGTTGCCCTTGCGGGTCCAGTTGTGGTAGCCGCACTTCTGGCAGGTGGTGTACTCGATGCCCCAGGTGCCGTTGGCCTTGGCCTCGTCGATCTCCCGCTGCTGGGCCGTGCGGGTGTCAACGGGGGCGGTGCTCACCGCTGCAGCGGCAGACGGTGCGCCGGCTGCGGCGGGCGTTTCGGCAGCCTTGTTGTCGGTGCTCGGCGTATCGACGCTGGGCGTGTCGGGCGCGGCGCTGCCGTCGGTGACGGTGACAGTCGCCTCGGCGATTTTGGCAAAGCTGCGGTCCGTCAGTGTCACGGTGCAGGTGCCGGGCATCATGGCCTCATAGGTGATCGTGCTAACGCCGTTCGCGGTCTCGTAGCCGACCTGCTTGAGCACGCCCTCCTTGTCGGCCATGCTGGGGCCGTAGGCAATGTACTCGCTGCTCAGGTTCCAGTCGTACATGCCGCCGGCAGGGACCGACATCGTCCAGGTCTCGCCCACGTTGATGGCGGCGGAATCCAGCTTGTAGTCTACGGCGGGCTCGGCGGCAAAAGCGCCGACAGCCATCACACAGGTCATGGCCAGCGTGGCGGCCATAGCGGTCAGTTTTTTCAGAAACGAAGTCTTTTTCATAACACATTCTCCTTTTTGTGACAGATAGATTTTTTTCTTTGCAGGGAAACATCCGATCGGCTTGCTGTCTCCTTACACCATGACTATAGGGTGTGGGTACGGCAAAGTTAAAATAAAAAATAAAATCCGAGAAAAATCTTTGAGCACTTTACTGCAAAGAATCTTGTGCTTTGCTGCAAAGCAGATATAATAAAAACATCGACTTTGCTATATAGAGAATGTAGGGGCGACCATTGGTCGCCCGCCAGCTTGGCGCAGCAACGCATTTTCCGGGACAGTTTTTTGCAAGGCAAACGGGCACAGGCGAGCAATGCTCGCCCCTACAAGCGTTTTTCGACAGTCTGAATAAATATGTAGCAAAGAGAATAGCACAAAACAATTTAAAATAACAAGTTGAGCGGTTAGGTGTATTTTTATCATTTGGCTGCTTACTTATTTAGAAAAGGAAATCGAATGGACAAATATGATGTAGAATATCGAATGCGAGCTATCAAAGACACTTGCAATATTTTTGATGAGCTTCTTTCGTATGATACGGGAGATGACTATTGGAAGCGATGTGTTTGTGAAGCATCCATTCTTTATTTGGAACAGGACATGTATGACGAAGAAACACAACAGTGTCCTGAAGAAATTTCTCTTTGCCAAGCACAAATAGATGTCATCACTTACCGTCTCAAACCTTATAAAGACGTAAAGAAAAAGGTAATTAACGCAAGCAAGGTTAATGAGATGCTCAACATCACATTGAAAAACTTTATGGACGGCGAACGCGTTGAAAATATGAGCCGCGAAAGCCTACATTACCTATGCGGTAGTTTCCGTTTTTTGCTTTTCAAATCCTGCCCGACTGCATACGCCGTGGACTACAATAAGTTCAGGGAATTCGTCAAAAAGCAGGGTATCAATGGATATGCAGATAGAATCGTTGCACTGTACACTCTGGTCGAACAATACCAGAAATACTAAGAGCCGTTATCAGCCCTCAACGATCAACCACTTGCGTGACCGCGAGCGGTTTTTATATTTATTTATGAAAGGAAGAAAAATAAATGGACAAACAAGATGTCGAATACCGAATGTATGCGCTCAAAAGTTTTTGCGAAATTTTCGATGGGCTCTTCTCGTATGATACAGGAGATGATTTTTGGAAACGATGCGTGTGTGAAGCTACGATCCGCAGTGTGAGCGTTGATATGTGCGATGGAGAAGTAAACCAACGCCCGGAAGAGGTTTCTCTGCGTATAGCATTAAAAGATGTTGTTTTGCGTCGCCTCGAACCATACAAAGACTTAAAACCCAAAAGCATCAACACCAATAAAATCAAGGAGATGCTTCAGCATACAATTAAGGTTTTCATGGATGATGAAACCATGAAAGTGGAGGATATGGACGGAGAAACGCTACATTACTTATGTGGATGCTTCCAGTTCCTGCTATCCAAGAGGTGTCCGTTCGCATACTCCGTCGATTACAGTCAATTTCTAAAGGACGTACAGAACCAAGGCATCGAAGACTACGCAGATACTGTTGTTGCGCTGTACATGTTGATTGAGCAATACAAAAAATATTAACTGGACCCAACCGCTCGCCTGACCGTGAGCGGCTTTTCTTTTTTATTTGTCCAAAAGTTTTGGTTGGCCTTTAACTTCCCCCGCCGCATACCCTATAGCCTTTGTGTAAGAAAACAAAACCCAAACACAAAGGAGAAAAAACATGAAAAAGATCACTGTAAATAAAACTCGTATCCTCACTGCGGCGGCTGCGCTGGTGGCTGTGTTCAGCCTGGCGGGGTGCGGCAGCAATGCCGTGCAGGAGATTCCCCGGTCTGCCGAGACCTCCCGCAGCGAGGAAGCCACCCCCGAGACCGCTGCGCCGGAAGCCACGGCCACCCCGGCCCCCACGCCGGAGCCGGCGCCTGCTGTGGTCGTGCCCACCAGCGTGACGCTGGAGCAGGAGGGCGGCATCCTGAACAACGGCATGACCTGGACGCTGCATGCGACGGTCCTGCCGGAGGACGCCGCCGATAAGACCATCGCCTGGACCTCCGCCGATGAGAGCGTCGCCACCATCGACGACAGCGGTGTCATTACGACCCATGCGCCCGGGCAGACCACCATCACGGCGGCCAGCACGGCGGGCGGCGTGTCCACCACCTACAACCTCGTTGTGCAGGAGGTCGTCAAGTGCAGCTACTGCGGCGGCACGGGGCATACGGCCGATACCTGCGCCGTAAAGAAAACGGCGGAGCAGCAGGCGGCCACCGTGGCCGCCCAGCAGCAGGCCGCGGCCCAGGCCGCGGAGCAGGCTGCCGCTGCGCAGGCGGCTGAACAGCCCGCCGCCGAAGCCGCCCAGCCCGCGGACCCCGGCTATGAGGTCGACTGGGCAGGCCGCCGCATCTACTATCAGGGAGATGCCGACATCCCGGAGGGCGGTGTTGTCCAGCGCCCGGACGGCAGCCGGTACATCAAGGGACCCCGGTGTGTGATCTTCGGGTATGACACCTGCCCGGAGGACACAGACCCCAGCCTGCCCGGAAACACCCCGTTCACCGGTGACTGTGTGTTCTGCGGTGAGGACGGCCACGATGTCTACAGTTGCCCCTACCTCGACGAGTTGGAAAACTCCGAGGCATATCAGGAGTTGCTGCAGAATAACGGCTGACGCCAGTAAAAACAGTACCAAAAGTGAGGTGATTACAAAAAGTAGCAAATCTTATTGACGGCGGGGCGGCGCGTCCCTATAATAGAAGTATCAAATCAAATGAACGTCAGGAGTGATACTGTATGTCCGTTTATGGATATTGCCGCATTTCCACGCCGCAGCAAAATATCGAGCGACAGGTTCGCAACATTTCAGATGCCTACCCATCGGCGCATATCGTCCGGGAAGTCTATACAGGTACGGCCAGCCAGGGTCGCAGGGAACTGGACAAACTGCTGCACGTTGTGCAGGCAGGGGATACCATCGTGTTTGACAGTGTCTCCCGCATGAGCCGCAGCGCCGAGGAAGGCTGTGCCTTGTACGAGACGCTGTACAAGCGCGGCGTGAACTTGTGCTTTTTGAAGGAGCCGCACATCAACACCGACACCTACAAGCAGGCTCTGCAGCGGCAGATCGGCACAGCGCCGGAGACAGGCAGCGCCGCAACAGACCGCTTTGTGGCCGGGGTGATGGACGCGCTGAACCGCTACACCGCCGACCTGGCCGCCGAGCAGATCCGCCTTGCCTTTGCCCAGGCGCAAAAAGAGGTGGATGACCTGCACCAGCGCACCCGCGAGGGGATTATGACCGCCCGGCTGAACGGAAAGCAGATCGGCCAGATGGCAGGGCGTAAGTTGCACATTAAAAAAGCGGACACGGCAAAAGCGCTGATACAGAAGCACAGCCGGGATTTTAACGGCACCCTGGCCGACACCGACTGCATCAAGCTCATCGGCATTGCCCGCAATACCTATTATAAATACAAGCGGGAACTGCGGGATGGTACGGCGTGATGCTATAATATTTTTAAGATTTTTTCAAATCTCTTTAACTTCCCTTTGCGCGGCCCCTATTGCATATATGTAAGGACAAACAGAAAACAAGGAGAACAAATCCCTATGATACCGAACAAATCCATGTACTGCTCCGCTGACGCGGCAGAGATCAACCTGTATGAGCTTAACTTCGCGCGTTTCTTTTCCATCCGAACCAGCGAGAACGGCTGGCGGCGCGTCGTGTGTGAGCTTGTCCGCCATGCGGCGAAGGTCACCAGGGAGCTCCGCCTGGAGGATGGAACAGAGCTTCCCGGGGGAAAGACCTTCCCGGTCTATGTCATCGACCTGATGGACAGTTACCTGGCGGTTTTGCCGGATGCAAAGCCCCATGCCTATCCTGCTGCCGAGCGGGAACAGCTGATGGAGCAGCACTGTCGGCATACGGAGGATGGAAAAATCGATTATGACTACTACCGGGACGTGACCCTGGAGGAATTCGTCCGCCATATGCGGGGCACAGGGCAGGGCGCGCTGTATGCGAAGCGCGGCCCCTTCTGGCACGGCGGGCACGGGGAGCAGTGCCATTTTGAGGAGCTGTTCCGCCTGATCGAGGAGGAAGGCGAGGAGGCGTTTGGCGAGACGCAGGAACGGTATGCCGACCTTGTCGTAAACGACATCACGGCAGACGCGGAACGCCTGCTGAACCGTATCAAGCAGGAAAAGGAAGGAGAAGAAGAATGATGAAGATAACCCCATTTTCCCCGGCCGAGCGCAAGGCGCTGATGGAGGAGCTTTTCCCCCTGAAGCGCACCGCACGGGACTACGACCTGCGCCAGGATATGACGCTGGACGGCTACATAGGCAGAGTTGTCTTCCGTGCGCAGCGGCAGTTGGACAGTGGGACGCTGCCCTCGGACAGTGTGCGCTTTCGCCGACTGGCCGACCTTGTACGAAACGATATTACCCGGGAGGCGGAGGAGCTGTTCCGCGCCTGGAAGGATGCAGAGAAGGAACTAAGAGGGGAGGAATGACCGATGCAGACCTGCGTACCGGTAGAGAAGCGCTCCAAAAAAGAACAGCGTGCCGCCGTGCGCGCCCACCGTGCAGCGTGGCGGGGTATCAAACTTTGCCCGCGCATCATGCGAAAAAAGACAGACTATCGCCGTAAAGGGAGGCGTGTTGAGATGATGGACGAATAAAAAGGGGCCGGTCACGGCCTCTTTTTATTTTTTGTACCCGGCAATTTTTTTGAGATTGGCTTTAACATTGCCCAAGCAGGCCCCTATAGAAATGGTGTAAGGAAGAAAAAACAAGCCGAGCAAAACAGCCGGCAAAACACAAGGAGGAACTATAAAATGATTTGTGTACATTGTGGTAAAGAGATCGACAACGGCCAGGACTTCTGCCCTTATTGCGGCGGCCGTGTGGGCAGCGATGCAGCCACCGAGGCAAAGGCAGCGAAGAAGGACCCCCGCAAACTTGCCCTGCCGATGGTTGCCGTGGCTTTGCTGGCAGTCGTCGGTGTGGGCCTTGCCAACCGCAAACCGTCTATCGACCTGCAGCGCTACGTGACGATCACGGCGCAGGGGTATGATACCCTTGGCAAGCTTGATGTTGCGTTCGACACAGACAAGCTGGAAGCAGACTATGGCAAGCGGATCGCGGATAGCTTCAAAAAAGCGATGAACGACCACAAGGAGTCTACCTACGGCCTGAGCAGCCTGGCTGCCGACCTCTACAGCGGCTCTGAGACGGAACTGTTTGTGGACTACTGTGCCACGGGCAGTGCCGACAAGACCAGCGGTCTGCGCAACGGCGATGTCGTCACTTACAGTTGGAACGAGAGCGAGGACGAAGCGGAGACGCTCTTTGGTGTCAAGGTGAAGTACAGTGATATTACCTACACCGTCTCCGGGTTGGAAAAGGTAAACACCTTTGATGCGTTCGATGGTGTTACGGTAGAGTTCAACGGCACCGCGCCCCGGGGCACGGCCACCGTGAACAGCCTGCCCACCGCCGAAGCGGGAAGCAGCCTGCACTACACGCTGGATACCGCGGAGAATCTGTGCAACGGCGACACCGTGACCCTGACTGTCAGCAGCAACCGGGAGGATTTCAGCGATTGTATCGAGAAATATGGTGCCATTCCGGAAGAAACCGAGAAAACCTTTGCGGTAAGCGGCCTGAATGAGTACGTTACCTCGCCCGTACTGCTGACGGATACGGTGCTGGACAGCCTGAAAGCCCAGGCCGAGGATACGTTCAAAGCCTATGCAGCCAACCACTGGGACGCTGACAGCGAAAGTCTGATCGGCATGGACTATGTGGGCGACTACATCCTGACCCCGAAGGAGGACAGCTTTTGGGTCGATAACGACATTGTGACCCTTGTGTATAAAATCAATGTACACAACCGCTACCAGAACTTCAACGACGAAGTGTACGAGGACGACAACAGCTACTACTGGTACATTTCGTTCAAGAATGTCAGTGTGGACGGAAACGGCAATGTCGCCAACGGGCTGAACAGCTACGACAGCGCCGAGGAACGAGTCACCATCGACTCTGGCCTGCAGCAGTACAGCTTCAGCGACTCCACGATGAACTGGTACTACTACGGGTATGCGACCATCGACGACCTGTACAGCGCAGCAGTCACCAGAAACATCGAGAAGTATAACCACCAGGACAATGTAAGCGCATAAGGCAGCAAAGCTGCAGAAAGTGAGGAGAAACAATGGAAATCGTGATGAAGAAAAAGAAGACCTTCTGCCCCCGGAAAGAACACCTTGCCATGATAGCAGCTGCGGTTGGAATCGGCATGGCGCTGGCGTTCTGGTGCCTGGTTTGGCCGGTCACCGGCGCACGGGCAGGCCCCCTGGCGGCACTGGTTGTGGGAACAGCCGTTGCCTATGCCCTGATCGGACTGGGAATGGTCTTTCTGATCGCGCTTGGGCTGACCGTGATCCCCGGCAAACCGTGACCCGGCCTGTCCCTCATGATTTCCACGCCCGCTTTGTGTACCGGCCGTAGGGCAAGCAACTTTTCTGCTGCTTGCCCTGCGGCCTTTTTAGATGCCCCGTGTCTGGGCAAGCTCAATTCGCAGAGTACACAAAAAAAGTCAAAAAGCAGACTGCATCATGCCGAATGGCGGCAATATCCCTTGATTCGACAAAAAAGATGCAGTATACTTTTATTTAAACATGTATCGCCATCGGCGTACAGATTTGCCCTTCTAAAAAATCTACTATAGAAAGGAATTACCGCATTATGGAACTGCGTCTTGATATGTGCCAAAAGCTGCTTCCATACATCTACAAAACGGTTACCCTGGAGACTGTTTCCCACGGAAGTCTTGTAGGCAACCCGGTGCAGACGGATATTATGCGTTCTGTGCTGACCATGCTGCTGCCAAACGGGCAGATGGATATCCCGTTGGACGATATTCTTTCCGTTTCCTGCTTCGGGATGGAGACCTTGCGTTTTGACCACGCTGCTTCTGCACAGTCGACTGCGCCTGCACCCTCTGCCCCCGCCGCGCCACCGCCGGCAGAAGAAACCGTGGCAGCGCCGGAACCTGTAAAGCCCCAGGAACCGGTCCCCAAAAAGGAGCCGCAGAAGCAGCTGACAGAACTGTTGATCGATGGCGATCTGTCGGCTGCGCTGGCCCTTGCAACAGAGCCGGAAGCCTTGCTGGATCAGGGCTACACCGAGGAGGAAACGGCCCAAATCACAGCACAGCTGCGTGCGGATAAATTGCCGAATGGTCACACACCGGAAGCAATCGCGCAGCGGCTATGGCGGGTCGTTGGCAACCACGCGGGATTGGCGGAGCAGTATGCCCGCAAGGCGCTGCCCGGCACCCTTTCGCTTTGCTTTTCCATTTGTGAAGCGGAAAAGCATTGGGATGCCCTTACAGAACTGGGCAAACAATACCCGGACGAGGTGCAGGGCGAGATCACGATGCTTCGCGGTTATGCGCTGGCTTTGCAGAACAGCGGAAAAAACGAGGAACTGCTGGCACTGGCAGCAGCTAACCCTGTGGTGCTGCACCAAAAGGCCCTTTACCCAGCGCTGGGGGAACTGGCAAAGAACTACCGTGAAGAAAAATCGGAAGAAACCGTCCTTATTGCAGAAGCGGCGGTCCATGTAAATGCTTACCCGGACCAGGATGTCCGCACCCCCTTTGAGCGGCTGCTACTGGGCAAGTATGATGAGAACGCACTGCGTCCCTACCGCGGCGCAAACTGCGTGGAAATGCTTTGCAAGCAGGGCTATACCGAGGAACAGGCCGCCAAGATCGCGGACCGTATGCCCCGCATCAATGCGGATACCTATGAGCTTGAACGCGGTGCACGGTTGGCGGTAGCACAGGAGAACATCCATTACCTGAGCGAGTATTATCTGTGGGAAGAACTGCTGACCTCCCCGGACAAGGCGGTTGGCCGCCTTGCCATGCACATGCAGGGCAGCACCGGTAACAATGCCAACGGGCAGCCCATCGGCAAGCGGGATGCCGAGTATATCCAGCTGTACCGCGTTTGCATTGCGCCCCACCGGCAGACGTATGACAGCAGCCTGCGCTATACCCAGCTGTATCTGGGCGCGTTGCTGCGCAGCGGTCAGAACGAGGAAGTGCTGACGGTAGCCGATACCTGCTGGACCGCCTGCACCGATGCGGGACTGCTGACGAAGATCATTGAGATTGCTGAGCAGACGGACGAAAACCGCTACGAAACGCTGATCCAGCATTGCAACAGCCAGATGAAAAAGCGCCGTGCCAACGAGTTTGAGCAGATGCTCCTTTCGATGGACCGCCGCATGATGGACTATGTCTCCCGCCCGGAGCAGCTGGAACAGATGGGCTACGATAAGGCCACGGTCAAGATGATCTGCACCAATCTGCCCAAGGTCAACAACTATCCCAGCGGCAATGCCCCGATGCAGCAGTACGAGCGTGTGTACTATGTGCAGGGCAACGCAAACGGCCAGGCCGAGCGCTGCCTGCGTAAAGCCATCCAGAAAGAGACGAACGAGTCCCGCAAAAAGCAGTTGACCGCCGTGCTGTTTGCGATGCTTTGCAAAGAGCAGCGCCTGACAGAAGCGGCTGAGTATCTGCCAACGGACGAAGAAATGATGGCACAGATGCACAGCACGACGTCCCTGTGGTATTTCCGCACCTTGTATGCCATCAAGGACTACACCAGATATTGCAAGCTGTACGACGCCTGCCGCACCCTGCCGACTGCGGTGATCTGCAACCCGAAGAATATGGGCCTGCGCGATGTCTGCGAGACCCTTCGTGTCCGTATCTATACCGGGCATGAGATCGATAATTTCTCCGCCTTGTGGGCGGGGGCAATCAATCCTTTTGTACTTAGCAAAGGCCCCAACCGTGAGCAGATGAAAGAAACGCTGTCCGCCCTGAACACGCAGGCCTATCTGCCGCAGTTAGCCCATGCCTTAGGCGTCCTGGCAGAAGAATGTTACCGCATGAACCCGAACCATCTGCGCGATGTAACGGAAGTACTGCTGCCGCAGGGAGCAAAGGCGATTCCGGAAACACTGGTCACATCACTGCCCCACGCAGCGGAAAACGGCCAGCAGGCGTTGGACATGATGATCCTGCTGGAACTGGCACAGGCGGATTATGCAGCTTGTGCCCGGGCCATCACCTGGTTCCGCGGGATGCTGCGTGACGCATTCCTTTCGGGAACGGCAGAGCCTATTTGCGATGCCACCGGTGTTTGGGTCGGGCAGCTTGTGCCGATGCTGCAACGGTGTGAATTGCCTGCCGCAGCGACCCAGCTGAGCTATATTGGCTGGCTGTATGTGATCCAGCGGCTGAACGGCGGCCACACCCCCGACGCCGCTGTCGACTGGCTGTTCCGGGAAGATGTGCTGATCCCAATCCCGGAAAACTTCCCCGAAAAGGGAAAGATTGCCCTTACCAATTGGGCCGTGAAAGAGTACCCGGATCAGTGCGCTCTGCTGCTGAACAAATACCCGGAACTTGGCAAATACGGTCTGAAAGCGGACAGCAGCCCGCTGCCGGAGCAGGAAGAAGCCGAAACTATCCCCGCCCATGCTGCACCGGAAACCGAACCCCCGGCCCCGGTACAGGCCGACCGGCCGGAAACCCCGCAGCCCGCAGCTCCGGAACCTGCCCAGGAAGCCGAACCGCAAACTGCGCAGGAGCAGGAGAAAATGCCCCCTGTTCCTGCACAGGAAAAACCGGCAGCATCTTCCACCCCGGCAGAACAGTATAAGACCCTGACGAAGCTGCGCGCCGATGCACTGCAAGCCGGGGATAAGGCTGCTGCTTCGATGTATCTGCAGGTGCTTTGCCGCAGCGATTGTCTTGCTTCGGCTGATATTCTTACCCGCGGCAGCCTTGCAGATGCGGCGGCCAAGGAGCCTCCCATGCTGTACTGGCTCCAGCAGGCCGCCGAGAGTGACTCGGAAAGCGTCAGCAAATTCCTGAAAAGATGGAGCGCCGTGGCAGCCGCCTATGTCAGCTTTGATTTCTCCGACCAGGTGTCGGAGCTGATGCTTCAGTTGGATCAGAATGCCGCAGTCTCCACGGAGGCACAGAACGTACTGGTCTGGGCTATCCTGACGAACAGCAGCCGAAAAAATGCAGCCTGGAGTCTGCTGCAGCGCACCCAGGCAACTCCCCATGCACGGGCACAGGCTTTCTACTGTGCTGCCGTGGATGACGCCCAGACCTGGCAAACCGCCTTGCGGCTGTTCTGGCAGGAGGGCGAGTATATGTTCTTCCTGCGAGGACTGGTGCATCGCTTCAACCAGTCTTCGGAACTGGCCGAGCGGATGCAGTACAGTGATAACCTACAGGAGATGTGCGACAAAAACGTCTTTGCAGAGATGGACCGCCAGCAGCTGCAGCAGACGCTGCGCAAGCTCTACCCGGCGATTGCGCAGAGCTATCTGGCAACCGAATCCTGGACTGTGGTGCAGACGATCCGCTATGTGTCGTTCTGTGTAGGCGGTCAGGCGTTGAACCTGTACTACGACGTGTTCGCCGTGCAGTACCCCATTATTACCGAGAAACTTCCGATGGAGGGCTGTGCGTTCCTGGCCCGGTTGGGCACCGACCCTGCCACCTATACGCTGATGCAGTTTATTGGCCCGCAAATGCTGGCCAAGATGAAAGACCCCGACGAAGCAGCGGGCGCACAGCTCCGACTGCCCAGCCTGATGCGCGAACTGTATGAGGACTGTTTTGCCGTGCCGCGCCGCTGCACCGAACAGGAAGAACAGGACGTATACAACCTGATCCTGCCGGATGCCTTCGACTGGAACTGGCGGCATTTTGGCGAGTATTTCTGCCGCAAAATGATTGAATCGCCGGAAGACGAGGCCTTGGCACATCGTGTGCTGCTGCGCTTTGCCACAAAGGAATTCCGCTCCGATGCATTCCTGATGAGCATTGAATTTTATGCAGCCTGCCACCGTGATGACCCGAACAAGCGGGACCGCATCGTACAGATGATAGATTGCTTGCTGCGCGTGAAGGCAAGAGATACGGACGCCACCCGCGCCATGTATGTGGAATATGCCGTTCTCTGGCTGCAGCGCTGCCCCGGACATACGATTCTGGATGGACAGGACCCTGTCGACTGGTTCCTCCTCTCTGCCAGCCATAACAAATTCCAGGATAGCTGGATCGAACGCTGCCGCAAACAGTATGCCGACATCCTGAAAAGTGCGCCGAAGCTGCACAGCGCCCTGGCGACAGGAAATTGGCAGCCCTGCTTTGACCTCCTGATCCAAGGCGGTGAGGAAGCCGAAAAACTGCGCCTTGCGCTGGTGGGCGTGGCGAACAGTACGCCGAACGCAACGAACCAGTGGACGCGCTGCTCCGTCTGGCAGAGCCTACCGCATGAGCTGGTCGGCACGCTGGCCAAGAATCTCCTTGCCGGAACGCCGGAGAAAAACGACGCCCTGAAAGCCGTATTTGCCCCCATGGCTACCCTGCCCCTGCTGCGCTCCTTCCGTGATACGTTCCAGTGGTATGAGGAATATTTGCGCAAGGGCGGTGAGGAAGACCTGCGTTGGGTCAAAAACTGTGCCGCCTTGCCCATGCAGGAAACGCAGTTCTTCGGCTGTGCGCTGGGACAACATAAAGCAGGCTGTACCAAAGAGCAGGCGGAGTTCCGCAGCCGGGCCCTGGAAATGATGGGTGCCCCCTCCACCTGCGCGACATGGCGGGAACAGTTCTCCCACACTACCAATGCCGGCCATTCCGCCTTTTACATCAAGGCAATGACGCTCTATAACGACTACACCAGCACAATCAATCCATCGACCCTTCACGCGGCCATTCAGTTTGCAATCCGCGCATATGATGTGGAGCCTGAGAAGATCACCCAGTGGAGCAAGACCTATACCGATACGGTCCGCAACGGGAAAAGATATTTCTCGGACAATGCCGTCAGCCTTGCCAACCGGATCATCTACGCCTGGGCGCAGCTGCTGGGTCACCCGGACCAGGCCCAAAAACAGCTGTTGAACACAACCCCGGATAAATTCGTCAATATGATCGCCTATCTGTTCCTGTTTTGTGACCGTACACGGGATCTGGCCAAAATGTACTATCCCCTGATGCGCCGTGAACAGGTTGCTGCCGTGCAGGTACTTGTGGCCATTCTGCTGCCCAAGCCTGAGTTGATCGATCCCTGCATAGAAAAGCTGTGCGCCACCGCTAAGGGTGCACAGTACCTGGATGCGATCAAGGGGGTGCTGCTGGAAAGTATGCATACCCCGCAGCGAAGCCACCGCATCAAATGGGACCCGGACCTGTGTGAGATCGTCAGAAAACTTGGCATCGAGTATGACCACAATACCCCGAACGATGAGTCCCGCTATTTCCACCTCCCCGCCGAGGAACCTTCCCGCATTTACCTGATTCGCGCCCGCGTCCGGCTTATGCTTACCCGCAGCAGCACGAATTATGTGTTTGCCGACCCGAAGGACGTTTGCCGCGATGCCCGCAAGCCGGAAGAAAATGAAGCGGCCTCTGAGGCAAACACCCCCGCAACAGAAGAAAAGCCTGTTGAATCGGACCGCGAGACGGTTGACAACACGGCTGTGCTGACATCGGACGACCGCGGCATGCGGGTCGACCAGTGCTGCCAGCGGGTGATGGAGCTGTTCTCCTCGGAAAGCGAGACGGCCGACTTCAAAAAGGCTGTGGCAAAGGAAAAGAACCTTTCCCTGATCTATCTGGCCGGTGCAGAGCTGCTGGCCGCGGAGCCGGAGCCTTCGGCAGCCAGTATTGTCCGCTGCCTGGTGGATGCGGCCAAAAACAACCTGCCCACCATGAAGTTGGAGAATTTCTCCCGTGCTCTGATCTGCGCAGTCCGGGCAACGGCCTACGATGACCTGCAGGCGCTGCGCATCCAACTGCAGGAAGCCAACCTGTTCACAGTGCTGCAAAACTGCCCGCCTACAACCAATCCGGACGAAGACAAGAACAAGGCCAGGCAGGAAGACCGCTATTTAGCCTACCGCCAGGCTTCGCTTACCTGCCTGCAGGAGTATTTAAAGGTCAAGCCGATCCGGGAATCCGGCAAGGACTTTTATGACGAGGACGAGCAGTATCTGATGCAGGAGCAGGAGCGATGCAGTTTGCTGCAGCGTGCCCCCGCCGAGCAGGACCGTCATGAGTTTGTGCGTATGCTGGCAGAACATCAGCAGAAAAAGCTGGATGTCCGCCCGCAGATGAAAGTATCTCTGGATCCGTCCTCTGCCTACTACTGCGCCCGTGAGGAGGACGACTATAGTTATGACGATCCCTGCGAGCCGACTACGCTGCAAGGCTATGTGGAGAATGTGGGAGGCTGCCCGCTGCAGCCTGTGTACATTACACTGAGCTACCGCATCAAAACGGGTGAAAAAGAATGGGATGCTGCTGCTCTGCCGATTCCCCGCCGCCTGACGCTGCGCGGCGGCGACGGCAACGCCGTGCTGCTGTCGAAACAGCAATATACGGATGAAGATCAAAAGGCGCTGTGGCATATTCCTTTCCAAATCGATACCGATATTCCGGAAAAGACCGCCCTCCGCGTGCAGGAAGAAAACGCCGACATCGTTGCTGTGGTAGAGGTCCGCGCCCTGGTCCAGGGCGGCGATGATCTGCTGCTTTATCGCGGTGAAATGCCGCTGCAATTCCTGCCGGAAAAGCAAAAAGTCCGCGTGGATCACACCATCCGCGATACGGAAGCCTTCTTTGGCCGCCGCAATGAGTTGAGCCGCCTGCATACCCTGTATTGCGAGAATCCCTCCCGTATCCCCATGCTGTTCCTGATCAGCGGTCAGTTCCGCATGGGCAAGTCGATGATCACCAAAAAGCTGCAAAAGATGATCCTGGGCGAGACAAACGGCCGGGTGATCCCGCTGCGTCTTGAAGTGGTCCAGAGTTCCGACCAGCAGGGTGCTTCCGAAAACTTGCGGGATGTATTTTCCAACCAACTGTGGGATCAGCTTGATTCCTACATGCACGACGAAACCTTGCCGCAGGAATACCGCAAGGAAGAAACGATTTCCCGCCTGCAAGCCCACCGCGATAAGTGGAAGGCCTATTTCGCCCAGCGGCAGGCAAACGCCGCCACAGCGCCGCAGCGTGTTCAGTATCTTCCCACCCCCGGTGTAGACATCGACAGCGAGGAAAATGCACCGCTGGATATTTCGGCCCTGTCTGCCGGGATCTCGCAGGGTGTTGTATACGAGGACCTGCGCTGGCTGCCGCAATTCTGCCGCGAGCTGTGCGCTGCGCTTGGCAACCGGCACATTGTGTATATACTGGATGAAGCGGACCGCCTGATCAACGACCTGGAGACCGTAGGCGGTGCAGCCGCCAGCAACCTGCGCGCCGTTCTGCAAAGCGACACCCCGTTCCATCTGCTGATTTGCGGCGCCAACGGCCTGACGGAGTATTACCTGCGCGGCGGCAGCATGACCCAGCTGTTTGAATGTACCTATGGCCGCCCGATGATCATCGGCCAGATGGCCAAAGAGGAATGGCGCGCGGCGACTTCCGCCCTCATCGATACGGTCGCTCTGGAAAGCAATTTCCGTGCGCTGGATCAGCTCTGGTTCTATACCCGCGGCCTGATCCACCCCGCCTACTGCCTTATGGATACCTGCTTCACCTACCTGGATAACTTCCCCTCGGTACAGCCTGCGCCGAATGGAAAGACGACCCTGTATGCGGCGCGTGTGCTGGAAGCAACCAACGCGATGCTGTGCAGCTCCCCGCAGCAGCTGCACATGGACAAATTGATCGATTCGCTCTCCGATGATTCGGACGATCTATGGCGCAGTGTGCTGACCTGCCTGATGCGTGAATGTACCATTCCTTACCAGTGGGTGCCTGTCACCGTGCTGGAAAGCATTGTGGACGAGTCTGCGGGTATCACCTGGGATAAGATCTCCAACGTGCTGTCGAACCTGGTCAGCTACCGCGGCTTGCTGGAATATTCTGCCCGCAGAAGAAGTTACCGCCCGCAGTGTGAGCTGTACCGCCAGATCTTGCGCAATAAGCTGCTGCCGGACTGCAAACTGCAGCCCTATCCCTATTTTAAACCCAGAAAGGAGGGGCACTGATGTCTGAGCATTTCCGTAAAGACGCACCGCATTATGAGTTTTCCACGGTGCGTATCCGTCTGGATGAATGGTTGGAGGATCGTTCCTCCGGTACGCTGTTCGGCCCTAAGGGCTGCGGCAAGGATACCTTTTTGAAAGATTACTTTACCCCGGAAAAATGCCGTGCGCTGGCTGCCGATCCGAACAAGCCTACCATTGTGCTGGTTTGGGAGGGTACGACCCTCAGCCACCGAAAGGACCTGGACGACCTGCTCGCCTGTGCCTTTCAGGAGGGATTTTCGTATTTGAAAGAGCAGGGGCTGATCGACCCGGCGCTGGAAACCCTGCTGACTACCGCAGGCGGCGCATCTGCCCAAAGCTGCGCGCAGGAATGGAAAAAACGGCGGTACTGCTTTGTATTGGTCATCCTGGGCTTTCACAATTTTATCTGCAACATTGATGGCTGCCAATCCGACAGTGTCCAGCAGGTAAACATCCTGAAAAATTCCGATGCCCCCCTGCGGATGATCGTAACGAACGACTACCTTTACACCGCACAGTACTGCCCCGCCATGGAGGATTTGGCCGGCTCATCGATCTTCAACAACCTGAGCCTGAACCAGTTTACCTTTTCCAAAAACCGGCCGCGCCCGCAGGAATTTTCCCAGTATCTGGGCCGTATCTACCGCGGCGGCGACACCTCACCCTTTACGCCGGAGGAAGATCACTGGCTTTTGGAAATGACCGGCGGTTTTCCCGCCATTGTGCCGGATGCAGCGGAGGCGCTGTTTCTGGCAAAAGAGGATGGTCTGGAGGGGCAGGAAGCCTTTGAGGACTGCGTCCGTACCTGTATGCTGCCCGAGGAAACCGTTTATCTGCTGCTGAGCCAATGGCTGAAAGATCTGGATGACCGTGAATTTGAGATTCTGACCCGGATTTCCCACTTTGGCCTTGCCGGTGCCGATGAAGAGGACGTGGACCGTCCACAGTCTGTACAGCGCGGCCTTGTGTATACCGATCGCCGCAGCCGCCGCTGGCGGCTCTGCATCGGCCTATTGCGGGAGATGCTGGCCAGCGACCTGTGGAACCCCCGCCATACCGCCCACACAGCCCACGCATACGCCCCCTACCCCGCACCGGAACAGGCAGCCCCCAGCGTGATCAACTATGTCACAAACTACAACATTTCCGGCTCGGTTACCAGCACCAATGTGCAGGGCGATCTAAACCAGGTCAACAACAACATCGTCGTCACAAGCCGCGAGGATTGGAGCACCCTGTTTGATTCTGTCTATCAGCTGAATCAGGGCAGCGAAGGTGCGGGCCGCGCACAGCTTACGGACAGCCTTGGAAAGATCCAATACCTGCCCGAAGCCGCCACCGAGGAAGAAGCCACCGAATGGTTCGAGGAAAACAGCCGCAATATGGCTGATGCCCTGGACGATATGTTCAACGGCAAAAATATCAGCCTGGACGATATGTTCAACCAGTTGCTGCAAAGTGCCGATCAGAACCGTTTCCCCGCCCATGTCACGGAACTGGTGAACCGCCTGCCGGAAAGTTCGGCGCTGATCTTCAAGCAGGGCGTGATCGTGGATCGGATGTTTACCGGATTGCTGCACAGCTTTGACAAGGATGATCAGCTTGATTTTTCGCCCTGCGGGCTGATGTACGGCCTGCTGCTGGAACAGCGTATGAAAGAAGCCATCTTCCCGCTCTACCGGGCCGACCAGGTGATCGGCAGCTGGCTTGTAAACAAAAACAGCCCGGGGCTGTCCTCCTGGAACAGCCCCAAGCTGAAAACCAGAAAAATCACCATCGGCAACTTCTACGGCGGGCAGGACGGCAAGCGTTTCAGCAGTCGAATGACGGCCCTGAGCCGCCAGGCAAACTATCCGCAAAGCGCCGGATGGTGGGATAAGGCCTACCATGATTTTGCCCGCGCCGGTGAGCTGCGCAACAACGCCGCCCATTCGAACCGGCTGACGATTTCCTCTCTGGATGAGCTTCGCTGCCTGGTGCTTGGCTATGACGGCCAGGTCTCGGAAAGTCTGATCAACCGCATCGGCGTCTTCTGCCAGCTGGATGCACGGCTCGGCTACCATAATCCGAATCAGATCTCGGTAGCACAGGATTGGCAAAACGCCGTTTCCTTACATTCCTACACCAGTTTCCCTGTTGTAAGCAGTGAGGGATAACGCATTGCCCCACACAAAAAGCGCCCGCCGATTTGGCGGACGCTTTTGCTTTTTATGTGTCGGCGTTTCAGCTTTGGCGCAGCTGTTCCTGCATTTTTTGCAGCAGCTTCTTATATTCTTTGCGCCGGTTGCTGATGGTCACGGTCGTTTTGCCGGTAAAGGTGGAAATCGTGCGGTCTTTGGGCTGATGGGTCGGCTTTATATCCAGCAGCGGGCGCAGGCGGTCCGGCTTGTGCGGCTCAAACAAAAAGTTCATGTAATCCCGCGCAAAGATTCTGGCCCACAGCAGGTCCTCCTTCTTTTCCAGCACAGTGCAGTACCGTTCCGGCGGGATGGCCGGCTTTTCGTCACACAGCAGGGCTATCACATCGTTGGTAAAGAAGATCCGCGGGAACTCCGTCACGTCCTTGGAAGCAAACATCACAATCACACGCAGCGCTTCCGTAGCGCTTTCCAGCCGTTCCTGCATGCTTGTGGCATTGGGATCATCGGCGTCAAACATGATGGCCTCGCCGTCGTCGTCCTTGTGGGTATCGTCATTCAGCGAGATGGTGCGCCGCGCGGTCGTCGCGTTCAGGACCAGCCGCTTCAGGGCTGCTTCGTCCACGTCCAGGCAGTCGGCAGCCGTCTCGTAAAAGCCGGCGGGTAGGTTTTTGGGGTCAAGCCCCTGTTTTTCGCACAGTTCGCACAGGCGTTTCCACAGCTGGCCCTCGCGGCGCGAAAGGCGCATGTCTCCCTGGTCGCGCATTGCCTTGCTGTTTACGCTGTCGTGCATGGCGTTGGCATAGATTGCATCAAAATACGCCAAAAACGGCTTCCCGGAATTGACATCGTACTTGGAAACGGCCTTGCACATAGACTCGGTAAAGGTCAGGGTATCCAGCTTGGTACGCAGTTTGCTGCGGCGCGTGTAGCGGGCATCCAACAGCGCGTCTTCATCTTGCAGCATGGCGTTTGTATCGGTGTTTTCCAGCCGGTTCTCGATCTTGGAAAGAAACTCTTTAAACTGGAATACCAGCAAATACAACTGCTGCCATTCACGGTTATGCTGCAAGCGTTCCTCCGGCGGGTAGTTCCATATCGGGTGGTGTTCAATCTGCTCACGCAGGGCAGCCTGCTTTTTGGTGTCCTTTGCGTTTTCCGCCATGGGTCACACCTCCCGGTCAGGGTGCAGCATTACGCTGATAAACTTCTGTTTGTCCGGCAGGTCTGCTTCGGCAGCCATATCTACAATGCCATCCAACGTAAACAAGGTGCTGATGTCATATTGGCGCACGCTCTTGACTTTCCCGTTTTCCCGCGTCAACTCGCGGTAATAGATGCCGCATACCTCGGTATCATCCAAAATTTTCTCTGCATAATGCAGAGCCGAGGACAGCACAAGCGGGTAAGTCTTCGTGCCGAACGTTGCATCCGCATAATAGCAGGCATCGCCGTCCATCGCATCGGTCAGCGCCTCAAACAAAGCCAGCAGGCCATCGCGCTGTTGGTTTTCCGGCGTGGTCAGGTCCACCAGCGTATAGGGCAGGCCCAGGCCGTCCAGCTCACGGCGGAAGATCTCCAGGTTTTCGCTGTGGGGGCTGTTGATCTGGCGCACCGCTATGACCTTGATCTCATCCCCGGAGTGGGCAGTATCGGCCAGGATCGGGGTAATGGGGTAGTAGGTCGGTTTCGCCAGGGTCTGCGTGTAGTTTACCGGCTCTGCCGCATAGGAGTCAATGGCGAAGTTGCTGTCCAGCGGGATTGCCGTTATATAGATACGTTTCATGGGAAGTACATTCCTTTCCTGCCGCAGTGGGCGGCATCTTTTTTATAGTATAGCAAATCCCGCCGCCTGATTCAATGAAAAAGCCACAGGGTCAGTCATTTTTCATCACATCCAGGAACATCAGCACCAGGATTCCTCCGATGGCCAGCGTAGCCCAGACGGCATTGGTAAAGACCGGGTTTACAGCCTGGAACAATTGGGTATTCACGTAAGCGCTTTGAGGCAGTTCCCATCCGTTGGTGATATGGTACTCGATCGCAAAGCATACGCTCGTCACGGCAAAGGAAACGAGCGACATAATGCTGAAAAAGCACTGGCAGGGATGCGCACGGAACATCTCCCCCATGCCGCGGTCCGGCGTATTGTCGCGCGAGTTGTTCAGCCCCCACAGCGGCAGGATCAGCACCGGCGCAAAAAGGGCCGCTGCCGCGAAAACGCACAGCTTGATGATGGCACCGATCAGCCAAAAGATGTTATACCAGGCTGCCGTATGGGGATCGCAGATGATGTAGGTGGTATGGTCGTCAACTTTATGCTCAAACATGATTCCTTTCTCCTTTTTCTATGCTTTTGTGTCAGACGTTGTCCTGCCCGGCCTTTTTGCGGGCGGCCAGTGCAGCGGCGATCAGAACTATCCCCACTGCAGCCGTCGCAAAGACGGCGGCACTGCCCACAGAGCCGATCACACGGAAGAAAAGGCTGTGTACAATGGGCAGGTGCAGGACATTCTGTGCCCAGGCGAACACCAGGATGATCGCACCGGCCACGGAAAAGAGTGCCTTGTGTACCAGGCAGAGCTTGGCAGCCTGAGGGTGCGCCTGCAGCATTTCTTCCTCGCTGCGATCCGGGGTGCCATCGGCGCTGTTGTACACCTTTTTCAGGATTTTCCGCGTAGCCGACGGCAGCGTAATCGCTATGGTGGCCGCGCAAAATGCCAGCGTGAGGACGGCGCAGAGCATGAGTACCCCAAGCGGGCCGCAGTCTCCATCACAAGAAAGGCCCATCAGGGCAGCGGTAATTGCGGATTTATCTTCGTCGTAACGGTTCATAGTGTATTTCCTCCTAAAATTTTGTTCTTTCCTTACACCTTTACAATAGGGGTGCCCCTTGGCAAAGATAAAGAGATTTTCAGGATTTTCTTTAATTTTGTTTGCCGGGGACCCTATTCCTATAATGAACGATTGAAACCCCGCTGCTTCCGTGCTATGATAAGGTGGGATTTCGGAAAAAAGGAGGAAGTCAATACTCTATGGATTTGGAACAAATGAAAACAGAAAACCGGGGCACTTACAATTTCATTCTATTGCAAAATGATTTTGTAAACGGCTTTCGCGATTTCGGACGTGCGGCAATCGATGAGATCATCGAAAATGAACCTGCACTTTCGGGAAACGACCGCTGGTGGGATGACATTAAAAAGTACAATAAAGAAAATGCCCCCAACTACATCTTTGCCACAGACAATAAGGAAGTTAATACCGGCAGCTTTGATGCAAGCGGCGTCGCCAAATGGATGCTGTACATGTACTCAGACGGGACGCTGAATACCTACCTGACAGGCGGCTGTCGGGCGGTTTCCATCGAGGACTGCTCCCCCTCTGCCTTTAACAGCGCGCTAAACAGCTATATAGCACTGCGCAACTACACGGCACATTCCAGCGCCGATGCCGAAGACCTGGATACCGAGGACCTTTTGAACCTGGCCTGCCTGGCCTGCTGGCTGACGGCACACCTGTACTGCTCGGCCCAGGACGAAGCCCTGGCCCACATGCGGCATGTCCGGGACGAAATTGCCGAGGAACTTGGCCGGACAATCGAACCCCACGACGAATACGACCTGGCGTTCCATCAGGCCAAGCCATGGCTGGAGGATCACAAATCCACACCGGGAACAGCTGCCGCCAAGGGCGGAAGATCTCATGCTTCGCGCCATCACTCTTACGGCGAGGGGCTGCCTTTCCCTTTTGAAGGCGGCGACATTACTGCCCCCTTTCTGGTCGGCCCGTGGGAGCGCCCGCTCAACGCACAGGCGATCTTCCCCAGCCAAATCGGGGCCGCGTTCCCCCGCGAGTATGAGCACCTCTGTCCCGAAATGCCCGGAGCAGAATTGGAGCAGGGCCTTTTGCACGGCGCTACAAGGGCCTATCCCCCGAAAGAGCTGCCGGAGATGGACTATGCAAGCCGCCAGCCGTTTTTAAAAGACATTCAATTCACGAAAGAAAACGGCGGGAAGACCAAAAAGGCGCTTGATCTGCTCTCGAAGGGACTTTATTACGCCACTATGGCATCCTCGTTCGTTGTTCTGCTAATGTGGGGCGCCTTTTGCGGTCTCTTTGGCGCAAAATCTGCGCCCTTCTTTGTACTGGTCAACATGCATGACGGCCAGCGCGACGCCATCGCCCACATGTTCATTGACCGCTGTGCGCATGACCTTAAGACTCATCGCTATAAGCCGCTTCTGGCGCCCGGCATTGCCCTGACGCTTATTTACTGTTACCTGGAATACCTTTCCCGGGATCCCTATTTCTGGCTGACAAGAGTCTTCCGTTTTGTCTACAATCCTCTTTCCTGGATCTGCTTTTTCCTGTTTGCGGGGCTGCTGGTTCTGGATGCGGTACACGCCGCAAAAACCTACAAGCAGTACCGCCATCTGGAAAACACGATCGGTGCCGCCGTGTATTTCTATCTGTTCAAGATGGCGCGTGTTCCCGGCAAGATTGGCTTTGCTGTCGGCCTTATGCTGATCATGAACATCTTTGGAAATTATCCTTACCTGTTCCCCATCATGGTGACAGGCTGGCTTGCCATGCAGGCCTGCTCCAAGATGGTAACAGGTTCTGCTGATCTTAAAGATTGAGAGGAGTGAGCAGCTGTGAATGAGCATAGTATCAGCTATATGCAAAAGTGTATGGCTCATGACTTTAATGACTATAAAAACCTTGTGATCTGCCGCGATTTGCTGGCGCAGATCTCCAAGCGCCCCATGCCGCAAGGCATGGATTATGACCCGAAGAGTGATTCCTATGAGGAAGATGTTCGTAGAGAATGTGGTCGTATTGATTTTCACCTGCAGAAACTTCAGCTGTCGCTTTACCCCAATGAGGAAGCTGCGCCGCTGCTGCATCCTGACAATGAATGCGCTTCCACCGATGCGTTTGTGTCGTCGTATGACTCTTTAATTAACCATCTGAGAAGAGACCTGAATAATACCGAAAACACCCTGTGCGCTGATGATATTAAGACCCTGCTGTTACAGAATGAATTTTTTGCACGCGGTGGATATAAATACTACTCTACAGAGATTGATGACCTTGCTGTATTGTTTGCTTCTTACGGTGCCGATACACTTTCCGAATGCTATAAGTATGGTGTTGGTGTGCCGCAGTCTTTTCATCAGGCCGCACTCTGGGAACAGTACGCCATCAATCTTTACTATATTTATCGGGACTACTACAATAAATCAGATGATGAATCCTATAGGAATTTCCGCCTGGATGAGATTGGCCGCTTGAGTGTATGCTGCCATATACAGCGCAACCTTCCGGATGCCCTATATACGGATGAGCAATGGGGTTGTATTTCCGACTTTGGCTGCATGCCGACCGAACTGGTTGCCATTGGAAGAGCTGAAAAACTGGACACGCCTTATATATCTCATACGTCTTCCCTCGTTATGCAGATGATTCAGAAAACCTCGCTGGAAGAGCTGAAGCAGATGGGACATACCTACCTGAATTACGTCCGCCGCAATAGCAGCAAAAATCCTTTGGAGGATTGGAAGCTGGCCGTAAACTATTATTACGCAGGTGCTGCACAGGGCGATGCCGAGTGTGCCGCCGCCGTTGGCTACTGCTGCGAGATGGACCCCCGCGGTCCCAACCTGCCGCTGGCGCTGGCCTGGTACCGGCACGCTGCCAAGGCCGGCAGCGCGTGGGCCATGGAAAAGGTCGCCACTTTCTATGAGGAAGGCTACGGCTGCACAGCCAACCGCGCCCTTGCCGATGCCTGCCGTGAAACCTTGAAATACATGCGCTGACTGCCCATAAAAATTGCCCCCGGTGAAGCAACCTTCACCGGGGGTTTTCCCTTTCTTATTGCGTTATTTCACCTCCAACAAGCCCCACTGGCCGTTCTGCCTGGCCCAGACGCAGCCGCCCTGCGCGGGGGCCAGATCCTCAAAGCGGCCAGCCTCGATGCAGACCGTTCCATCCGTGTACAGCGCCATTCTTGCGCCGTCTGCATCCTGCACAACCACCACGCCGGACATATCCGGGAACGGGTAGTCGATGGGTTCCGGCGCTCCCTCCGCCTGCATCGCAGCCTGATAGATGCAGGGGATGACCTCCTCACCGTTGATGTCGCAGTAGCCCCAGTTTCCGTCAGCGTCCTCCACAGCGACCAGTTCGTCGCCCGCCATGCAGACGTTCTTGTACTGGAAGCTGCTCAGCATGGAGCCGTCGCTGCGCGCCACCGCATACGGGGCACCGTTGGCCACGGTGTAGCACCGGTACTCGTTGTCCCAGGTTGCCGGGCGCACGCCGAACAGCGCCGGGGCGTCGCTTACCTGCGCCAGCGGCGTACCGCTGAACTCGTAAGTACCCAGCAGGTCATAATAAATCTGGCTGTCCTCGGTGTAGATCCAGCGGTTTGCATACCCGCCCACACCATCGTACAGGACCTCTATCTCCGCATCATTGGCCTGCAGCTCGGCGTTCAGGCCCTCGCACTTTTCCCGCATGGCCGCGAAATTGTCGTAGTTATAATATTCATCGTCCAGCCAGACCGAAAGCTCGTTGGTACCGTACAGGTAGGGCATCTGCTGCGCAGCATCCTGCATCATGATATTGCCCGTCTTGGCCGAGAACAGGCTCCACCGCTCACCATCGCGCACGGCATACAGGCCGTCGGCGGCGTTTTTGCCCGCCGTGTGGTCCCACTCGGAGTAAAGCGGCACGATCTCATCAAAGTTGTAGCACGGCTCCACCTTCCACACACCGGCGGTTTCCTCCATAGCGGCGGCTTCGCTCTCAGCGGCATCTGCGGGGGCGGTTTTCTGGGCGGCTTCCGCCGTTTCGGCAGCCGGAGCCGTTGTTTTCTCCGACACCGCCGGTGCAGCCGTGCCGCACCCGGCCAGCATCGCCGCAGCCATCAGACAAGACAGGGGCATAACTTTCTTTTTCATCATGATTTTCTCCTTTGTTTTTGTTTTGCTTACACCCCCTCTATAGCGTCCCCTCACCAAAAAGTTAAAGCCTCCCCAAAAAATCACAGGGAGATATTATGACATGATGTCATAATATCTCCCCCGTGCTTTTTAATTTAGTACGCTGCACCGTATTTTCCGCTTTCCAGCTCCAGCAAAAACTTATACAGCGGCACGGCCTCAATGGTCACGCCGTCCTCGATGATGGTTTCTTCCTCCTCATAGGTCACGATGACGAGCCGCGCGGCCCCCTGCGAATTCTGCGCCAGCTTTTTCAGGTTGCCGACCTCGCGTTCGCGGGCATCCCCGGCAATGGAATAGGCTGCCTGTACGGCCAGACCGATGGAGGGCACATAGAAATCAATGTCGATTCCCGTCTTTGCGGATTTCAGATAATACACATCGTCCGGATAGGCGCGTGTAAGCGCTACAGCCACCATATTTTCCAGCTGCACCGACTCTTTCCGGTCCAGAAACAGGCTTACAATGCCGTTGTCGGAGAAATAAAACTTCGGGTAGCTCTCCTTCTCGACGAGGTTTGCGTAGTAGTTCTGCAGATGGAACAGCAGATAGGCATCCTCCGCATAGCGGATGTAGTCGGCAATCGTCTCCTTGGCCAGCGATACATTGACGGCGCGCAGGGTCTTTTGCAGCTTGGAATAGGAAATCTCACTGCGGACGGACTCCGCTATTTTTTTTATCAAGATTTTTACCGCATAGTCGTTGCGGATGCTGTTCCGCGTGATGATGTCGCCCAACAGCACTTTTTGGTAAACGCCGGAAATATACTCCCGTTTTGCCTTGTACAGCAGCGATTCCGGCAGGCCGCCGTATTGTAGATACTGCGCGCAGGCGGCGCGGATCTTCCCGTTTGTTTTGGTGCCCAGCAGTGCCGGTTCATCGTGGGGAACCTCGCAGGCGGTCAGGTACTCGCCGAAGGCATAGGGCGTAATATGCTTGGCAAAAAAGCGTCCGCCCAGCGTGGTTTCTATCTCTCGGCTCAGCATCCTGGCATTGCTGCCCGTGATGTAGATATGCTCCTTGGCGTCGGCCATGCGGCGGGCAAACTTCTCCCAGCCGTCAATGTTCTGCACCTCATCCAGAAAGAAATAGCCTTTTTTGTCGCTCATCTCGCTCTGCACCGACAGCAGGTCGTTGAAGTCTGCAACGGTGAACTCGGAAAGGCGCTCGTCCTCAAAGTTGATGTAGATGATTTGCTCCCAGTCCACACCGGACGCCACCAGATCCAGCACGATTTTATACAGCAGCGTGGATTTTCCCGCGCGGCGCAGACCCACCAGCACATAATTGCCGTTTTCCTCAAATTCGTAGTCGCGCGGCACGATTTGAAAATTGCGGATAAATTCGTGTTGGTCGTAGATGACGGATTTTAAAAGGGCATGATTCATGGTTGCCACTCCTGCCTTATTTTTGTCAAGTATAGTATAGCACGCATTATATTTTTTGTCGAGTATAATCGACGGAATTGCATTACCTTTGTCAAATATATTCTGCAATATAATTTTCTTTTTTAAAATAAAACGTCTTGCAATTCTATTTTCTTATGGTATAATAAAGTTAAATCATTAAAGTTATAACCTTATGGATAACACCTTTTCCCGGATTAGGAGGTTTTTATGGTAAAACTCGACTATGCGCGGCTGAAAAATATACGCCTTGAGCAGGACATCACCCAAAAGGAGCTTGCCACTGCCACCGGTGTAAACCTTTCCACCATCAAGCAGATCGAAACCGGCCGCAGCGCAACCGACCTCGAAAACATCGAGAAGCTATGTGCCTATCTGGAAGTCGACATCAACGAAATCTACCACCCGGACTACCACGATACCAAGGTGCTCTGCATGCTCAACAACAAGGGCGGCTGCGGCAAGACCAGCCTTTGCAGCGGCATTGCCACCTCGATGGCCGAGCTGGGGCTGCGCATCCTTGTCATCGACGGCGACGGTCAGCGCAACCTGTCCAGCAGCTTCGACATGCCCCGCAGCGAGAAGAACTTCGGCGCGGCGGTACTGGCAGAGCAGGATTTGAACGGCTACATACAGCCCACCAAATTTGAGAATATCGACATCATCGTGGCGGATGTTTCGATGGGTACGCTGGACATGGCGCTGTTTACCAAAATTAGCCGCGAGAACATCGTGCGCAGCATCCTGCGCCCCGTTGTTGAGCGCGGCTATTATGATTATATCCTCATCGACACGAACCCGAATCTGTCGCTGCTGAACTTTAACATCGTCAATGCGTCGAATTATGTTTTGATCCCTGCCCAGCCCGCCAGCTTTGATCTGGACGGTCTGGCCGTGGTACTGCAATTTGTCGAGGGCATCAAACCGTACAACCCGACCTTGCAGGTGGGCGGCATCATCATCAACCGCTACGATGCGCGCAACCGCCTGATCACCGAGGCTGCCATGGACCAGCTGCGGGAGAGCTACAGCGCCCTGCTGTTTGAGCAGATCATCCGGGTGGACAGCCGCCTGCAAAACGCCCAGTGGGAGAACCGCCCCGTGCTGGACTACGCGGGCAGTGCGCGTATCTCGAAGGAATACCGCGCCCTGACGAAAGAAATCCTAAAGCGCTGCGTTTGAGAAAGGCGGTAATACTGTATGGCTTTAAAAAAACGAACCGTCGTCTCCCCTGCTGCCGGTGCGGTGTCTCTCCCCTCTTTGATGGCCGACCTGCCCGGCACACGGCGGCTGGAGGAAGTGCCGCTGGACAAGCTCTCCCCCGCGCCGACCGAGTGGAACTTTTACGCGCCGCTGCCCGACGACAAGCTGCTGGAGCTGATCGAGAGCATCCGGGCCAACGACCTGCTGCACCCCATTGTGGTCTGGAAGCAGCCGGACGGCGCGCTGATGATTTTAAGCGGGCACAACCGCGTGCGGGCTTACACTGCCCTGTTGGAAAAGACCGGCGAGGACAAATACCGCCGCATCCCCGCCACCGTGCTGACGGACATCACCGCCGACGAGGCGCACGAGATCGTCGTCGATTCCAACTACGTGCAGCGCGTGCTGACGCCGTCGGAGAAGGCGCGGAGCATCTCCCAGAAGTACGCGCTGGCCGGGCGCAAAAAGCGCAGCAGGAACGGCGTGCGCAAATCAAAGTATGAACAGATTGGCGAAGAATACAACCTCTCCGCCCGCCAGATCGCGCGGTATGTGCGGCTGGGCAGTCTGGACGGCAGCCTGCTCAAGCTGCTGGACGGCGGCAAGCTGCCGCTGACAACGGCGCTGCGGCTCGTGGATTTTTCTGCCGAGAATCAGAAGTATCTGGCCGCCCACCATGCCGACGAGCTGGCAGGCCCCAAAATGGCCAGGCTGACCACCGCCATGACCCCGGAGCAGATGGATGCTGCCCTGCAGGCAGAACCGCAGACGGTGCGCGTTTCCGTCACCGTGCCCGCCGCGCTGGAGGAGGATTTCCGCCGCATGGCCGAGGAATGGCTGCACGCCCACCGCTGAGCTTGTATGGGCCGGGCATGCCCGGCCCGCAGCTTTCCCGCAAATAACCGCCTTTCCGGGCGAGATATTATGTCATGGTGACATAATATCCTATTTATATGGACTCTATTTCTACATGATATTATGTCACGGTGACATAATATCTTTTTGCAAGGAGGTTGGCCGTGCCCAAAAAAAAGCAAGCTCTGCCCACGCCCAAGGCAAAGCTTTATACCGAGGACGCCGCCCTGCTGGTGCCCATCTTTCAGAAGGAGCCGTTTATCACCTTTCAGGAATTGCAGGCTAAATACGGCGATATTCTGACCGACCAGCAGATCTACCGCGGTCTGCTCGGAACGTTTGCCCCCTACGTCAGCGAGCGCCGGGAGGAAGCCTTTCAGGAGCAGCTTTTACAGGCCAAGCAGGCCGCGCTGCAATTGGAGATCCTTTCCCACCCGGTCGGCGGCAGTCTGACCATGCCGGAGACAGAGGTCCGGTCACTGGCAAGGGCATCCTTCAACAGCATGCTGGACGGTATGCCGGCCGGCATGGCCTGTTACATTACCTGCGCGGTAAACGCCATGTATGCGGGCGACGTGTCCGGCCTGAAAAACGAACCGCTTTCCGAGCGGATGCTGCTTTCCAGTGCGAACCAGGGTCCACTGGAAAAATACAGTATGCAGACGGATTCCATCTTCCGCAATCTGCCCAAGCTGCTGCCGGAGGAGGAAAACGAGGTCTACGTCGGTAAGAGCGCCGGAAAAAACGTGTCCACCATCGTGACGATGGATTTCCCGAAAACCATCGCGTTGGACAACGGCGGCAGCCTGACGAGCTTTGATAAGGCTATCTTAAACGGCGTTTCCTCGCTGCTGATCGCGGGAACGATTTATTTCACCATCCCGATGCTGTACCGCGCCATGATCGGCAGTGAAAACCCCAGTATGCGGGAGGAGGCCGTCCGGACCATCCGTGACCGGCTGGAATTTATGCGGCACGCCACCATCACGCTGGACTGCACCGAGGAGGCCGCCGCCCACTTTATCAAGGAAGGGCAGAACCTGCAGAGCCTGACGGTCTCGCAATATCTCTTGCCGATGAACCGGATGAACGCCGTGCTCAACGGGCGGGTGGTCGAGGCGTACTTCCTCATCGACACGCCGCCGCTGTTCCAGTATGCGTCCAGCAAGCGGCAGATTTCCCTTGTGGATATGGACCTTTTGAACGTACACTTTGAAGCCGACTCTCCGTTGGCCGGAGCGAGCCTGAACAACACCCCCGCCATCATTGTGCTGAAGAACTACCTGCTGACCCGCATTGAGGGCATGAAGAACCCAAACAACCGTCTGCAAAGCCGAAAGATTTTGTTTTCGTCCATCTACGAGGAGCTCGGCGAGCCGTCGCCCATCAAGCAGCGCCGCCAGCGCCTGCGCAACTACACCGAGATCTATCTCGAGTATCTGACCCAGCAGAACTACATCAGCGGGTACAGCTTCACCCGCACCGGGCGCGTTGTGGACGGGGTAGAGATCGTGCTGGACCGCACCACCCGCAAGCCCGCACCAACGCCCGAACTGACTTTGCCCGATGAAACCAATAAGGGCCGCTTCAAGCCCAACAAGCAAAAATCACGCAAGCGAAACATGATACGATAGCCGCAATTTTAAAACCACAACTGATGACCCAATACAGCCTTACCAAAGCCACATTTGATGACCATAAGTGCTTCACCAAAGCCACAAATGATTACCACCAAAGCTACATCTGATGACCGCCAAAGCCACAACTGATGACCCAAGCACCCCGCAAAAACCCTGTTTTTCCACATTTCAGCGGCAAATTTTCGCATTTTGAAAAGTGCTGTATGTACTGTAAGTACTGTATGATATCTTTCCCTTTTTTACAGGGAGGAAAAGATACAGTTTTTCCCTGTAAGAGGAGAAGTTTTCGTATGAGAAAAACGGATGCCAAAACCTTAAAAAGCTGCCTGCCTCAATGGCTGCGGGAGCACGGGCTGCCCCTGCATAAGCCGTTCGCCTGCCTGAACCCGGCGCACCGGGACGCGCACCCTTCTATGGGGTACAATGAAAAAAATCAGACCGTCCACTGCTTTGCCTGCGGCGCGACCTACGATATTTTTGACTTAGTGGGGCAGGAAGAAAATCTGACGGATTTTCCTTCTAAAATGAAGGCCGTCAACCGGCGCTACGGCGGTGGCGAGGTTATCCGGGTCACGGCGAAGCCGATGCAGACTTTTCCTTATAAGGAAGGAGGAGGCAGACCCGACCCCTACTTTACCGGACGTGGCTTGTCCGATGAAACGGTACGGCGGTTCGGGTTGGTGGTCGAGAATGGCTATGCGGTGCTGCCGGCCTTTGCGGAGGGTGTCTGCCGCAGCGTTTGCCGCCGCGCCATTGACCCGGCTGTTGAACCACGCTACAAGAACAGCCGCGGGGCGATGCAGATTTGGAACAGCGCTGCTATGGAACGTGCGGCAGGGGAAGCACTGTTTGTGACGGAGGGCATTTTTGACGCCCTTTCCTTAGAGGAATTGGGATTCCCGGCTGTAGCACTCTGCGGTGCGGCCAACACAGGAAAGCTTGTACAGAAAATTGATGAATATGTTCCTGTTGCATGGCCGGAGAAGATGATTCTTGCCGGGGATGCCGACGCGGCGGGGCAGGGGATGAATGAGAAGCTGCGGGAGCAGCTGACGGCCCGCGGCATTGCGTGTGCGGTGCTGGCTTTGCCGGATGGCTGCAAGGATGTGAACGAAGCATTAGTGCAGAATAGAGACGCGCTGCAAGCCGCCTGTGAGGCCGCCACAGCGCCGCAGGAGGTGCGACAGCAACCGACCCTGGAGGACGAGTTCCTCGCGTATTTGGGCCGCCGCGGGGGCGCTGCGGTGATGTCTACGGGTATCGCCGGTTTGGACAAGGCGCTCGACGGCGGTCTGCACGCCGGGCTGACCGTGCTAGGCGCGGTTTCCAGCATGGGCAAAACCTCCCTGATGCTGCAAATGGCCGATACGCTGGCCGCTGCAGGGAGAAATGTGCTGTTTATAACAATAGAAATGTCCCGTATGGAGTTGATCGCCAAAAGCGCCGTGCGCGGCACAAAAGAACGTGCACGGCCCCTGCTGGACGGCAAGCTGCCGGAAAACGAAGTACGTTCTCTGATTTCCGCTTACAGGCAAAAGACCGGCGGCAGGGTAGAGCTGTGGGAGCCGGACGCCCCGCTTACCCCGGCTTTTTTGGATGAAAAAGTGTCGGCCTTCTGTGCGCAGCACGAAAGCCCGGTGCTGTTTCTGGATTACTTGCAGCTTGTCGCCCCGGCGCGCGCGGGCATGACCGAAAAGCAGACCGCCGACGCCGCCGTCGCGATGCTCAAGCAGCTGGCACGCCGGTACGATATGCCGGTGATTGCGGCGTCCAGCCTGAACCGCGAGGCTTACCGCCCCGGCAGTGCCGAGCCGGGACTGTCGGCCTTCAAGGAGTCCGGCAGCGTGGAGTACAGCGCCGATTTGCTGCTGGTGCTGAAATACCGCACCGATGCCGACAGGGAAAACAAGACCGCTCCGCGTCATTTGGCACTGACTATCTTAAAAAACCGCTTCGGCGCGACAGGGGAGAGCATCCCGCTTGACTATGAGCCGGAGAAAGAACTGTTCCGGGACGGCGCCGCCAAGACTGCACCGCGCACAGGAAGAAACAAAATACGGTAAAGCAGGGGGAGATATTATGACATCATGTCATAATATCTCCCTTTTTCACATGAAAAATGTGAGAAATACCTGGAAAGTGGCTCATGATTTGTGCAGATTATATTGAACTTCGCTTTGAAAATGTGTATACTGAGTGTATACGAAAAAAAGAGAGGGGGAAATATACCGTGTATCTGAAAAGAAAAGTAGACACGTTTCTTCGTGAATGGAAAGCGGACCCGGCAAGAAAGCCGCTTATCATCAAAGGAAGCCGTCAGGTCGGGAAAACCGAATCCATCCGGAAGTTTGCCGCAGAAGAGTATGAGAGCGTTGTAGAAATCAATTTTGTCCGGGATGAAAAATACAAGGGAATCACCGCAGACGGCTATGAGGCGGCCGCCATTATCAAAAATATATCGATGATTGACCCTTCCAAGAAATTTATTCCGCACAAAACGCTGCTTTTTTTTGATGAAATTACCGAATTTCCGGAAATTGCAACATCCCTCAAGTTTTTCCATGAGGATGGGCGGTTTGATGTGATTTGCAGCGGCTCTATGCTGGGTGTGAACTATAAGAAAATCGAAAGCAACAGCGTCGGCTATAAAAAAGATTACGATATGTTCTCCATGGACTTCGAGGAATTTTTGTGGGCAAAGGGCTATGATGACACGACTGTTGAAGATATGCTTTTGCATATGCGGCAGCTGCGCCCATTCAACGAGCTGGAGATGCAGGTTTACCATTCGCTGTTTCTGGATTTCTGTATTCTCGGCGGTATGCCCGCTGTCGTGGCCGAATACATCGAAAAAAACACCTTTGAAGGTTCTCTGGACACCCAAAGGCAGTTGATTGCAGACTATAAAGAAGACATCCGCAAGTATGCGCAGGGGCTTGACCAGGCGCGCATCCTGAATGTGTTTAACAGAATTGCCCCGCAATTAGCCAGGGAAAACAAGAAATTCCAGATCTCCAAGGTTGCCACCGGTGCAAGATTCCGGGATTACCGTGGGTGTGCCGAATGGCTGGCGGATGCCGGGATGGTAAACATCTGCCATTGTCTGGAATTCCCGGAGCTTCCATTGGGCGGGAACTATGACCCGGATGTATTCAAGCTCTATTTTGCCGATACCGGGCTGCTCGTCTCGATGCTGGATGAAGAATCGCAGGAAGATCTGCGCGCCAATAAAAATCTTGGCGTCTACAAAGGTGCGCTCTATGAAAACATGGTCGGCGAAGCGCTGGTAAAGCAGGGCTATAAGCTCTACTATTATAAGCGGCCGGATTCTACATTAGAGGAAGATTTCTTTATCCGCTCAGCGTCCTCGCTGATTCCGCTGGAAGTGAAGGCCAAAAATGGGCAGGCAAAATCCATGCGCACGTTGATAGCATCGGACAAGTATGAGGACATCCGCTACGGGTTCAAGTTTTTTGCCGGCAATATTGGGCATGAAGCACAGTTTTATACGTTCCCCTATTTCTGCGCATTCCTGCTCAGGCGCTTTATGAAGGACTTCCGCCCACAGGAAGAAAGCAGCGATTGATTTCACGCAGACAGGTGATTTTTTAGAGATATTATGACATCATGTCATAATATCTTTTTTGCTGCCTTGCTTTTGTATCACTTTAGTGATATACTTATACCAAGGAGGGCGGCAATATGGAAAAGAAAATCACCCTGTTTCACGGCTCGGAAAAAGTCATCGAGCATCCTGTGTTTGGGGCAGGAAAAAAGCATAATGATTTCGGGCTTGGCTTTTACTGTACGGAAAGCGAGGCACTGGCAAAGGAGTGGGCCGTTTCCTCTTTGCGGGACGGCTTTGCAAACCGCTATACTCTGGATACGGAATATCTGCGGGTTTTACATTTGAACAGCCCGGACTATACCATTCTCAATTGGATCGCCGTGCTGGTCGAGCATCGTCTTTTTTCCATAAAAACACCGGTGGCAAGGCGGGCCAAGCAATATCTGATCGACAATTTCGGCGTGAACGTAAATGCCTATGATTTGATTACAGGCTACCGCGCCGATGATTCCTATTTCGATTATGCGGAATCTTTTCTGAACAATGCGATTTCGGTAGAGCAGCTCTCGCAGGCGATGCGGCTTGGCAAATTGGGGGAGCAGGTGGTGATCAAGTCGCAGTTTGCCTTTTCCAATCTGAAATTTGAGGGCTTTTCCATCGCAGAAAAAGACAAATACTATGTGCAGCGCAAAGCAAGAAACGATGAAGCAAACCAAACCTATCTGAAAATGCTGGACGATGAGGCAGACGGCATCTATATGCAGGACATTATGAGAGGAGGCATCCGCAGCGATGACCCACGCATACCAAAAAATCTATCTGAGTAATGCGCAGGCGGCTTTGGGGGATGCGTTCGACTATGCGATTCGTGTCTGCGGCGTATCGGGAGAGAATTTTATAAAGCTGTTCACCGTAAGTTCGGTAAGCAAGCATATGGAAAACGGAGAACCCGCGTATTTGGCAGGGAAGAGCGGCATTGAACTGGCTGCGCAGATCCTTGCGGAGACGACCGGGATGACAGAACAGCCGGAACAGCCGGAACGGTATGCGCGTTCCTGCGAATATTGGATCGGGTGGGCGGTTGCGTATTATCAGTGGTACTCCGGGCGAAAGTACAGCGAGATTTTCGAGGTGCTTTCCTTTGCGGAACTGGAAAAAATGTATTATACCCTGCACGAAGCGGACGTCAGCAAATTTGCCGAGATTGCGGATGCCCGCATCCGGGAGCACTTTGCGGAAACAAACCTGAAACGTATCCGCACGGCCTACGGCTGTTCGCAAGCCGAGCTGGCGAAAAAATCCGGCGTCGGCCTACGCTCCATCCAGCTGTACGAACAGCGGCAAAAGGACATCAACAAGGCAAGCGCGGAGAGTTTGTATAAGATTTCCAAAGTGCTTGGCTGCGCGATGGAGGACTTGCTGGAAAGATAAAACACGGACTTTTATCCGATGGGCGCGGATGAAAGTCCGTGTTTTTGTGTGCGGGCGCGGTAACGGTTTACCCGTTTATAGAATGAACGGGTAAACCGTTATATTTTAAAAATAACATACCATGTTATTGACTTTTTCCCGTGTTCCGCATATTATAAAGGTGTATTCTTACAATACACAAAGTCGAATCAGGTTCGATACACCTGTATGATGCGCCGACTTGCCTTTGGTCTTTGCTGATGGTTTTGCGTATCATGGACCCACACATGAGTAATCCTTTTGAAAGTGTGTGGCAACGTATCTGAATGTAGCCGGACATACTGATAAAATGCCGGAGAGATGATTCCTCTAAAAAGAATCCGACAGAGCCTTACCTGCCGTAGAAGAAGAAAGCAAGGCTGCACACATAAGCAGTAAAAAAGTGTCGGAGAGAAATCTCCAAAGCGGTCACACATAAGACCTTAAAAAGTGTATTCGCCGAGTGTTGCGTCCCGTGTGGGCGGACAGGAGGCGGCCTAGCTTCAACAAGAAATACAGATAAAGGGGGGCGGTTGCGTCTGGGCAGAAAGAACAAGAAATATTATAAAGACCTGCACCAACAGGCGTATGACCGCCTGACCGGAATGCAGGCCTTTGGCGAAAGCAAAAAAGAGGCTGTGAAAAACGGTACGGACGGGCAGAAGATATTTTCTTTCAATACTTATCAATCGTACTGGAAACACACAAAATATTTTCTTTCTTATATTAAAGAAAAGCACCCGGAATGTACGACGCTGAAGAGCGCAAAAAAGTATGTGAACGAGTGGCTGCAAGCGCGCGCTGACCAAGGGCTGTCTGCATGGACGGTTCAGCTGGAAGCCAAAGCACTGGGAAAACTGTACGGCATAAACCCGGAAGATGAAAATTACTTCAACCCGCCGAAGCGAAACCGCGAGGACATCAAGCGCAGCAGGGGAGACCGCGTGCGCGATAAACATTTCTCGGTTACGAACAACGATGAACTGATTAAATTCTGCAAAGGCACAGGGCTGCGCCGCAGCGAACTGGGGATGCTCAAGGGTGGAGACCTTGTTACAAAAGAAGAAATTGAGCGGGAAATTGCTGCGATCGAATCCGTACCGGTACAGGAAAGAACGCCCGCAGAAGAAAAGCGGCTTGGTGTTCTGCAAGATACCCGCCTGTTTGACTGCTGTTATTATATCCACGTCCGAAACGGCAAGGGCGGCCGGGAGCGAGTAAGCCCCATTGTCGGGAAAAATGCGGCGCAGATCGTCGAGCGCATCCGAAATACGCCGAGCGACGAGAAGGTCTGGCAGCACATCCACCAGAGCGCTGACATCCACGGCTACCGCGCCGAATATGCAACCGACATCTACCGCGCCCATGCAAGGCCCATCGAAGAAATCCCCTACGACAGGGTCAACAAGGGAACGGGGCGTAAATTTCAGAGTGATGTCTACACCTGCCGGAAAGATGAATCCGGGAAAAAGCTGGACAAGAAAGCCATGCTAATCTGTAGCAAAGCGCTGGGGCATAACCGCATTGAAGTCGTGGCAAACAATTATATCCGAGGTCTGTAAAAATGCCGGAGTTTAAGAAAAAGACTGCACTGGGTCTGCGGGATCTGCCGGAGTATGGGCAGGAATGTACGCACGTGCTGCTGACCCACAGTGAGTATGATGGTTTGCTGGCGAAAGTAGCCTGCGCGGAAAGAGATGCCCGTTCGGTCTATACAGCAGCGTCTCAAAAGATTGCACAAGCCGAAAGAAATTCGGCGCAGGCAAAAGAAGCTGCTTACGCAGAAGTGGATGCGGTACAGAAAGACTTGGAAGAAGCCTGCCGTAAAATAGAGTATCTGAACGGCTTAAATAAAAACCTGCTGCGCATCGCGCGGGAGCGCGCCAACGCAGACAGAAAGCTCCGCCCCAAGAAAACGCATACAGGATATGTGGTACTTACCTCATCAGAAAAAGAGTACCGCTATAAAACCATGCGAAAAGAAACCGCTGTGGCAGGGCTGTGGGAGACCGCGCTGCAAAGCCCGTATTCCGTTGATTTTACAGAGGAACAGGCAAGAGCGCTGACGGAAGAACTGGTGCAGCCGAACGAAAACGGTGAAACGATTGTCGGGCGCATTGGCATTGATACCTATTATCATGGCAGCTACGAGGATTTGCTGCACGACCAGCGGCGCAGCGGCAGACAAGCGGAAGACTTAAATATTATGCTGAAACCGAAACTGCGCGCTAACTATAAAACCGGTTACTGGGAAGTGATCTTCCTGCACACAAAGCCGCTGGGGCTTGTGCCGGCAGAGATGAGAGCGCGGGGATAAAAGTAGAAAAGCGTCCCTACCTGTAATTGAGCAGGCAGGGATGCTTTTACATATCTGTCAGTAAAAAAGCCATATACAGCGGCAAAGTCAGAAGCTGCTCTGTGTGCCCCACATTATAGTCACCCAGCTTGATGAGCCGGTACACATGGTACTTTTCCGGGTGGCGCAGGATGGTCTTTGCACTTTTTGTATTGCCGGAGACAGCCTTGACTTCCACAAGGGTGCATTCTCCCTTATAGCGGATAATAAAGTCAACCTCCAGACCGGAGTCTTTGTGAAAGTAGTAGAGCTTGCGACCCATTTTAGAAAAAATATCGGCAATAAGCCCCTCGAAAATAGCACCTTTATAGCCTAAAAGGTTGCCCTGCAAAATGTCAAATTGTGTACCGTCCTCCAGCATCGAGATAAAAAGCCCGGTATCTTTCATATAGACTTTAAAAACATCTGGGTCTGCATTGCCGTCTAATGGCAGCTCCGTGATAGATAGGTTATAACACCGGGTGATGATTCCTGCATCCTCAATCCATTGCAGACTGCCAGCAAATTTGGAGGCCGTAGCCCCTTTTTTCACCACGGAATACTGGAACTTTTTGTTTTCTTTACTCAGCTGCTTAGGGATGGACTGGAAGCACTCCCGAATCACGGCTTTGTCTTTTTTGTCGGCGTATTTTACCATATCATCCTCATAAGAGCGGATGATGTCGCGCTGAATTTGCAAGACCTCATCCATGCGCTTGGTATCTACAAATGTCTGTACGGCGTCAGGCATACCGCCCACAACTGTATATTGCAGAAGCAGTTCCCGCATACGCTGGTGCAAGGCATCCGGTACAGGGGAACCGCTTTGCATACATTGGCGCAGAAGCTCTATGACCGGCTCGGTAATGCCATTGGCCCAAAGAAATTCTTCAAAATCCAACGGAGTCATATCCAGAACCGTTTCATATCCAACAGGCACGGACTTGGGCTCTTTTTCACCATAGCCCTTGACCCCCAACAGACTGCCGGTGCCAATCACATCATAGCGGCCATCCAGCTTAAAAAATTTCAAAGCTGTCCGTGCATCAGGGCAATCCTGTATTTCATCCAGCACAAGAAGGGTCTTTCCCGGCTCAAAAACCGCCGCGCGCCCCATCAGGGCGGACAACAGCATGGTAATATGGTCAACCTCCAGCGAGCCGGAAAACACCGAGACAAATTGCGGATTTTCAAAAAAATTCAGGTAAACGGTGTGTTCATAGTTTTTTTTGGCAAATTCCAGAACGGAGTATGTCTTTCCGCATTGGCGGCATCCTTTCAGGATCAAAGGCTTGCGGTTGGGGGTATTCTTCCAAGTAAGTAAGGTCTGTTCGACTTTCCGGCGCAGCATCGTATCCCTCCCTATATGTTTGCTTGCAGTATACCAAAAAAAGCAAACTTTTTCAAGGGAGTTTTGCGTTGAAGTAAAAACTTTTTCAAGTGACTTTTTATAAAAAGAAAATATTTCTTCAATTTTTCCGGAAGATTGCTGATAATAAGTATCAAAAATAACACCGATTAAAATAGTAGCAAATTTTGTTGACAGCAGGCAGACGGCAGCGCTATAATATAGTAGCAAATCAACCGAACGTCAGAGGTGCTACCATTATGCAAATCTATGGCTATTGCCGTATTTCCACGCCGCGCCAGAATATCGAGCGCCAGGTGCGCAACATTGCCGCCGCCTACCCAACGGCGCATATCGTCCGTGAGGTCTATACCGGAACGGCCTGCCAGGGACGGCGGGAGCTGGACAAGCTGCTGCACTGTGTACAGCCGGGGGATACCATTGTGTTTGACAGTGTTTCCCGCATGAGCCGCAGTGCCGACGAGGGGTGCGCCATGTATGAAGAACTGTACGGTCGCGGCGTGACGCTTTGTTTTTTGAAGGAGCCGCACATCAACACCGACACCTACAAACAGGCCTTGCAGCGGCAGGTCAGTGCAGCCCCCTCCACCGGCAGCGCAGCGACCGACCGTTTTGTCTCCGGCGTTATGGAAGCGCTGAACCGCTACACGGCGGACCTGGCCGCCGAGCAGATCCGCCTTGCCTTTGCCCAGGCGCAAAAAGAGGTGGACGATCTGCACCAGCGCACCCGCGAGGGAATCATGACGGCCCGGCTGAACGGCAAACAGATCGGCCAGCAGCCGGGGCGCAGACTGCATATCAAAAAAGCGGACACGGCAAAAGCGCTGATTCGGAAGCACAGCCGGGATTTTGGCGGCACGCTGAGCGATGCCGACTGCATCAAGCTGATCGGCATTGCGCGCAATACCTATTATAAATACAAGCGCGAGCTGCGGGATATTATGACATGATGTCATAATATCTTTTTTATAAAATTTTTCAAATTTCTTTTCGCTTCCTCCATTGCTCCCTTATAGTGCCGGGCGTGATCGTTGACAGAATGTTTGCCGGTCCGCTGCACAGCTTTGATAAGGATGATCAACTTGACTTTTCGCCCTGTGGACCGACGTATTCCCAAAAAAAGAAAGACCGAAGTAAAAGCCATAAAGGGCTATATATCTTCGGTCTTTTGCTTTGAGTTAATCGTTATGAACGCAAAAACGAAAAAGCAGGAACAGCATATCGAAATTTTGGAAAACGTCAACCGTTAAAATTTCGGATGCCGACAGAAACAAGAATATCGAAACACAGTGTGCTCTATCAGGTAAGCGTCCAACTCAATGAATATCCGGTTGCCCCAAGGCCTTGTTGACCAGCACACGCAATTTACCTTCAGGAGAAAGAATCTTACCGCGCAGGATATCATCTTCGGTAAAACGTGCCATAAGAATTTCCCGCTGCGTAACTCTTTCCCAGTCATAGGTGACGTAGATATAACCATTATCAGCTTCTTTAGCATCCGGGTAAGAAACTTCGTTGCGCTCATCAAGCAGCAGAGTATAAGGCCAGGTTTCGCCATCATCCTCGCTGAGCATAGCGGTTAAGTGGCTGCGGCCTTTCCAGCTTTTCACATTTCCCTGATTCATAATATCGTCTAGGTCAATGCGCTGGTCAAAATTGTAGTGGTTGATCATCAGCAGACGGCCGGATTTCAAACGCCGAATGAAAAAGCGCGAGCAGGGGCCGTCAATATGACTGTTGCGTCCGGGGGTCCAGGTGTAACCGCCATCCGTAGAAAAACTTTCGCCGATGCCCTTGAAGGTACGCACCAGCATCCAAAGGGCTCCATCCTTTTTCTCTACTAACATGTGCTCGTCAAAGCTTCTGCCGGGAATATCGGCGTGTCCACGTAACGTGATGGTTTTTCCGCAGTCGGTAGACGCATACACATTTGAAAACTGTTCGTTTTCCAAACCGTGGCGCTCGGAAGGAACACTTCCGCTTGTGTCGCACCAGATAGCGCAGGGGAAAAGCCACTCGCCTTTACTGGTGACAAGGGGCTTATTCATCATAATGCCATTTGCAATGCGTCTTGGCTTAGACCAGACCAATTCATCGGCATCGGCATTTTCGCAAATGCATGCCCAGACACCACTTCGCCCGTCATTGAAACCGCGCGCCTGCGTATAGGTCATCCACAGGCGTCCAAGCGGGTCAAACCACAAATTCGGGTCATAGATACGGCATTCCGGATCCGGGTGTTCCACGACTGTGGCGCAGGAACGGAAGGTTCGGCCATTATCATCGCTGACACACAGCATCATAATGTTGCCGCCTACCTCTGCGTCTTGACCGCTGTAAAAGTTGACAAAAATGCGTCCGGCCGGGCTGACTTCAATGGAGGGAATCCCCTGCCAGCGGCGGTATGTGTCTTGAAAGCGTTCTTGCGTTGCGTTTACATAAATATTAGCGGGCGTAAGCGAAGATTGATTCTCCATATGGTAAACCCCTTTTCAAATAATATATCACTCATCACAGATGAGCTATAAAGAATTATAGCATGGGCTCGCGCGCATTGTCAATTCGTTTGGAACCAACAATGTCACCAATTTTTTTGCAAAAAACATGGCAAAGTGCTGTATTTTCTGCAATTTAGCAAAAATCAATTGACAAATAAGAAATACTATGGTACATTTTGCTTACCGTAGCTGCTCACACGTGATGAGCAGTCAAATGCAAAATGAGGTGCCATTTATGAAAGAAAACCGCTTGCTCTTTACCAATGCGTTAATTGTATTACCTACGGAAACGATCAAGGGATCGTTAGCTGTTGAGGATGGTAAAATCACAGGAATTTTTGAATCCGGTACGGAACTGCCGGGTTTCACGGAAGTGGATGTTCACGGGAAAGCACTGATGCCGGGCGCTATTGATACACATGTACATATGTGGGATCCCTCTCCGCTCAATTACCGCGAAGATTGGGCCTGTGGATCCCAGTGCGCGGCATCCGGTGGCATTACAACAATTATTGATATGCCATTGAGCGTTCCCCCTGTGGTTGACAAAGAGGGTTTCCAGCTGAAACTTGATGTGGCGCAAAAGGAATCCTGTGTGGATTTTGCTTTCTGGGGTGGTCTGACACCAAACTGCGTTCAGAATATGGAAGAACTGAACCGTCTTGGTTGTGTAGCCTACAAGGGCTTTATGAGTTTTGCCAACCCGGATTACCCGCAGGTTACAGATGGGTATCTGGTGCAGGGGATGCGCAAGGCGGCAACATTTAACGGTTTGATCGGCGTGCATGCTGAAAATGCAGAAGTAGCAGATTTTGGCAGCAAAGAAATGTCTGCCATTCACTGTAAAGATTTTGCCATGCACGATGACGCACGTCCCTGGTGGGTAGAGCAGGAAGCGATTTCCCGTGCGGTACTGTTTGCCCGTGAAACAGGGGCAAGGCTGTATATTTGCCACATGACGATTGCTCAGGGAGCTGCCTTCTTGAAACAGGCAAAGTTCGAAGGTGTAAACGTCTCGGTTGAGACCTGCCCACATTATCTGCTGTTTGACAAAACGATTTTGCGGGAGAGAGGGGCCTATGCAAAATGCAATCCGCCGTTCCGCAGCCGTGAAAATGTAGAAAAGCTGTGGTCTTATATTCTGGACGGCACGATTGACACTCTGGGTTCTGATCATGGGCCGTATCGTGATGACGAAAAAGTGCAGGCAGGCGATTTCTGGAAGGAATACAGTGGCTTTGGCGGGTTTGATGCCATGCTGGCGGCAATGCTGACGGAAGGGTATCATCGCCGTGGTTTATCGCTGTCTCGTCTTTCCTGCCTCACGGCTACTAATGCAGCCAATATTATGCAGCTTGCACCGAGAAAAGGCAGTTTGCTCCCCGGCCGCGACGCAGATATCCTGGTGGTGGACCTGGATCGGGAGTGGGTTTTTGATGGGACGAAGTCGCTGAGCAAAACCAAAACGGTACACAATTTGTACCACGGTATGAAAATGAAGGGAAAAGTGGAGCAGACCTATGTGCGCGGGCAGTTGGTGTACAACGATGGTGAAATAACCGCACAGAATGGTTTTGGCCAGTATATTCCCCGACAGGCATAACGGAGGAAGTACCTGATGGAACACGAAGATCTCATTGTTTCTATGAAAGGCATCCAAAAATCTTTCGGTGGTGTTCATGCTCTCACCGATGGGGAACTTACGCTTCGCAAGGGTGAAGTTCTTGGCTTGATAGGTGAAAACGGTGCAGGCAAAAGCACGCTGATGAAAATCCTTTCCGGTGTTTATCAGGCAGATGCAGGCGTCATGCTGGTAGACGGAAAAGAAGTCCACTATCATGAACCCCGGCAGGCGCTGCACGACGGCATTTGTATGATCTACCAGGAGTTAAATCTGGTGCAGCATTTGTCTGTCGGAGATAATATATTCATTGGCCGGGAATCCCAAAAAGGTTGGAAACTTGACCGGACGAAGGATAACCGCCGTGCCGAGGAACTGCTGAAAGAGCTGGAACTTGATGTCAGCCCCAACACCACCGTAAGCAGCCTGACCGTTGCCAAACAGCAGATGATCGAAATCGCAAAAGGCATTTCGTATGACAGCAAAGTTCTGATTATGGACGAACCGACGGCAGCGCTTTCCATCAACGAAATCAAGGATCTGTTCCGTGTGATTCAGAAATTGAAAGCCAAAGGGATCTCCATTATCTATATTTCACATCGCCTGGAAGAGCTGTTTGAAATCACGGATCGCATTACCGTTATGCGTGACGGCGCGTTTATCAATACCTTTATTACCAAGGAATCTTCCCTGCCGGAGCTGATTCGTTCTATGGTGGGAAGAGAAGTTAGCTGGGAAAAGAAAAAACATTCCAATGTGGCAGCAGATGCCCCTGTGCTGCTGGAAGTGCAGGGGATGGAATCCCACGCGATAAAAAACGCTTCCTTTAAGCTGCGAAAAGGCGAGATCCTTGGCATAGGCGGACTGATGGGTGCCGGCCGCACAGAGCTGGCTCGGTTGGTTTTTGGCGCTGACTGGCGCAAGCACGGAAAGATCCTTAAAAACGGGGAAGAGATCCAAATCCGCACGCCGCATGATGCCGTGAAAAACGGAATCGGTTATATATCGGAGGATCGCAAAGCGTTAGGGCTTGCCCTGAAACTGTCCGTGGCTGACAATATCGCCATGCCGAACTGGGAAAAATTTACATCCCACGGTGTAGTAAATGAAAAAGAAGAAATGCGTGTTGCCGCAGAAATGGCGGATCGCGTAATGGTAAAAACACCGTCTGTGAAGCAGCTTGTGATGAATCTGTCCGGCGGAAACCAGCAAAAAGTAGCAATTGCCAAGTGGCTTTTGCGCGATTGCGATATTTTGATCTTTGACGAGCCGACGCGAGGCATTGATATTGGCGCAAAAAGTGAGATTTACAACCTGATCAATGAACTGATTGCCCAAGGGAAATCCATTATTATGATTTCTTCCGAAATGCAGGAACTCTTGTCTATGAGCGACAGGATCATTGTTATGTGTGAGGGTTCCATCACAGGCGAACTGGATATTGCCGATGCAACCCAAGAAAGTATTATGGCGCTTGCTGTGCGGCGCGCTGTCTGATTCAGGAGGCATACGAAATGAAAAAACAAAAGAGCATAAAATCGCTGTTTATGTCCCAACGTATTATTGCACTTTCTTGTCTGGTCTTTCTCTTTCTGTTTTTTTCTTGCTTCGGCAAGAATTTTCTGACAAAAAATTCCATGGTAAGCCTGTTGGAGAGTGTGTACTACATTATTTGCCTGGCTTTTGGTATGACATTTGTCATTTCCACCGGCGGCATTGACCTGTCGATCGGCAGCGTGGCTATGTGTGGTGCCTTGATTGGCGGCGTAAGCTATAACGAATGGCATATGCCTATCTGGGCTGCGCTGATCATCACGGTGCTTGTTACAACTGTCTTTGGCGTACTTAACGGATTTTTGGTTTCCTGCTGCAAAATTCCCCCCTTTGTGGCCACCATGGGTACGCAGTATCTGGCACAGGGCATCGGTTATATTGTTTCCCGTGTGCAGACTATGCGCTATCCCGTTGTGACAAGCCCCGATGGCTGGTTCAAGCGAGTTTTCTATAAGTCGCTGAATGGCTTTCCTATGGGCGTCATTTATATGGTAATCTTGTTTGTAATTGCCTCTTTTATATTCCGCTACACAAAAATCGGAAAATATGCATGTGCGATCGGCTCCAACTGTGAGGCTACACGGCTTTCCGGCGTAGATACACGGCGCTGGACGATGCTTGTATATATTATCGCCGGCGTATTTGCGGGCTTGGCCGGTATCTTCTACAGTGCTACCTATACATCGGTTCTGCCCGGTTCCGGCAGCGGTATGGAAATGAATGCGATTGCTGCAGTTGTTATTGGCGGCACGTCGCTGAGCGGCGGCTCCGGCACAATGCTTGGCACGATCATTGGTGTGTTTATTATGGCGGTTCTGAAAAACGGCCTGATGACCATTGGAATTCAGCAGCAGTGGCAGGTATTCTTTACCGGCCTGGCAGTGTTGCTGGCTGTAATGCTGGATATTTACCGCAGTGTAAAGCTAAAACGCAGCTGAGTATGGAAAAAGAAGGAATTTTTTCAATTTCTTCATAAAATATCCCGCAAGGGATAGACCGCTAACAACCTCTATACTACAAGGAGAAAAACTATGAAAAAGAATCTTTTATCCGGTCTGCTTGCAGGCGTTATGGCTGTAAGTCTGGTGGCCTGCGGCAATTCAGAAAGCACCCCTGCCGCAGATTCCACTACTGAAACAGCAAAACCAGCAACCGCAGAGAACAGCGACACATTCGATGTAGAAATGGTTGGAAATTCCTTCTCCATTGAATACTGCAATATCAATGTGGACGGTGCCCACGATGCCGTTGACGATTTGGCCAAAAAAGGGGTTACCGTGAATTTGACCTACAATGCCTCTGCGGATTCCTCCCAGGTGGATGAGCAGATCAATATCCTCAACCAAGCGCTGGCCAAGCAGCCGAATGCTATTTTGATTGCCGCGTGTGACTCCGGCGCATTGGATGAGCAGATGATTACCGCCCGTGATGCCGGTATCCCCGTAATTGCCTATGACATCACCTTTGATAATGCGCCGGAAGGCTCATTGACTGCCACCTCTGCCAGCGACAGTATTTTGGCCGCCGGTCAGGCTGCGGATGAATTGCTCAAGAATGAAACTGTTGTGGAAAAGATCAAGGCTGCCACGCCTGAAAACCCGGCTGTTTTCAGTGTGATTGCTCCTGATGCTATTATGACGGTGCACCGCGACAGAACCAGCGGCTTCGCCAACAGAATGTATGAACTGTGCCAGGAATGGCAGCCGGGCGCCGTTGCCATCACCGGCAACGATGCTTTTGCTAAAGACAGCGAAAAAGATCCTGCTGTGATTATCCGTACCGATATTGCCGCTTCCAGAGCAGACGAGGACATTCGCAACCTGGCCCAGTCTGTTGTTTCTGACAGCAGTGTGCTGGCAATCTTCTGTGTGAATGAGGCTTCCGCTACCGGTATTTTGAGTGCCACCAGCGATGGCTTAGACCTGGATCGCACCAACGGCAAGTACAAGGATTTGATTGTTATTGGGTTTGACTCCGGCAGCACTCTGAATAACGCAGTGCGCAGCGGCTACTTCTACGGTGCTGTGGCGCAGGATCCGTACACGATGGGCTACGAAGCCATGATGATGGCTATAAACGTGCTGCAGGGCGGCGAAGCATCTGACATTGTCATTCCTGCCGTGTGGTTTGATGCCTCCAATATGGATGATCCCGAAATTTCCCGTATTCTGTATGACTAATCTCTGAAAATGGTATAAATGCGGCAGGGAACAGCTTGAAAAAGCGGCACCCTGCCGCTAAATAAGAAAGGAGCGTTTCTCTATGTCCACCTTACTGATTGGCGGAAACGGTTTGATTGGGACCCGCCTTTCTGCCTATTTGGCAGATCATGGCGAAGAAGTGTTTTCTTACAGCCTTCATTCTCCCAGCCAAAAGCATCCGGGTGTTCATTACATTCAGGGCGACGTAACAGATTACGGCACACTGAACATGTTGCTCAAGCAGAATCATATAGACAGGATCATTCACAACGCCGGTGTTTCTCACCCCAAAATGTTCCGGGATAACCCGTACAAGATTTACCGTACAAATGTAAACGGCGTGCTGACCAGCCTGGAAGCCGCCCGTAATTATGGCGTAGACCGCTATGTGTACATCAGCTCCGGTGCTGTATACGGAAATGTACACTATGATGTCGTGGATGAAACCATTCCGCTGCATGCGGAAAATCCATATGGGGCAACCAAAGTGGCCTGTGAGGAGCTGGTTCGCAATTACGGTCTGGACAGCGTTTCGCTGCGTGTAGGCTTTGTGTATGGTCCCGGTCGTGTAAATGAATGCCCTGTAAACATGATTCTCAGCACACTTCTGAAAGAAGGAAAAGTGGACTGGGATCACGGCAGTGAGCAGATGCTTGACTTTATCTATATTGAAGATTGCGTAGAGGCCATTGCGAAGATTTCCTTGGCAGATCATAACCCGCATGCCGAATATAATATTGGCGGCGGAGAGGTGATTCCCTACACACGTATTATTGATAAGGCTCGCAAACTGTTTCCCACTGCACCGATCCATGTTGGCCCCGGCGACTTGGGATATGACAATTTGGGCGCATTGAGCGTTCAGCGTGCGTTTGAGGACTTTGGATGGAAACCGCGGTTTTCTATTGAGCAGGGTATGGAGCAATACATGAATTGGTTGAAAAATTTCTGAATGCGGAAGCAACAATAATTTTCTTGAATACAAAAAGCATTTTTGTTATAATTTTATTGTACTATCGATTATCGGTTCAGAAATAGACTTTCAAGTAACAGAAGAACAATCCTTTCATTCTTGTTCCCATAAATTTCCACCAAATGAATACCGGGCATCTTATCCAGATATGATTGCAAAGACGCTGCATCTTCAGTAGAGTTCTTTGCGGAAAGGCCGTTTTTATAATGCAAAACTCTGTAACGCTCGACAATCACATTTCACCCGGTTTTTTTAAGTCACAGGAAGAAATGATGTTTTTCCTGCTGCTAAGTGAAATTCAAAAACAGAAGGAGCCTCTTGGTTCTTGGTCGTTGAACGCACTCTTGGCGAAGCAGGGAGTTTGTGTGAGCACCGCTACCATTGGTCGCTACCTGAAGGTGATGGACAGCGATGGTCTTACCATTCGAAAAAGCAATCAGGGCCGCATTATAACCGAGAAGGGAGAAAATTGGCTTCAATCCATAACTGAACATCTGGCAAGAGCCGAAGTTCACGATGAAGCTTCCATCGGTTTGCGCGTAAACGAATATACCGATTTGCTGGATCTGATTCAGGCTCGCAAGACGATTGAAATGGAAACGGTTCGACTAGCCGCTGTAAATGCCACACAGGATGAGTTGTGGAAACTGCGTCAATCGGTCTCTCTGTATTATCGTGATGTTGCTGAAAACAAAAGCCATGACGACTCAGCTTACAACTTCCATACGATCATTGCTGAAATGAGCCGCAATAAATATTTTAAATATTTGTTGGATATCATGATTTTTGAAGAGCAAAAAATGGAAGAGCGCATGGACAAGCTGGTGACAAAAGAGCGCGGCAATGTTTATGTCGTTCAACACGATGATATTGTAGCAGCTTTGGAATTGCGCGATGCAGACTTGGCTCAACAGCGAATGGGCGCACATATCGACACGATGCTTAGCGATGTGAAACACCAAATCGAACAGATTCAAGCCTTAGCAAAAGAGGATTCTGTCCGGTAAACATAATGGAACAATCCTTTCGGAAATAAAATAATCCTGGTAGAGCAAACCGCCCCGCAAAGTTTTAAAGAACCTTTGCGGGGCGGTTTTGTATCTTTCGGTCATTCGCCGATATACATACAGTCGGACACTTTTCTTTTAAGACCTTTTTAATGAATCCGATACACTTAGAATAAAGCATCCCTGAATTTCTGATTTTTGAATAACCAGGAAACAAGTTGATGCTTCGTTTTTTGTTTACTTACTCCCCCCGTATAGCTGCGCGGTGATGTGAAGTTGAATAAGAACGGATACCTTTTAGCGCGTCTTTTATTTTAAGACACTGCACCGTATCTTCCCTGTTCCAGCTCCAGCAAAAACTTATACAGCGGCACAGTCTCGATCGTCACGCCGTCCTCGATGATTGTTTCCTCCTCCTCATAGGTCACAATGACGAGCCGCGCGGCTTCCTGTGAGGTCTGCGCCAGCTTTTTCAGGTTGCCTACCTCGCGTTCGCGGGCGTCCCCGGAAATGGAGTAGGCCGCCTGCACGGCCAGGCCGACCGATGGCAGATAAAAATCAATATCAATTCCGGTCTTGGCGTATTTCAGGTAATACACCTCGTCCGGATACGCGCACCAGCGCAAGCGCCGCCATATTTTCCAGCTGCACCGTCTCTTTCCTGTCTAGGAACAGGCTTACAATGCCGTTGTCGGAGAAATAAAACTTCGGGGAGTTCTCCTCCTCGACAAGGTTTGCGTAGTAGTTCTGCAGGTGGAACAGCAGGTAGGCATGCTTCCTGGTTGCCGCTCCTGCCTTATTTTTGTCGAGTATACTTGACGATATTGCCTTATTTTTGTCAAATATATTCTGCTATATAATTTTCTTTTTTAAAATAAAACGTCTTGCAATTCTATTTCCTTATGGTATAATAAAGTTAAATCATTAAAGTTATAACCTTATGGATAACACCTTTTCCCGGATTAGGAGGTTTTTATGGTAAAACTCGACTATGCGCGGCTGAAAAATATACGCCTTGAGCAGGACATCACCCAAAAGGAGCTTGCCACTGCCACCGGTGTAAACCTTTCCACCATCAAGCAGATCGAAACCGGCCGCAGCGCAACCGACCTCGAAAACATCGAGAAGCTATGTGCCTATCTGGAAGTCGACATCAACGAAATCTACCACCCGGACTACCACGATACCAAGGTGCTCTGCATGCTCAACAACAAGGGCGGCTGCGGCAAGACCAGCCTTTGCAGCGGCATTGCCACCTCGATGGCCGAGCTGGGGCTGCGCATCCTTGTCATCGACGGCGACGGTCAGCGCAACCTGTCCAGCAGCTTCGACATGCCCCGCAGCGAGAAGAACTTCGGCGCGGCGGTACTGGCAGAGCAGGATTTGAACGGCTACATACAGCCCACCAAATTTGAGAATATCGACATCATCGTGGCGGATGTTTCGATGGGTACGCTGGACATGGCGCTGTTTACCAAAATTAGCCGCGAGAACATCGTGCGCAGCATCCTGCGCCCCGTTGTTGAGCGCGGCTATTATGATTATATCCTCATCGACACGAACCCGAATCTGTCGCTGCTGAACTTTAACATCGTCAATGCGTCGAATTATGTTTTGATCCCTGCCCAGCCCGCCAGCTTTGATCTGGACGGTCTGGCCGTGGTACTGCAATTTGTCGAGGGCATCAAACCGTACAACCCGACCTTGCAGGTGGGCGGCATCATCATCAACCGCTACGATGCGCGCAACCGCCTGATCACCGAGGCTGCCATGGACCAGCTGCGGGAGAGCTACAGCGCCCTGCTGTTTGAGCAGATCATCCGGGTGGACAGCCGCCTGCAAAACGCCCAGTGGGAGAACCGCCCCGTGCTGGACTACGCGGGCAGTGCGCGTATCTCGAAGGAATACCGCGCCCTGACGAAAGAAATCCTAAAGCGCTGCGTTTGAGAAAGGCGGTAATACTGTATGGCTTTAAAAAAACGAACCGTCGTCTCCCCTGCTGCCGGTGCGGTGTCTCTCCCCTCTTTGATGGCCGACCTGCCCGGCACACGGCGGCTGGAGGAAGTGCCGCTGGACAAGCTCTCCCCCGCGCCGACCGAGTGGAACTTTTACGCGCCGCTGCCCGACGACAAGCTGCTGGAGCTGATCGAGAGCATCCGGGCCAACGACCTGCTGCACCCCATTGTGGTCTGGAAGCAGCCGGACGGCGCGCTGATGATTTTAAGCGGGCACAACCGCGTGCGGGCTTACACTGCCCTGTTGGAAAAGACCGGCGAGGACAAATACCGCCGCATCCCCGCCACCGTGCTGACGGACATCACCGCCGACGAGGCGCACGAGATCGTCGTCGATTCCAACTACGTGCAGCGCGTGCTGACGCCGTCGGAGAAGGCGCGGAGCATCTCCCAGAAGTACGCGCTGGCCGGGCGCAAAAAGCGCAGCAGGAACGGCGTGCGCAAATCAAAGTATGAACAGATTGGCGAAGAATACAACCTCTCCGCCCGCCAGATCGCGCGGTATGTGCGGCTGGGCAGTCTGGACGGCAGCCTGCTCAAGCTGCTGGACGGCGGCAAGCTGCCGCTGACAACGGCGCTGCGGCTCGTGGATTTTTCTGCCGAGAATCAGAAGTATCTGGCCGCCCACCATGCCGACGAGCTGGCAGGCCCCAAAATGGCCAGGCTGACCACCGCCATGACCCCGGAGCAGATGGATGCTGCCCTGCAGGCAGAACCGCAGACGGTGCGCGTTTCCGTCACCGTGCCCGCCGCGCTGGAGGAGGATTTCCGCCGCATGGCCGAGGAATGGCTGCACGCCCACCGCTGAGCTTGTATGGGCCGGGCATGCCCGGCCCGCAGCTTTCCCGCAAATAACCGCCTTTCCGGGCGAGATATTATGTCATGGTGACATAATATCCTATTTATATGGACTCTATTTCTACATGATATTATGTCACGGTGACATAATATCTTTTTGCAAGGAGGTTGGCCGTGCCCAAAAAAAAGCAAGCTCTGCCCACGCCCAAGGCAAAGCTTTATACCGAGGACGCCGCCCTGCTGGTGCCCATCTTTCAGAAGGAGCCGTTTATCACCTTTCAGGAATTGCAGGCTAAATACGGCGATATTCTGACCGACCAGCAGATCTACCGCGGTCTGCTCGGAACGTTTGCCCCCTACGTCAGCGAGCGCCGGGAGGAAGCCTTTCAGGAGCAGCTTTTACAGGCCAAGCAGGCCGCGCTGCAATTGGAGATCCTTTCCCACCCGGTCGGCGGCAGTCTGACCATGCCGGAGACAGAGGTCCGGTCACTGGCAAGGGCATCCTTCAACAGCATGCTGGACGGTATGCCGGCCGGCATGGCCTGTTACATTACCTGCGCGGTAAACGCCATGTATGCGGGCGACGTGTCCGGCCTGAAAAACGAACCGCTTTCCGAGCGGATGCTGCTTTCCAGTGCGAACCAGGGTCCACTGGAAAAATACAGTATGCAGACGGATTCCATCTTCCGCAATCTGCCCAAGCTGCTGCCGGAGGAGGAAAACGAGGTCTACGTCGGTAAGAGCGCCGGAAAAAACGTGTCCACCATCGTGACGATGGATTTCCCGAAAACCATCGCGTTGGACAACGGCGGCAGCCTGACGAGCTTTGATAAGGCTATCTTAAACGGCGTTTCCTCGCTGCTGATCGCGGGAACGATTTATTTCACCATCCCGATGCTGTACCGCGCCATGATCGGCAGTGAAAACCCCAGTATGCGGGAGGAGGCCGTCCGGACCATCCGTGACCGGCTGGAATTTATGCGGCACGCCACCATCACGCTGGACTGCACCGAGGAGGCCGCCGCCCACTTTATCAAGGAAGGGCAGAACCTGCAGAGCCTGACGGTCTCGCAATATCTCTTGCCGATGAACCGGATGAACGCCGTGCTCAACGGGCGGGTGGTCGAGGCGTACTTCCTCATCGACACGCCGCCGCTGTTCCAGTATGCGTCCAGCAAGCGGCAGATTTCCCTTGTGGATATGGACCTTTTGAACGTACACTTTGAAGCCGACTCTCCGTTGGCCGGAGCGAGCCTGAACAACACCCCCGCCATCATTGTGCTGAAGAACTACCTGCTGACCCGCATTGAGGGCATGAAGAACCCAAACAACCGTCTGCAAAGCCGAAAGATTTTGTTTTCGTCCATCTACGAGGAGCTCGGCGAGCCGTCGCCCATCAAGCAGCGCCGCCAGCGCCTGCGCAACTACACCGAGATCTATCTCGAGTATCTGACCCAGCAGAACTACATCAGCGGGTACAGCTTCACCCGCACCGGGCGCGTTGTGGACGGGGTAGAGATCGTGCTGGACCGCACCACCCGCAAGCCCGCACCAACGCCCGAACTGACTTTGCCCGATGAAACCAATAAGGGCCGCTTCAAGCCCAACAAGCAAAAATCACGCAAGCGAAACATGATACGATAGCCGCAATTTTAAAACCACAACTGATGACCCAATACAGCCTTACCAAAGCCACATTTGATGACCATAAGTGCTTCACCAAAGCCACAAATGATTACCACCAAAGCTACATCTGATGACCGCCAAAGCCACAACTGATGACCCAAGCACCCCGCAAAAACCCTGTTTTTCCACATTTCAGCGGCAAATTTTCGCATTTTGAAAAGTGCTGTATGTACTGTAAGTACTGTATGATATCTTTCCCTTTTTTACAGGGAGGAAAAGATACAGTTTTTCCCTGTAAGAGGAGAAGTTTTCGTATGAGAAAAACGGATGCCAAAACCTTAAAAAGCTGCCTGCCTCAATGGCTGCGGGAGCACGG
>ERZ1673740.309-NODE-309-length-61857-cov-10.904437_pt1 | contig 61857 bp, 57 predicted proteins | sample MGYA00580221_ERZ1673740 | MGnify/ENA primary metagenome ERZ1673740 (study PRJEB41218, sample SAMN15661786) | gut metagenome | host: Homo sapiens | place: Canada: London | collected 2015-08-20/2019-03-30 | study: EMG produced TPA metagenomics assembly of...
ACGCGCGACCTTGCCAAGGTCGAGACCGCGGGTTCGAGCCCCGTCTATCGCTCTCGTAAAAGTAGTTGAGAACGCATTGTGCATGCGGGTTCAGCTATTTTTTTTGCTGTATAAAAAAATCTTGACATATATAGATAGTCGATATAATATATAGATAACCGATATATCGATAAACTATATATGAAAAGGAGAAGAAAGATGGCAATCGAGAAATCACTTGTATCAGGAAGCATGACAATGCTTATTTTAAAGCTTTTGTCAGAAAAAGATATGTATGGGTATGAAATGATTGATACTCTCCGACAGAAGTCGGAAAATGTGTTTGAACTGAAAGCTGGAACGTTATATCCGCTTTTGCATGGCCTTGAAGAGAAGGGGCTTTTGCGGGTATACGAAAAAGCATTTTCCGGGAAAACAAGAAAGTATTACAGTATTACGAAGCAGGGATGCAGTCTGCTAGACCAGAAGGCGCAGGAATGGAAAACATATGCCAGGGCTGTTGGAAATGTATTAGGGTCATGTGTTTTGGAGGGATAGCGGATGGAAAAGTATTTGCAGGCAGTGTTAGAACAGATTCGTTGTAAAAAAGTACATCCTTATATCCGCGAGGAACTGATGGGGCATATACAGGATCAGATTGAAGATAATCGGAAGTCCGGTATGAGCGAGAAGGAAGCAGAGGAAGCCGCTGTCAGGGATATGGGGGATCCGGTGGAAATCGGAGTGGAATTTGACCGTATTCACAGACCGCAGATTGCCTGGAAAATGTTGATTGTGATCGGAGTGATCAGTGTGCTTGGGATTCTGGTTCATTTTTTTATTACAAGGCAGATTGCAGACAGTAATTTATTGGATAGCTCGGTGTCTGGAAGCAGCCGGTATGCACTTCATGTATTGATTGGTCTGACGTTGATGTTTGTGGTATATCGCATCGATTATACGTATCTGGCAAAATATGCGAAGGTGATTGCTGCATGTATTCTTCTTTTTGGGCTGGTATGTCTGCATGCAGGAACCGTGGCAGGAGGAGTTATTCTCGGAATACATGTCGGTGGTGGAAGTATAGTCGCAGTAAATACACTTTTGATGCTGTATGTACCCATTTATGCAGCGGTTGTTTATAAGTATCACGGAGAGGGACATGCAGGAATTGTGAAATCGATCGTATGGATGCTGTTACCTGTTTATATAGCTATCCGGCTTCCGCGCATGCCATTGGCTCTGATGTTGTTTGTGTCGATGCTGGTGGTGCTTATGATCGGGATTGGGAAAGGCTGGTTTCAGGTTGCGAAGAAGAAGGCATTTATACTGATGGGACTGGTCGCATTCGGATTTCCGGTTGGAGGCCTGGGTGCTTTGGTTTTGATGCGAGGTTCGCTGGGATATTATATAGAAAGAGCACGAAGTTTTTATATGGACAGTGATGGTCTTGCGTATTATGCATCAATGTTGGATTCGGTAAGAGACAATGCAAAATGGATCGGTAACAGCGGAATGAAGTTTCTGGGATTTGTGCAGGACGGTAACAGGGATTTTATTTTGAGTTATGTGACCGCAAGTTACGGTCTGCTTGCAGCAATTATTGTTTGCTGTCTGCTGGCGGTACTTGTAGTATTTATTTTCAGTGCATCCTTGCAGCAGAAGAATCAGTTGGGACTTGCCATGGGATGTGGCTGTGGCATGATTTTTCTGATGAATCTGGCAGCAAATATTCTGATCAATATGGGGATAGTTCCAACTGCATGGACATTTCTTCCGTTCCTGTCCGCAGGCGGCAACAATATCGTACTCTGTTATGGCCTTGTTGGCATTGTATTGAGCATTTATCGTTACAAAAATATATATCCGATACATGTGAGTACGAAGTTTGTACTTTCGGGAAAAAATGTACAATAGTTAACTTTGATTTTGAAATAAGGAAGAGCGGTCGCGCCGGCAATGAAAATTGCCGGCGTATTTTTGTAAGAAAGTGAAAATTCTTCTTGACATAGTAGCAAAAAACTACTATTATATAAAACAAGGTAGCAAATTGCTACTTAACGAAATACAGGAGAAGAGAATGGAAAAAGTAAATGCAGACGGACTTACCGAAGAAGAGTTTTTGGCAAAATATCAGCCGGGAAATTATAAACGTCCATCGGTCACTGTGGATATGATGGTACTGCGTATGATGCAGAGGCTAGAGGGAATGGAAATACTTCTGATTCAAAGAAAGAACCACCCATATATAGATACCTGGGCGTTGCCGGGAGGATTTGTGGATATCGATGAATCTGCATATCATGCGGCTGCCAGAGAATTACAGGAGGAGACTGGATTACAGGATGTGTATCTTGAGCAGCTCTATACGATGAGCCAGCCAGACAGAGATCCACGTATGCGGGTCATTGATATCGCATACATTGCACTTCTTCCTTATGACAAGGCAGTCGAGGCAAAAGCAGGAGATGATGCAAAGGATGCGCTTTGGTTTCAGATCACATATGAGAACCATAAGATAAAGCTTCAGAACAAAGAACAGAACATTTCCATAGAATATGCTTTGATCGAAAAAGAGTTTCCGAATGGTGTGTTAAAGATAAAAAATTATATCCCGGAGCAGATCAGCGAGGAAGCATTGGCATTTGATCATGCGCAGATTATTCTCGAAGGACTTATGAGACTTCGTAACAAGGTCTCCTATACGGATGTCGCTTTTAATCTTGTACCGAGAGAATTTACGCTGCCGGATCTGCAGAAAGTATACGAAGTCATCCTTGGGGAAGAATTATACAAAACAAATTTTCGCAGCAAAGTGAAAAACAAAGTGGTTTCGCTTGGAAAAAGTGGAAAACCATTGTCTGGAAACCGGAAGGCTGCTTTATATCAGTATTGTGAGGAATAGGTTATGAAAAAAATATTAGTGATTGTAGATATGCAAAAAGATTTTACTACTGGAGTGCTTGGCAATGCCGAATGTGCAGCGGCAATTCCGGAAGTGGTAAAGGTAGTAGCAGAAGGAAATTTTGATGAGATTGTTCTGACAAAAGATACACATGATCAGACATATCTGCATACACAGGAAGGAAAATATCTTCCGGTGGAGCATTGTATCGAAGGAACAGAAGGCTGGGAGATCGTGGATGAAATCCAGGCTGCATGTCAGTCCTGCAAAAACCTTCATATGGTATGTAAGCCGACCTTTGGAAGTCTCGAACTTGGCTATCTGCTGAAAACATTATGTGAAAAATATAAAGGGGAAGAGACTGAGATTCATTTTTGTGGTGTATGTACCGGAATCTGTGTAATCAGCAATGTGATGATTGCGAAAGCATATGTGCCGGAGGTGCGTATCTGTGTAATTGAAAATGCATGCGCCTGCGTGACACCGCAGTCCCACAGTACTGCAATCGAAGCAATGAAAACCTGTCAGGTAGACATGATCTGAATGTGGCAATTGTAAATGGATGTTCAAATAGAGAAAGAGAGAATAAAATTATGAAATTAGAACCGATTATCACCAGTTTATTAGAAACGGATATGTACAAATTTTCCATGGGTCAGGCGATTTATCACCAGTTTTCCGACTACAAGACTACATGGACATTCAAATGCCGCAATCAGGATGTGCATTTTACACCGGAGATGATAGAAGAAATCAGAGAACAGATTAAGGCATACTGTGATCTTCGTTTTACAGAAGAAGAGCTGGAATATCTTCATAATATTACATGGATCAAGGGTTCTTATACTGATTTCCTTCGTTTGTGGCAGCCACGCTATGCGGACTTTCAGATTACAGAAGATGCACCGTGCGGTCTGTCCATTGAGACATTCGGTACCTGGCTGAATACTTCGATGTATGAGATTCCGACACTTGCCATTGTCAATGAAGTGTACTTCCGGATGGCTTACGATTACAAGAAGCTGGAGGCAAGCTTTGAGAAACGTCTCGATGAGAAGTTAGAGGCATTGAACGGAACATATTGTATCGGAGCATTCAGTGAATTTGGCCTGCGAAGAAGACTTTCTGCACAGACACAGGAATTGGCAGTAAGAAAGTTCAGTGAAGCAAAACTGAAAGAATCTGTTTTCGTTGGGACATCGAATGTCTATCTTGCAAAGAAATATCACCTCAAACCGGTTGGCACTATGGCACATGAATGGATTATGTGTGTGGGACAGGGAAATCATAAACATAATCCGGCATATTCGAACTGGTATGCACTCGATGCATGGGTAAAAGAGTATGGTGTGTTAAATGGTATTGCGCTGACAGATGCCATTACAACGGACTGCTTCCTGCGGGATTTTCAGCTGACCTATGCGACACTGTTCAGTGGTGTGCGCCATGACAGTGGAGATCCTTTCGAGTGGGGCGAGAAAATGATCGCACATTACGAAAAGCTTGGCATTGATCCGACCAGTAAGACACTTCTTTTCAGTGATGCCTTAGATTTCGAAAGGGCAAATGCGTTGTACAGTTACTTTAATGACCGTGTAAAGGTTGCTTTTGGAATCGGAACATATATCAGTAACGATACGGATGTACCGGCGTTGAATATTGTTATGAAGACGACAGCATGTAATGGCATGGATGTGGCAAAAATTTCGGATACACGGGGAAAAGGAATGTGCAAGAACCCGGACTATGTGGAATATTTACAGCGATGCATCAACTGGCGTATGGAGAATGGCAAATAAAAAGCAAAATCCTTACGGATAACCTATTTTGTATATTGTAAAAAACTTCAGGGACTTTTATAATAGAAACATAGGGGAAGGAAAGAAACAAAAGGGCTATCAATTGGGAGGTGCTCGAAGATGAAATGTGGAAAAACATTTGAAGAATTTGAAGCACTAAATGGAATTAGTGTGGAAGAAATTTTATCCGTATTCGAAGCGGTTTCGCAGGCGTATCCGATGATTGTATCTGCCAATCTGACAAAGAATACGTATACCATGATCAAGGATGATGTTTTTTTAGCCAGAGATTTGCCGGCGAGAGGACGATTTGACGATCTGATTGATTTTGGCGTGGAGTTTATCCATCCAAATTATCAGAGTGTGTTTTTGGAGAATTTTTCCAGAGAGAGACTATTACGACTGTTTGGACAGGGAAAGCGCGAGGTATATGCCAAGCTTTATCAAAAGGGGCGTGGTGACAAGTACCAATGGGTTTCCTGTCATGTGATCCGTGTACAGGATCGTAATGGGGATATCTGTGAAATTTGTATCAACAAGATTCTCGAAGACGCATATGCCAGCGGGCAGCCTTGTGTGAAACGGGGCGCACCGTATTGATCACGGCATTTGAAGATGTCACATGGATGAAGATGTCTGATGGCCCAGACATGAGAAGGGGTGCTTTCTTGTGTCTGGGTATTTTTGCTGTGCATCTGTTTATTTACTATATAAATAAAGGAGAATTGTATGCAGTTTTATTTAGCACCTCTTGAGGGTGTAACCGGATATATTGTGCGCAATGCATTTGCACATCACTTTCCATATATTGATAAATATTTCACACCGTTTTTTCCGGCAGCTAAGCGAATGAATAAAAAAATAATCCGGGATCTTATTCCGGAAAACAATCCGGGAATCAAGCTTGTGCCACAGTTGATGGTAAATGATGCAAAAGACATGGAAATGATGGGAAAGCAGCTGAAGGATATGGGGTTTGAGAGTGTAAATTTAAACTGTGGCTGTCCGTCGGGAACGGTGGTGTCAAAGAAAAAGGGCGCAGGGATTCTCGGAGATCCGGTGGCTTTGGATCGTTTTCTTGACGAGACGTTTCGGGTATGTCCGCTTAAAATTTCTATCAAGACGCGTATCGGTGTGGAGTTTCCGTCGGAATGGGAGGATATTTGCAAGGTTTATGAAAAATATCCGTTGGAAGAGTTGATTATTCATCCGCGCGTGCGGACTGATTTCTATAAGAATATTCCGAATATGGAGGCATTTGCGTATGCCGTGGACAGACTTCCTATGCCATTGTGCTATAATGGGGACATCAACACGGTGGAAGATTACCAGGCGTTCACAGAGCGTTTTCCACAGACAGACCGGATGATGATCGGACGCGGACTTCTTGCAAATCCTGGTCTGGTTGGAGAAATTTTGGGGCATGACAGAGCGGATAAAAAACAGATAAAAGCATTCCATGATGAAATTGTGAATGGTTATACGGAGATTTTTTCGGGGGACAAGGATGTAGTAGGGCATATGAAAGAAATCTGGTTTTATCTGATCCGGTTTTTCCAAGACAAGGCAAAATGTTTAAAACAGATACAAAAATGTCAGTCGATGCCGGAGTACCGACTGATTGTACAACAAATATTATCATAGACTTTTTTGTGAAAATTCGCTAGAATAGAGATTATGTAAAAAAGAAAGAAGAGGAACTTTCATGAGTTTGGCAGATAAAATCTTTGTAGATATGTGTAATGATATCTTAGATAATGGTACCAGCACAGAAGGAGAACTGGTCCGCCCGCACTGGGAGGATGGATCAAGTGCATATACCATCAAGAAATTTGGAGTGGTAAACAGGTATGATTTATCAAAAGAATTTCCGGCGATTACCTTGCGTAAGACGGCCATCAAGACCTGTACCGAGGAGATGTTGTGGATCTGGCAGCGCAAATCCAACAATATTCATGATTTAAAAAGTACTGTGTGGGATGAATGGGCGGATGAAAATGGTTCCATCGGTAAAGCCTATGGTTATCAGCTTGGTGTGAAGCACCAGTACAAAGAAGGCATGATGGATCAGGTGGATCGTGTTATCTATGATTTAAAGCACAATCCATTCAGCAGAAGAATCCTGACGAATATTTATGTGCATGCAGATTTGCATGAGATGAATTTATATCCGTGTGCATACAGCATGACTTTTAACGTGACACAGAAAAAGGGCGCTGACAAACTGACCTTGAATGCCGTGTTGAATCAGCGTTCACAGGATGTCCTTACTGCGAACAACTGGAATGTATGCCAATATGCGGTATTGATGCATATGCTTGCGCAGGTATGCGATATGCGTGTCGGCGAACTGGTACACGTGATTGCAGATGCACATATTTATGACCGGCATGTTGACCTTGTGCGGGAGCTGATTCAAAGAGAGCAGCATCCGGCACCGAAGTTTTCATTAAATCCGGATGTCAAGGATTTTTATCAGTTTACGACAGATGATATTACGATTACAGATTATGTGACCGGTCCACAGATTAAAAATATTCCGGTTGCAATATAGGAGGCAGACGAGATGAATCTTATTGCAGCAGTTGACAAGAACTGGGCGATCGGCAAAAATAACGAGTTGCTGGTGCGTATCCCGATGGACCAGAAGTTTTTCCGTGAGACAACGACGGGAAAAGTCGTAGTGATGGGAAGAAAAACACTGGAGAGTTTTCCGAACGGACTTCCACTCAAAAACCGAACGAACATTGTGCTTACCCACAATCCAAATTATAAAGTGAATGGTGCCATTGTTGTACATTCTCTGGATGAACTTCATGAGGAATTAAAGAAATATAACAGTGAGGATGTATATGTCATCGGAGGAGAAAAAATATATGAGCAGCTTCTTGATGAATGCGATGTGGCACACATCACAAAGATTGATTATGCATATGATGCAGATGCATATTTTCCGAATCTGGACGAAAAGCCGGAGTGGGAGATTACGGCTGACAGCGATGAGCAGACATATTTTGATTTAGAATTTTATTTCTATAAGTACGAAAGAAGATAACATGAGTGATTTTATATTTAGTATCAATGTAACCTTTCCGATTTTTCTTGTGATGGTGATCGGATGGGTACTCCACCAGATTGGAATGCTGGATGAGCATTTCGTCACCGTGGCCAATAAATTTAATTTCCGCGTGACCCTGCCGTTTATGTTGTTTCGTGACATTGCGGCGGTCGATATCCGGGAAGTATTTGATTTGAAATTTGTTTTATTTTGTGCTCTTGTAAGTACTACATGCTTCTGGGTGATCTGGGGAATGACGAAAGTTTTTCTGAAAGACAAAACGATGCGGGGCGCTTTTGTCCAGGCATCCTTCCGAAGCAGTGCAGCGGTCATGGGACTGGCTTTTATCAGTAATATTTATGGTTCCTCTGCGATGGGACCTCTTATGATCATCGGTGCAGTACCGCTGTACAATATCTATTCTGTTATTGTGCTTACGTTTGAGGCAAATGATGAGGGAGAAGCAAAAAATACAGGAAAAATCAAAGAAGCATGTGTCAATATTGCAAAGAACCCGATTATTATTTCCATTGTACTGGGATTGATTGCAGCGTTACTTGGCGTTCATTTTCCGGTTATTGTGGATAAGACAATCAACTCTGTGGCGCAACTTGCAACTCCGCTGGCACTGATTGTGTTAGGAGCCGGATTTGAAGGACGCAAAGCCCTTGCCAAAATCAAACCAACGCTCTGGGCTGCATCGATTAAACTATTTTTCCAGCCTCTGGTATTTTTACCGTTGGCAGCAGTATTGGGCTTTAGCGGCGAAAAAATGGTAGCGATTCTGATTATGCTGGCATCTCCGACGACACCAAGCTGCTATATTATGGCAAAAAATATGAAGAATGATGGAACACTGACCGCAAGTGTGATTGTGGCAACAACACTTCTGGCAGCGTTTACATTGACATTCTGGATTTTTGTACTTCGAAGATTTGGACTGATTTAGGAGGAAATACATATTATGGATATCACAGGTAGAAAATTATTCGTAAAGGCTCTGCAGGAAGAGGGTATAGATACCATATTCGGGTATCCTGGTGGAACCGTTACGGATTTGTTTGACGAATTATATAAGACAGATTCCATTGATCTGGTATTGCCGCGCCATGAGCAGGGACTGATTCATGAGGCGGAAGGTTATGCAAAGTCGACCGGAAAAGTCGGGGTCTGTCTTGTGACGAGCGGACCGGGAGCAACCAATATTGTGACAGGTCTTGCGGATGCACATTATGACAGCATTCCTCTTGTATGTTTTACCGGGCAGGTACCGCTTGGACTCATTGGAAACGATGCATTTCAGGAAGTAGATATTGTCGGAATGACGAGAAGTATCACAAAGTATGGTGTTACCGTACGAAATCGTGAGGAGCTTGGAAAAATCATCAAGATGGCTTTTTATATTGCACAGACAGGGAAGCCGGGACCGGTTCTGATTGATATTCCAAAAGATATTCAGACTGCATCGGGTTCGTCGGTTTACCCGGATCATGTGGATATCCGTGGCTATAAGCCAATCAACAGTGTACATGTGGGACAGTTGAAACGTGCGTATAAGCTTTTAAAGTCTGCTAAGAAACCGCTGATTCTTGCAGGTGGCGGTGTAAATATTGCGCGTGCGAACAAGCAGCTACAGGAATTTGTGGAAAAGGAAAATGTACCGGTTGTAACAACAATTATGGGAAAAGGCGCAATTCCGACGACACATCCGCTTTATATCGGAAACTGTGGAATGCATGGAAAATATGCGGCGAATATTGCAGTTACAGAGTGTGATGTGCTTTTTTCCATCGGAACCCGTTTTAACGATCGTATTACTGGTGATCTGAATGAGTTCGCACCGCATGCAAAGATCGTACATATTGATGTGGATACAGCTTCGATTTCCCGTAACGTAGTAGTCGATGTACCGGTCGTATCGGATGCAAAGACAGCGCTTGAGAAACTGATTGAGTGGGCGGAGCCAAAGAAGACCGAAAAGTGGCTGGAGCAGATCAGACAGTGGGATGAGGAAAATCCATTGGCAATGTGCCGGGATCGTGGATTAAGCCCGCAGATGATCATGGAACACATTAATAAAGAATTTCCACACAGCATTTATGTTACCGATGTCGGACAGCACCAGATGTGGGCAACACAGTATCTGGAACTTGATGAGGAGAGTCAGCTGATCACTTCCGGCGGACTTGGAACGATGGGATTTGGTTTCCCTGCTGCAATCGGTGCCAAGATTGCAAACCGTGACAAAGATGTTGTACTGGTGACCGGAGATGGCGGTTTTCAGATGAACATTCAGGAGATGGCAACTGCGGTAACGCAGGGAACGAACATTACAATCTGTCTTTTGAACAATTATTATCTTGGTATGGTGCGCCAGATGCAGGAGCTGTTTTATGGAAAGCGGTACAGTGCCACCTGCCTGAGAAAACGTCCGGGATGTCCGAATGACTGTAAGGGACCGAATGAGGCATGCCCGAAATACACACCGGATTTTGTAAAACTTGCAGAAAGTTACGGGGCATATGGCATCCGTGTTGAGAATGAGGCAGACATCGATGCAGCTTTTGCGGAAGCAAAAAAGCACAAAGACGCACCAACGATCATTGAATTTATGATTGCAACAGATCAATTGGTACTTCCGATGGTAAAAAGCGGGAATCCTATGAGTGAAATGATCTTAAAATAGAGGAGGGGAAAATATGTCTGAGATGAAAAAGCGCTGGATTGCTTTATATGTAGAAAACCAGGTAGGTGTACTGGCAAAAGTTTCCGGACTTTTTTCCGGAAAATCCTATAATTTACAGTCACTGACCGTAGGAACAACGGAAGATGAGAGTGTTTCCCGTATGACGATTAGTGTTGCAAGCGATGATATTACGTTTGAGCAGATCAAAAAGCAGTTGAACCGTATGGTGGAAGTTATTAAAGTGATTGATCTGACGGATGTACCGCTTCGTCTGAAGGAATTGATGTTTGTTAAAATAATGGATATCAATGAGACACAGATGACGGAGGTATTTCAGATTGCACAGGCGATGCGTGTGGACGTGGTGGATATCGGTGTGCACAGTGTTATGCTTGAGTGCAGAAGAACCGAACAGAAACATGATGATCTGATTGCCATATTGAAAAAGAAATTTAAAAATATCTCGGTTGTGCGTGGCGGATCGGTAGCAATTGAATCCATCAGTACAGAGTGCAGATAAGAATTATGCAGATAAGAAAAGAGACGGTTGCAGTGTGTAATCGTCTCTTTTGCGTTGTTCATCTTTTGTGCGAGATTATCGTGCAACCGCTTCGATGATCTCTCCGACATACATTACGTGCATATCGTTGTCGCTGTACCATTTTGGCATGATCTGTGGATCGACGAAGGTGTCTTCCGTAATCGGAACGGCAGCCATCTTTCGGCACAGAAGAACGAGATTTGCCTCATCCGGATAAGGAATATTGTGGCGGAATGCCGGTGTCAGGCCGGCACCTTTGAACTTGTCATCAACATTGCGGCCACTTTCTTTTCCGCAATAGCTCAATGCATCACGGTACTTCTCATTAAAGAAAGACATGGAGAAAAATTCTCCGTTATCAATAAATTCTTTTGTGTAGCGGCTGTCACGGATAAAGATGTAGACAACATTTTTGCCCCAGAGAACGCCGACACCGCCCCAGCTGACGGTCATGGTGTTGCATTTGTTTTTGTCTCCGGCAGAAATCAAAGCCCATTCTTTTCCGATTTTGGTAAATGGGTTCATATATAACATGTCGATTGGATATGGTTGAAATGTATGCATGAAAATCCTCCTTTTATTTAACAATTTAATATATGTATATTATAGCAAAAATGAGATTATTTTTTCAAGTAACCCATTGTAGAAACTCTGCATACAATAGCATGAGAAAACATAAAGGGTCTTATATGGATCTGAATCAGAATGTAAATGAAAATGTGGATACAGGAACATTGCGTATCCATTTGACAAATGAATCGAACGGAACACCGGTGCAGGGAGCAAAAATTTCCATATCTTATACGGGAAATCCGTCACAGACGATTGAGGAGGTGAGTGCGGATGATTCCGGAAATAGTGAAGAACTTACGCTTAATGCGCCTCCACTTGAATATTCTATGGAACCCTCGGAAGAGCAGCCGTATGCCGAATATACGATTCGCGTGCAGGCCCCGGGATATCGGGATATTACGGTTTCGGCGATTAACGTCCTTCCTGGGGAAACGGCGATTCAAAATGTAAGGATGGAGGCGGAAGATGCACCGGGCGACCGGATCGACATGGTTGTGATAGCTGCACATACACTGTACGCGGAATATCCGCCGAAAATACCGGAGGATGAAATCAAACCAATGAATGAGAGTGGAGAAATCGTACTGAGTCGTGTGGTAATTCCGGAATACATCGTGGTACATGATGGTGCACCGGGCGATACGACCGCTTCCGATTATTATATCCGTTATCGGGATTATATTAAAAATGTTGCATCGAGTGAAATTTATGCAACATGGCCGGATGCCGCCATACGGGCAAATGTGCTGGCAATTATGTCTTTTACGTTGAATCGTGTATACACAGAGTGGTATAGGGGAAAAGGCTATAATTTTACAATTACTTCGTCCACAGCTTACGATCACAAGTTTATATATGGAAGAAATTATTTCCAGAGCATTTCGCGGGTTGTGGATGAGATGTTTGAAAATTATCTGTCCAGGCCAAATGTGCGTCAGCCGATACTGACACAGTATTGCGACGGACAGCGTGTTACCTGCCCGAACTGGATGTCACAGTGGGGCAGCAAATATCTGGGTGATCAGGGATACTCTGCAATTGGTATTCTGCGCAATTATTATGGCAATGACATGTATATCAACACTGCGCAGGGAATATCCGGGATTCCGGCATCCTGGCCGGGATATAATCTGAGTATCGGGTCGAGTGGAGAGAAAGTACGGCAGTTGCAGGAACAGTTGCAGAGAATTTCCCAGGCATATCCTGCAATCCCTTCCATCACGGCAGATGGCATATATGGAAACCGTACGAAGGAAGCTGTGGCAAAATTTCAGTCGGTGTTTGGTCTTCCGGCGACGGGCGTGGTCGATTATCCGACCTGGTATCGGATCTCGGATATCTATGTTGCGGTATCCCGTATTGCCGAACTTCGTTGATCGCGTAGCTAGACAATCCAAATACTTTGTGCTTAAATAGAAAACAGCAAATTTACCCATTAAGAGGAAGTACAATGAAAAATTACAAAATAATTGTTCAATATGATGGAACAAGATATAAAGGCTGGCAGGTGCAAAAGTCCACGGATGCGACCATTCAGGGAAAACTTCAGATGGTACTTTCCAAACTTGCCGGCCATCCGGTAGAAGTGATTGGTTCCGGAAGAACCGATGCCGGAGTACATGCCAATGGACAGGTGGCAAATTTTCATATCGAAGAGCATTTTTCAAAAGAACAGCTCATGGAAACATTCTGGAATTTTCTACCCGAAGATATTGCTGTGATACAGATCGAAGAAGTGGACGAGCGTTTTCACAGCCGTTTTCATGCGGTGTCCAAAACATACAGTTACCGGATACGGACAAGTCCTATTCCCTCGGTGTTTGACCGCAGGTATCTTTATCAGTATGGAGAGCCATTGGATGTCGGGCTTATGGAACAGGCAGCACAGTTGTTGATTGGAACACATGATTTTGTCGCTTTTTGTGGAAATAAGCATATGAAAAAGTCTACGGTGCGCACAATTATGGATATTTCTTTTGTGCAAAAAGAGGATGAGATTACGATTCTTTATACCGGAGACGGATTTTTGCAGAATATGATACGGATTCTTACCGGTACGCTGATTGAAGTGGGGCGTAAGGAAAGAAGTCCGGAGAGCATGAAAGCACTTCTGGAGGCAAAAAAGCGGGAACTGGCCGGCTACACCGCGCCACCGCAGGGATTACGATTGGAACAGGTAGAATATGGAACAGTGGATGGTCATAAATAAAGGGGCCGATTTTAAAGGGATTGGAAATAAATTTCATATTGATCCGGTGACGGCGCGGATCATTCGAAACAGGGAAGTCATCGGGGATGAGGAGATACATAGCTTTCTGGCAGGAACGCTGCAGGAACTTCCGGATGTTCATTTGATGCAGGATTTGGATCTTCTGGTGGAGTTACTGGATCAGAAGATAAACGAAAAAGCAAAGATACGGATTATCGGTGATTATGATATTGATGGAGTAATGTCTTCCTATATTTTGTATCGTGCGCTGACCAGATGCGGGGCACAGGTGGATGTGGCGATACCGAACCGTATTACGGATGGATATGGATTGAACCGGAATCTGATCACAGAAGCATTAGAATGTGGCGTGGATACCATTCTGACCTGTGATAATGGAATTGCTGCAATCGAAGAGATTGCTTATGCAAAGGAAGCAGGAATGACGGTTCTTGTGACCGATCATCATGAAATCCCATTCAAAGATGTGGATGGGGAGCGCATCTATATGCGCAGTGAAGCAGATGCCATCGTCAATCCACATCAGAAGACATGTACATTTCCATACAAGGATTTGTGTGGTGCAGGAGTTGCCTGGGCGGTTATTGTTGCATTGTATGAAAAAAATAATATCGAACAAAGAGAAGTTGAAGATCTGCTGGAGTTTGTCGCGTTTGCAACGGTGGGAGATATCATGTCCCTGACCGGATTGAATCGTATTCTGGTCAAGGAAGGATTAAAAAGAATTCACCATACGACAAACATCGGTATGCGTGCGTTGGTCAGTCAGTGCGGACTTTTGCCGGAACAGATTGACACTTATCATTTCGGATTTGTTCTCGGACCATGTATCAATGCGGCGGGAAGACTTGATACGGCCCGCCGTGCACTGCGCTTATTTATTTCGGAAAGTCCGGAGGAAGCGGCAGAGATTGCGGACGAACTGGTTGTGTTGAATGAAGAGCGAAAAGAGATGACAAGACAGGGAGTGGAAGAGGCAAAACAGCTTGTGGAAGAGGGGGGCTATGAAAAAGATCCGGTCCTTATCCTGTATCTGCCGGATGTGCATGAGAGCATTGCAGGTATTATTGCCGGGCGCATTCGGGAATGCTATTATCGCCCGACATTCATTTTGACGAAAGCGGAGGACGGCGTAAAAGGAAGTGGCCGTTCAACCGAAGAATATTCTATGTATGAACAGATGTGTAAATGCAGTAATCTGCTGACAAAGTTTGGAGGACATCCAATGGCGGCCGGCTTGTCGCTTCCGGAAGAGAATGTGGAGCTATTCCGCAAGCAGATGAATGAAAACTGTCCATTCCGTGCAGAAGAGATCGTGCAGACCATTCATATTGATGTGCCGATGCCGGTGGATTATGTGACCAATGCTCTGGTTGAAGAATTTTCAATTCTTGCACCGTTTGGCAAAGACAATCCGAAGCCTGTTTTTGCGGATCGAAATTTGAAAATCAGCCGCATGTGGGTCATTGGCAAAAATCAGAATGTACTTCGAATGACACTGGTTTCCGAACAGGGACGTCCGTTATCTGCAATTTACTTTGGCGATATCGAAGCCATGCGGACGTATCTGGTGGAGCAGTATGGTACACAGGAAGTGGAAAAGGCGTTTCATGGAAGAGAGAATAACATGCAGATATCCATTGTATATTCTCCCAAGATCAATACATACAAAGACAGTGAAACTCTTCAGTTTGAAATACAATATTATCGTTGAAAAAAGCATAGTGGCATTGTAAAATAGAAGTAGTTTAACAGATAGTGTCAAGTTTTCTATGAAAACCTGATTGGTGGAGGATAGTAAATGTTCGGCAGAAATAAGATCAGACAGGAAGAAATTGAACGGTTAAAAAATAAAATCAATATAGATAATGGATTTTTTGCAGAAATGGAAGACCAGAAAGACATGTTTGATGCCAGTGTGGCAGAATTGGCAGAGTCTTATCGTCAGGTGGCGGCAGATGTTGCACAGCTTAGTGAGAATATGAACAATGCAATTACACTGGCATCCGGCAATGCGGAAATTGAAAATGGTCTCGGTGCGATTATCAATGATTATCGAGAGCGTGTGCAGAAAAAAGAAATGCAACAGCAGGCGTCAGATGAAGCATATCACCGGCTTTTGGATGCGACAACCAGACTGGTAGATGTGAACAAACATTTTACAACGCCTTCGAAGTATATCAGCGAATTTCCTTCCACTTATAAGGCACAGAACCAGTCATGCCGCGAGAATCTTGATCAGATGGAAGAGTTTGGAAAACAGATGGGAGTACTGTCCCTGCAGGCAGCTATCGAGGCTGGACGTCTCGGAGAGGACGGAAGACAGTTTGTGGAGACAGCAGAAGATATCCGGACTTATGCTGCAAATTATGATAAGGTTATTGCACAGACAAGATTACAGTTAGAACAGTCGGATGAACGATTGAGTGAACTGGAAAATCAAGTACATCATCTCATCACGTTGCTTAAGGAAAATAATATTGCGACAGCCAAACTTATGAATCTTTGTCAGGATGCCGTAAACAAGTCGGATGCTTTAAATCACAATTCGCTGATGGATGATTTTATAGAGATTCAGAATAAGATGTCTACATTGCGAAATGCAGATGAAGAGATTGTAAAATCAGAGGAACGCAATCGTATGCAGGTGGATGATTTGAACGAAGAATTTCTTGCACAGCAGAAAAATCAAAAAGAAATCTTCCGGATGATCGATCCATTATATCGTCATTTGATTGAACGAAAATCACAATAAAAAAGTTGCACACTGTTCAAAATACAGTGTGCAACTTTTTTATTGAATAAATAATTTCTTACGCGTTTTCTGAGGCTGGGAAGAGGAGGACTTTGACCAGTTTCGTTTGTAAATCAAATGATACATCACAAATCCAAGTAAAAAGGCAGTACCTACATCAAATACCGAATGCTGTTTGATAAACATGGTGGCAAGAATGATGCTTACCATCAAAACAAAAGAAACAGCCTGAACCTTCTTATTCTTCCGCAAATGTTCATTCTGCATAACTGCAAAATGAATACCCAGCGAGTTATATACATGGATACTTGGAAAAAGGTTTGTTGCCGTATCCGTAGCATATAAAAATTCACATAATTTGGTGAAGATGTTGTGGTGCGTAAAATAATATGGACGAAGAAAATGACCGTTTGGATATACGGTGGAAATAATTAGAAAAATGGTCATTCCCGTAAATAAAAACGTACATAATTTATAGTAATCCGATTTGTTATGTAAAGCCATATAGGCAATGCCCCATGCAACATATCCGAACCATAACAGGTAGGGAATTACAAAATATTCGTAGAATGGAATGTAATCATCCAAAGGTACATGAATCACATGAAAATGTGTCGTCACTGTTTTTTCTACATATCCGAACCATGGCAGATAAATGCAAAAATATAAAAGAAGCAGCAAGTGCTTATAATTTTCGTATAAATATTGAATTTGGTATTGGAGGCGCTTACGCAATTTTGCAAACATACAGATACCTCTTTTATGATTGGTCTGAGAATGTTGTTCTTGCATATAAATGATATGAGGGTCAAAAGGTATTTTGCCCCTCATTTATGATTAATCAGATTACTACATGCTACGCATTCCCGTAATCTGACTCCACCTCGAAATCCGCTAATTTGCTGCATTTGGGCAGCAAATTGCTACTTTCTCGGTGTAGTGCGGGTCACTAAGGTATACATCGAATTGCATGCAAGCATGCATCGATGATACCTTTTGACCCTTTAATCATATAAATAGAATATGCAGGATTCCTACATTTGTTGATTATAGCACTGCTTTTGCGGGGCTACAATAGGAAAAAAGATTGCTAATGGTTTTTTGTGAAAAATTAAGATTTTCCGCATGTTGACAAGGATTTTAGTTATTGTATAATAAGGGATTGAGTGAGAAAATGATAGAGAGGGTGCAATTTTGAGCGTGGACGAGAAGAGAAAAGCGGCACAGAAAAAGCCGGAAAGAAGCAAAAGAAGAAAAAACAGTGCAAAAAATAGACGGGTGGTACTTGGAGCGATTGCTGTACTGGTTGTTGTATATGTGGGAACGAGCATTTATTTTATGCATCATTTTTATCCGCAGACAACTTTAAATGGAAGAAACGTTGGTGGATATTCGGCAAAAAAAGTAAAAAGTGTAGCAAATGACGAGATTCATTCCTATGTACTTAAATTAAAGACAAGAGATGGAAAGACAGAAAAAATTGCAGGAGCTGATATTGATCTGGAACCACAGTGGAATGATGATACGGAAAAGCTAATTAAAAAGCAGAACGGTTTTGCATGGCCGGTAAAGCTTTTTCAAAAAGAAACTTTAAAAAGTGAAACACTGGTCGCTTTTGACAAAGAAAAAGTAAAAAAGGCTGTGGATGCTTTAGACTGTATGGACGAAAGCAAACAGACTGCTCCGAAGAATGCAGGGGCATCTTCTTACAGCTCCAAGGATGGATATACAATTGTTCCATGTGTTATGGGAACAAAAATTGATACAGATAAAATGTATGAAGCTGTGGATAATGCTGTTAATGGGCTGGTGGAAAAACTCAATCTCGATAAAGCAGGAGTATATATAAATCCAACGGTTTTTGATGATAATAAAGAACTGGCTCATGCCGTTGATAGCATGAACAAATATTCAAAGGCGAGCATTACATATCAGATTGGAAAGCACAGTGAGGTACTGGACGCATCGGTATACAGTGACTGGATGCGTTTGAATAAGGATTTGAAACCGGTTCTCAGCAAGAAAAAGGTAGAGAATTATGTAAATTCTCTGGCAAAGAAATACAATACCTGTTATACTGCCAAAAAATTAAAGACATCTTATGGTAAGACAGTCACAATTCCAATCAGCCATTATGGATGGAAAGTCGATAATGAGACGGAAGTTAATCAGATTATAGATGATATTAAGGCGGGAAAGGCTGTTACCCGTGATTTAAATTATTCTATGACAGCCAACAGTCATGACGAAAATGACTTTGGGGATTCTTATGTAGAAATCAATCTGACCGCCCAGCATCTGTTCTTATATAAGAACGGGAAACTTGTGATTGAAAGTGACTTTGTATCGGGAAATGTTTCAAAAGGAAATGCAACACCGACAGGAGCGTATGGAATTACCTATACCGAAAAGAATGCAACATTACGTGGGGAAAATTATGAGACACCGGTTACTTACTGGATGCCGTTTGCAGGAAATGTAGGTATGCATGATGCTTACTGGAGAAGTGCTTTTGGAGGAAGTATATACAAGACAGCGGGATCGCATGGATGTATCAACCTTCCACCAAGCGCGGCAAAAGTGGTTTTTGAAAATGTTTCCAAGAATTATCCGGTTCTTGTATATGAACTGGAAGGAACTGAAGCAAATGCCAATGCAGATCAGAATGCAGCAGATGCTGTTGATAAGCTGATCACCAGCATCGGGAAAGTGACATTGGATTCAAAAGATGCAATTGATAAGGCACAGAAAGCATATGATAAATTAAACAGCAATGCAAAAAGCAAGGTGAAAAATTATAAGGCACTTGTGGATGCACAGAAAAAGTTGGAAAAACTGGAGAAGAAAGATGGGGAATAATATTACGATTGCCGATGTGGCAGAAACACTTGGGGTATCAAAGACAACCGTAAGCCGGGCAATATCTGGCAAGGGAAGAATCAGTGAAGCAACCCGGCAGAGGGTTTTAAACTATATTGACGAACATGACTATAAGCCGAATGTGATTGCAAGGGGGCTGGCTCAATCTAAGACGTTTAATCTATGTGTGGTTATGCCAAGCAATTATGCTTTGGTGGATTTGCCGTTTTTTCAGGAAGTAATCGCCGGAATACAGGAGATTGCGGCCATGAATGAGTATGATATTCTTTTGTGCATCTGTGAAGAAAATGATGTGTCCAGTCTTGAACGGATTTTACGCAATGGAAAAGTTGATGGCGTTGTACTGCTGCGTACATTTTTGCATGATGCACAGATTGAACTTTTGAGTCAAAAGAAAATTCCGTTTGTTACGACAGGTTCTACCACGTACAAAAAAGTAAAACAGGTGGATAATGACCATGAGAGTGCATGCAGGGAACTGACTTCCATATTACTTATGCGTGGGATGAAAAGAATTGCTCTGTTAGGTGGAAGTGAATCCTATGTAGTAACACAGAATCGTTATAAAGGATATGCAAAAGCGTATGAGCAGATGCAGCAGAGCATGGATGAATCCCTGATTTATATGAATCTGGAGACAAAATCATTTATTGACCGGGCAGTGGAAGATGCCTTAGAAAAAAAGGCAGACTGCATTCTGTGCATGGATGATGCTATATGCAGTCAGGTACTGCGCAAGCTTCGACAGGAGCATGTAAAAGTACCAAATGATGTGAAAGTTGCATCTTTTTACAATAGTTCGATTCTTGAAAATAACGTTCCTTCAATTACATCGCTTTCCTTTAATACGAAGGAACTTGGAATGGAAGCATGCAAGAACCTGCTGGCACAAATCGAAAATGAAAAGGTTCCGGAGCGTACGCTGCTTTCTTATGAAGTCGTATTGAAGGAATCTACAAAATAAAAATAGGTTATGAATAGTTACAAAACAGGTGTAATGTGTAAAATGAAATTTTTATACATTACACCTGTTTTATTGTAGAGGAAATGAAACCGTAATGTCCGGCTTCTGGTTAAAGAGTTCCCTGAATTGCGGATATGGACATATGTAAAATTTTTTATAATCCCCATGCTTGTTCCAGGCTCTTTGAAGAAAATAAAAAGCACAAAATGAAGAAAAATGCTTGAATTTGCGCTAGTAATAAATGGTTTATTTTATCAAAAATGGAGAAAAGACTGAAAACACCTAGTTGCAACCGATTGCGCACGCGAAAAGCGAATTTGCATTCAATTTGGTAAAAATGTGCAAAAAAGTAATCGAAAAATATCGAAATTGTAAATTGACATCGATTACAAGTACTGCTATACTACAATTAAAGAACAACCGATTGCGCAATATTGCAAAACAAGACGCAATTATAAATCATACATAACTTATGGAGGGAAGAACGGATGGACAAATTTATTGTTAACATCATCCATCGCCCGGAGATGGTTCCAGAGTATTCTGCAACTGTTACCGGACAGGGAAAAGAAGAAGATATCGGAGATAAGGCATTACTTACAGAGTCTTTGGATATTTTCAAAACACAGCAGAGACTTGCACATGAGAATGGATTAAAAGTAACAATCCAGATGACCTACGCATCTTTGTTCAATGATGAAGCGGTTGAGATTGCAAAGCATGATCACGAAGAGTTTGGCGATGAGATTGGATTATCTTTACTGGGACTTCCTTGTGAAGAGTTCCGTAATAAATATAAGACAAAAGATTTCTGCATCTGGATGTTCTCTATGGAAGATAAGAAAGCAATCGTAAATGATGTGTTTGAAAAATTCCATGATCGTTTCGGCTTTTATCCGGAATCCACAAGTTCTTACTATATGGATGCGGATCTGATCAACTATATCAAGGCAACATATCCAACTGTAAAATGTGCAGTTGCTACCTGCTGGGAGGAAGGACCAAAGGCATATCATACCTGTAACAACTCCTGGTATACATTATTTGATGGAGGCCCATGGGCACCATGGATTCCATCCAAGCAGAACACACATGCACCGGCAGCAAATGAGGCAGAGGATAGCGGCATAGTAGCAATCCCTCATCTTTCCCGTGACCTGATCGCATGTTACGACGGAAATGGCTCCAACTTTGGAACACATCCACAGAACGTACTTCGTGGAATGATCTATGATACAAAGACATGGGAGTATCCATATCTTTACAACCTGATTGATCAGTATCGTTCTCTTGAGAAGTACAACAACGGATATTCTTACAACATGATGTTCGTTGGACCAGGCTGGATGAATAAGATGGGCCGTTGGGAGCAGCCATATGAACTTCTTCTGAAATCTTATACCGATGGATGTGCTTACTATGGTAAGTTAAAGAAAGAAGGCAAACTCATCGATATGACAATGTCTGAGTTCGCTGATTATTACAGAGAGAAGAAGGGTGTAACAAAAGAGAAGCGTTACACAGAGCCGGAATGTGCGCTTTGGAGAGATATTCTTTATGGATCTGACAAGCAGTTATTCTGGTACTGCGATCCATTTATGAGAGCTTGTGTAAATATGGATCAGGGTGGTGCAATTGTAGATCTTCGTCCATACGCTGCAAAGCTTGAGTGGCCGGTTGGTATTGGCACAAAGCACGTACAGGATGCATCTTATCCATTCCTGATTCAGGAAAAATACCGTGCAGGATACTTTACACATTATGCTGGTGAAGGAACTGTAAGAAGTGCGAAGTTATCTTACAAGGGAGAGGAAGTTGACTTATGTCTGTGTCCTACTCATGCACATTTCTCACAGGAAGGAAGAACAAGAATCCTTACACTTGAACCTGTAACCATCGAATTCAACGGACTTACTGTTAAGTTGCAGACAAAAGAGTACTTCGAGGAAGGATCTTCCAATATCAAGATCGAGCGTAACATTTTAGAAATGAGCGATCCGAATGCAGAGGTAACTCTTGATGAATATATGGTTGCATGCTACGGAACTACAGAGTATCCGGAAGACATGACGTCTGTTGTACTTAAGTGCGAAGGTGCAGAAGAAAAGAAAATTGATTACGCATATAAGTGCAGAAGCGAGTCCCTTCAGGGAGCAACTGCTGTCAGTGCAGTTATCCCACCGATCGAGACAAAAGTTTCTCTGACTGCATCTGCAGAAGCAGAGGGATATATTGAAGAAGGTTATGCATTCTCACCAATGTTTAAGATTGGATATAAGAAAACAATTTCAGATAAGGAGGTATTTGCAACATGGCTCAACTTGGAAAAGGCAAATTAAATTACAGATGTCCATCCTGTTTTATGAGAGACCTCGACATCGATATGTTTTATAACAAAGACACCAAGATTTACAGCTGTATCCGCTGCCAGTACAGAGGAACGGAGGAGGATGTCCTCAAAAAGAATGAGATGGCACGTTTCCGTTACGGTGCAATGCATAAAAGATTCGACAAGTTTGATTTTGATTAAAAAGAAGTCGTGCGGTAGATGCTATCGCACGACTTTTTGACTGTATAGCAGAAGCAAGATGGTACAAGGAGGTGTGGAATGGGAAGAAGAAAAAAAGAAGCTGACATTTGTGGATGGAATCAACAATGTTGGCGTCCGTGGAGAAAATTTCTCTGCAATCTTTGCAAAAGGCTCACCGGGCATGGTATCTTATGTATATGCAGGTGAGGAAATGTTAAAAAGCGTACCGCTTCCGAATTCCTGGAGAGCACCGGTGGACAACGATATGGGAAATGCGATGGTTCAACGCTATGCGCAGTGGTATTGCACAGGCACAGATGGGAGTCTCCGGTAATGACAGCTGGGGCGCAAAAGTACATCCGGAATATCTGCTGGATGTGACCGGAAGAAAAGAATTCAGATTCTGGTTCCGGGGAATGTAACGGATACCAAAAGGTAATGTATGGATAGAGGAGTATATATGAGCAAATTTATAAAAGGTATGGATTTATCCACACTTCTTGAGATGGAACGTTGTGGAGCAAAATATTATGACCATGGACAGGAGATGGATATTCTCGACATCATGAAAAAATATGATGTGGACACCATTCGTCTTCGTTTATGGAATGATCCAAAGTCAGAAAGCGGAGAGCCTTACGGTGCCGGAAACAACGATCTGGCAGAAACGATTGCGATCGGAAAACGAGTGACAGATGCCGGACTGGGGGTACTGCTCAACTTCCACTACAGTGATTTCTGGGCAGACCCGGGAAAACAGATCAAGCCAAAGGCATGGGCTTCTTACGGCGTGGAAGAATTGGAAAAAGCAGTATATGATTTCACAAAAGATTCCCTTCAAAAAGTACTGGATGCCGGCGTGAATGTAACAATGATCCAGGTTGGAAATGAGCTTTCCAACGGTCTTCTGTGGCCGGAAGGACAGCTGCCAAATTACGATAATGTTGCAAAATTTGTCAGTGCGGGAATTCGTGCCTGCCGTGAGGTAAAGGCGGAGATTCCGCTTATGATTCATCTGGACAATGGCGGAAACAATGCATTGTATCGTGACTGGTTTGACCATTATATGGAAAGAGGAGAGGACTTCGATTATATCGGACTGTCTTATTATCCGTTCTGGCACGGAACTCTGCAGATGCTTGAGGACAATATGAATGATATTGCAGTCCGTTATGGAAAGGAACTGATTGTCGCAGAAGTGTCCATGGGACATACCATGGAAGATTACAAGAACTACGAAAAACTTACAGACAGTGAGCGAAAAGGATATGCGACAAAGCCGGAACTCGCAGCAAAGGTCGAGTATCCGATGACCGTACAGGGACAGGTTGATTTTACCAAAGATTTCTTAAACCGTGTGGCAAATGTCGCAGATAATAAAGGGGCAGGATTCTTCTGGTGGGAGCCGGCATGGATTCCGGTACCGGGCTCCGGATGGGCAACATCTGCATCCTTAAAATACATGAATGATCCGGGACCATGTGGAAATGAGTGGGCAAATCAGGCATTGTTTGATTACGAAGGAAATGCATTGCCGACGCTTGAGGTGATCCGGGATTTTCATAAATGAGGGGCAAAATACCTTTTGACCCTCATATCATAATATGTAACTTTGTTGCATTTTTTCTCTGGAATGTTGCAACATGACAAAAGCGTATTGCAAACATTTTCTTACCATGTATAATGAATTTATAAGGTAATGAACGGTTGTGCGATACGCTTTTTTTATCAGAAAACAGATATTGCACAAAAAGAAAAAATGTTTCGAAAAGGAGAAGAAAAATGATTGCAAATGAGGTATTGGCAAAGTTCAAAGAGATCTATGGAGAGGACGGAGACATCCGTGTATATTTTGCACCGGGACGTGTGAATTTGATCGGAGAGCACACCGATTACAATGGTGGTCATGTATTTCCATGTGCATTGACCATCGGTACATACATGGCTGCAAGAAAAAGAAATGACAGAAAGCTTCGTTTCTATTCCATGAACTTTGAGGACTTAGGTGTCGTTGAGAGTTCTCTTGATGCATTTACTCCGGATCCGGACGGACTCTGGATCAACTATCCAATGGGCGTTATGTGGGCATTTGAAGGTCGAGGTATGAAATTAGAGCAGGGACTTGATATTGCATTGTTTGGTAATATTCCAAATGGTTCCGGACTTTCTTCTTCCGCATCATTGGAAGTAGTAACGGGATATATGTTAAAGGATCTCTACGGATTCGATGTGACAAATCAGGATCTCGCTTTGATCGGACAGTATTCCGAGAATAATTACAATGGATGTAACTGTGGAATTATGGATCAGTTCGCATCTGCTATGGGGAAGAAAGATCATGCGATCTTTTTGGATACTGCAACACTTTCTTTCGAGTATGCACCAGTCATTTTGGATAGCGCAAAGATTGTGGTTACCAACAGTATGGTAAAGCACAGCCTGGTAACTTCTGCTTACAATGACAGAAGAAATGAAAGCGCACAGGCATTGAAAGATTTACAGACGGTTGTAGATATCAAGACACTTGGGGATCTCACCGAAGAAGAATTCGAAGCACACAAAGATGCAATCAAAGATGAGGTTGCCCGCAAGAGAGGAAAGCACGCAGTTTATGAGAACCAGCGTACCATCAAGGCAGTAAAGGCGCTCAAGGACAACGACCTTGCAACATTTGGCAAACTGATGAATGCATCTCATGTATCGTTGCGTGATGATTATGAGACATCCTGCCCGGAAGTGGATGTACTTGTTGATGAGGCATGGAAGATTTCCGGTGTGATCGGTTCCCGTATTACCGGAGGAGGATTCGGCGGATGTACCGTCAGCATCGTAAAGGATGAGGCAGTGGAAGAATTCAAGGAGAAGCTTACTGCAGCATATCAGGAAAAAGTCGGAAAGACACCGGAGTTCTATGTAGTTTCTATCGGTGATGGACCTAGTATAGCGTTTTTAAATTAACTAAACCATATTACTTGCCTATTTTCCCGATAGCACATGCCAAAAATCCTCAGCGTAGCCCGCTACGCCTACGTTTTTTGACATGCACTTTCTGAAAAATATTCTGCGTAAATGGTTCAGTTATTTAGAAAACGCTATACTAGTAGAATAATGTGTTAAGCGCCAGCTTATAAAGGAAGAAGGAGTATAACATGATTCAGGAGAGAATTTTAGAATTAGTAAAATACGGTCTTACAACCGGTCTGGTAAATCCGGAGGATAAAGTATATACAATCAATCGTCTGCTGGAGCTTTTTGCAGTGGATGACATTGAGGATGAAACATTTGCAAAGGTAGAAAATCTTCCGGACTGGACACAGGAAGAGGCAGAGGATGCGTTGGAGGGAATTCTTTCTGACATGATGGACTATGCATACGAGCAGGGAATCATGAAAGAAAACAGCATTGTTTACAAGGATCTCTTTGATACCAAAATCATGGGATGTCTTGTGGCACGTCCAAGCGAAGTGCGCAAAACATTCTGGAATCTGTACAATAATACATCGGCACAGGCAGCTACTGATTATTTCTACAAATTAAGCTGCGACAGCAATTATATCCGCAGACAGCGTATCAAAAAAGATCAGAAGTGGACAACAGATACAAAGTTTGGAACACTCGATATTACGATCAATCTTTCTAAGCCTGAGAAAGATCCAAAGGCAATTGCAGCAGCAAAGAATGCAAAGCAGAGTGCATATCCAAAATGCCAGCTTTGCAAAGAAAATGAAGGTTATGCGGGTCGTGTAAATCATCCGGCAAGACAGAACCACAGAATCATTCCGGTGACGATCAACAACAGTGAGTGGTATTTCCAGTATTCTCCATATGTGTATTACAACGAGCACTGCATCGTGTTCAATTCCTGTCATACACCAATGAAGATTGAGCGTGCAACGTTTGGAAAACTTTTGGATTTCGTGACACAGTTTCCACACTATTTTGTTGGTTCGAATGCGGACCTGCCAATCGTAGGAGGATCGATTTTAAGTCATGATCACTTCCAGGGCGGTCATTACACATTTGCCATGGCAAAGGCACCGATTGAAAAAGAATTACATTTTGACGGATTCGAAGATATCAAAGCAGGTATCGTAAAGTGGCCAATGTCCGTTATCCGTATCACCGGAGCTGACAAGGAGCGCCTGATTGAACTTGCCGATAAGATTCTTCTTGCGTGGAGAGGCTACACCGATGAAGCTTCATTTGTATTTGCAGAGACAGACGGAGAACCACACAATACGATCACACCAATCGCCCGCAGACGTGGAGAGGATTTCGAGTTGGATCTGGTATTGCGTAACAATATCACAACCGAGGAGCATCCGCTTGGCGTATATCATCCGCATGCAAAACTGCATCACATCAAGAAAGAGAACATTGGTCTTATTGAGGTAATGGGACTGGCAGTACTTCCGGCGCGTCTCAAAGATGAGATGGCAGAACTTGCCGATGCACTGGTCAATGGAAAAGATCTTCGTGCAACCGAAACACTTGCTTCCCATGCAGAGTGGGCAGAAGGTTTCCTTCCAAAGTATGATAAGATCACAGAGGAAAATGTAATGGATATTCTTCATGAGGAGATCGGACTTGTGTTCAATGAAGTTCTTCAGGATGCCGGTGTGTATAAATGCACAGCAGAAGGAAGAGAGGCATTTGAACGTTTTATTAATAAAGTAAATGCATAAATACATAGAAAAAGTGGGGGGTGCCGCGAGGCAGCCCTGCTTTTGTTTTATGGTAGGCGTGTAAGTGTACGGCAAGTGCACACTTATTTACAAGCCGGGAAAAAATGTTATAATCGAAAAGAAAAACAGTAAGAGAGGAATACAACATGCGATTATATATTATACGACACGGAGAAACTTCATGGAACAAAGCGAAACGATTACAGGGAAGAAAAGATATTATGCTCGACGCCGACGGAATTCGCCTTGCGGAAAAGACGGGAGAGGGAATGCAGGATATCGATTTTGATCTTGTGATTTCAAGTCCTTTGATCCGTGCAAAGCAGACGGCAGAACTGGTTCTGGCAGGCAGACAGATTCCAATGATCACGGACAAGCGCATCATTGAGATGTCATTTGGTAAATGGGAAGGGGAATCTGTGAGGGAAAGTACAGTTCTTCCGGCCGATTATGTGGATAAGTTCTATCATGATCCGTACCATTGTCCAAAAGCTCCGGGTGGAGAAAGTTTTCAGGATGTATTAAATAGAACTGCTGATTTCTATCAGTCGCTGATTAAAAATGAGGCGTACAGGGATGCAAATATTTTAATCTCGACACACGGTGCAGCGAGCCGTTGTCTGCTTGCTAATTTTTATGAGGATAAAGAAGATATCTGGCGTGGCGGTGTACCAAAGAACTGTTCGGTCTGCATTGCAGATGTAGTGGATGGTGTGGGAACGCTCGTGGAAAAGAACAAAATATATTATACGGAGTAGGGAATGACTAAAGAATTTCCGCTCATTGGTCGATATAGTATTTAAAAGTAACTATTTCAGAAGCACTTGGAATAGGAAAAGAAACAGGCCCATGGTAAGATCAAGGAGGATGGAAATGAGCACGATTAACACAAGCTATGCAGCAATGCAGTATACGATGAATGCTACGCAGCAGAGCAACAAGCAGACAAAGCAGCAGGGAAGCAGCAAAGTAGCACAGAGCAGTCAGACAGAGGCTGCCGGACAGAAGACACTGTCAAAGGATGCACAGGCAGTACTTGAAAAGTTAAAAAGCAAATATGGCAACATGGATTTCTTCGTTGCGGATCCTGACAGTGAAGATGAGGCAAAAGAAATCATGTCCCGCGGAACCAAAGAGTACTCGGTTATGATTTCCAGCGATGAACTCGAAAAGATGGCAGCGGATGAGGATTACTACAACAAAAACATCAACACCATCGATGATGCAGTGAAAAAGTCAAAGGAGATCAATGAGAAGTTCGGCGCAGAAAGTGACTATGGAAAAGAGAACGGTGTAGGAATTTCGCAGATTGGAATTAAAGTCAATGCTGACGGAACGACTTCCTATTTTGTTGAACTTGAAAAACTTTCAGATAAGCAGAAAGAACGCATTGAAAATGCAAAAGAAAAGCGTGCAGAGGAGAAGAAAGAGCAGGCAGCAAAAGCCCAGAAGAAAACCTATGTGCAGGCAAATTCACTGGAAGAGCTTGAAAAGAAAATCAAAGAGATTGACTGGGATAGCGTAAAGGAAACAAAACAGGAGACCGAAGGAAGCCGGTTTGATTATAGCGTGTAAAAGAAAAAAGACATGCAGCATTGTTTATACGGATGTTGCATGTCTTTTTATTAATGTTGGTTAGAACCAATGTTATAATTGGAATAAAAAACAGATGACACAACAGTTTGGACATCAGAATGATGTCAGCCGTTCTGTCAGTGGAAAAGAACTTGATGATGTTAAAGATGTGACAGGCTCTGTCAGTGGTATTTTCGGTATCGACTCGCTTGGTTTATTTGGAAGTGAAGCAGGTGGAACGGATGCAAAAACTGCACTAAAAATGGCATCTGCTCCTTAAAGGAGGGACCTTTTAGGGATAGCCTTATGACCTGCATGCTACTCCTTTAGTATAATTTGTTTAAATTTTATCTAAAAAATAAAAAATTAGTAAAATTTCGTAATGCATAATTTGTTGTATTTTTTCGCATTTTAGGTTATGATAAAACTATGTATAAACCTATCATATTTTGACGGATTTTATGACATGAGAGTATTTACGGGATAAATAACCAAGGAGGGACAACATGCCATTTTCAGTAGATGAAATATGCAGGCTGGCGACAGTCATGCCGGGAGATCTGATTATATACAAGCTCAATCAGAATCATTCCGGACGTATCCTTTATTATTCAAAAGGCATGCCGGATTTTGTGGGTGTCACACCGGAAGTGTATGCGGCCGCAGTGTCTGTGGACATACCACTTCAGCCGGAAGTGGGGGAGGAAATTGTTATCAATCAGGGGATTGGTGACTGGAAGCTTTCTCCGGTAGAAGAAAACCGGACATATCGTATGCAGCATCCAAAGAAGGGGGATGTCTGGTTTCGTGCGCACACAAAGAAAGTGGGAGAGGTGGATGGAGCACCGGTAATGTTTTCTACTTTGACTGATATTTCGAGCGAGACACTGGCATACCGACAGTTTCTGGATCAATCAGGAGATTTATCTGTTATTTTTTCTGAAAAGAATTATGATATTTATTTCGCAAGTGATGCATTTGCATCTTTCCTTGATCTTCCTGTACATGAAATTTTAAAAAAGAAAATATACGAAGTGTTTGGATGTAAGGACTGGATAGAGTTTGAGCAGCTGATGCAGAATGCAGGTGCGGAAGAAAATTCTTATTTTGATGAGAAATCAGGAAGAAGTTTCATGCCGGAAATGTTCTCTGTTACATGGGAAGAATACCATGCCAGGGCGCTTTTGTTACATGACATGACGAGTGCCGTGGAACGGCAGAAGAGTGCAGAGAAGTTGTATCGTGGTCGGATGAACTTTTTAATGTCCAGCAATGAAAATGCGGTATATGCGTTGTACATTGACATGACAGAAAGCAAGATTATCAGTGGAAGATGTTCGCAGTATAAGCTGTCTATAAATGAGAAGGGCGGTGTGCGTAAGTGGCTTGAAGAGTGCATTTTCCCGCATTTTCCGTTTCTGGATGACCAGGAAAAATTTATGAAAAACTTTGAGAGAGAACATCTTCTTAAGTGCTTTTCGGAAGGGCAGACCCAGGTAGAGTTTGAGTATTTTTTATATAAGGGTGAACAGATCTGTCGTTATAACTTATCGGTAGATATGTTCCAAAATCCTGTCACGGCACATGTAGAATGTTATGTACTGGGCAGAGATATTACTATGAAATATGTAGACCGAATAATTGATCGTGTATTATTTTACGATGATTATAAGGCCATTGGCATCATTGATGTAGATCGCAATATATTGTTTTTGCGCTCGAATTCATGGGAAAATATAGGGCTTGAGGCAGAAAAGGAACAGGACTATTCGGTAGCAATAAAGAAAATGAAAGAAGCAAGAGTCTATACCGAAGATCAGGATATGTTCGAGCGCTATGCGTCGATGCAGAATATCATTGATAAGCTGGAAGGTACGAATCAGTATTTCTTTACGGTACATAATTATAAGCAGGAAGTGGAGCGTTGTGTATATTTCTGGATGAACAAGGAGGAGAGGATTATTCTCTTTGTGAATGAAGACATGACAAAAGAGATGGAGACAGATCCTCTTACCGGAGCGCCGAATCGAAAAGGTTTTTATCGTCTTGCCTCAAAAGTCCTTGCGGAGAATAAAGATCGCAATTATGCAGTACTGTTCTTCAACATTCGCCGTTTCAAAGCAATCAATGATCTGTTCGGATATGAGACAGGAGACCGTGTGATCAGAGAGGCGGTTATCAATATGCAGAATTGTTCGCTGAAGCCGGTGGTTTTGGCGAGAACGGAAGCGGATCATTTTGCTGCATTGGTGGATGTAGAGAATCTTGACTTATCGAAGATTCCGGATATTTTACATACAACACTGGTACGTGGTAATATAAAAACGGACATATATGGCCGGTGCGGTATCTACTATGTGTCGGATCAGGATACTTCAAGCATTTCGGAAATGTGTGATATGGCAAAACTTGCCAAGGCGTATATTACAAATGAATATGTACAGCCTTACGCAGTATTTAATGAGAGCATGCGTAAGGATTATTCCGGTAAGAGTGTATCACTTGTTAATTTAGACAGTGCTTTGCAGAAAAATGAATTTAAAGTCTACTATCAGCCAATCTACGATGCGAAGACCGGAAAGATTGCATCAGCGGAGGCTTTGATTCGCTGGAACAGTCCGCAGCATGGTATGATATTGCCAGGGATGTTTATTCCACCATTAGAAGATAGTGGACATATTTCCAAGCTGGATATGTTTGTAAACCGGAGTGTGCATGACTTTATTGAAAAACGCGATAAAGCAGGAAAACTTGTGGTTCCGGTTTCTGTCAATCTGTCGCGTATGGATTTGATGGATTCGCATATGATTGGAAATATCAGTCAGGAGATTGAAGATTCGCAGTTGCCACGCACGGTATTTCGATATGAGCTGACAGAGTCGGCATATGCCGAGATTGGTCTGAATGGTCAGAAATTCCTGTCTGGACTTCGTGAAGATGGTGTGAAGATTCTTGTAGATGATTTTGGAAGCGGATTGTCATCATTCAGTACGATCAGAGACTATGATTTTGATATTTTAAAGCTGGATATGGGCTTTGTCCGTAAGATTGACAGCAGCAGTAAAGCAAACAACATCATTATTTCCATTATTGATCTGGCAAAGCGTCTGGATATGAAAGTAATTGCTGAGGGTGTGGAGACAAAAGAACATGCGGATTTCCTCCGGACTCACGGATGTGATTACTTCCAGGGATATTATTTTGCAAAACCTCTGCCACAGGCAGAATTTGAAAAGCTTCTGGATGCACAGCAGCAGGAGCAGTAAGGAGAATAAGATGACAAAGACAACATTGGAAGTTGACGGTATGATGTGTGGCATGTGCGAAAGCCATGTCAATGAGGCCATAAGAAAGGCACTTGATGTAAAGAAAGTAAGTTCTTCACACAGCAAAGGAAGAACGGAGATCATTTCGGAGAATCCTTTGGATGAAGAAAAGGTTAAAGAAGCAGTGAATGCTACCGGATATCAGGTTCTTTCCGTGAAATCAGAACCATACGAGAAGAAGGGATTTTCTCTTTTTCACAAAAAGTGAAATTGAGTTATAAGAAAGGGAGTCGCACTTCGATGAAGTGTGGCTCCCTTTTGTCTATTTGGCATCTGCGACAATGCGAAGGAATTCTTTGTGAAGCAGATTGGATTCATCCAGTTCCGGATGGAATGCCAGTGCAAGCTGGTTGTTGTAACGTACAGCAACGATACGATCTTCCACAGTTGCCAGAATCTCTACGTCATCGGCTGCGGATACGACATAAGGTGCGCGGATGAAAGTCATCGGAATATTGCCGATTCCTTTTAATTCAGCCGTAGTATGGAAGCTTCCAAGCTGACGGCCATAAGCGTTACGCTTTACGGTCATTGGAAGTGTAGCCAGATGTGTACGATCATCGCCGTCGATCTTATCGGCAAGAAGAATCATTCCGGCACAGGTTGCAAGAACCGGCATACCATTTTTGATCTGTGACTGAATCGTATCAAACATTCCGAGCTCACGGAGCAGTTTTCCCTGAACGGTGCTTTCGCCGCCCGGAAGAACAATTCCGTCATAAGGTTGATTTAAGTCTTCGGCCTTGCGAAGCTCGATACAGTCTGCACCGAGTTTCTGCAATGCCATCTCATGTTCAATGAATGCGCCCTGAACAGCTAATACAGCAATGGTCATTATTTGCCCCTTTCTGCCATGAGAAGTTCAATTTCCTGCTCGTTGATTCCTACCATGGCCTCTCCTAAATCTGCAGAAAGTTCTGCAATCATCTTGGCATCTGTGTAGTTGGTAACTGCTTTTACGATTGCAGCGGCACGTTTTGCAGGATTTCCAGACTTGAAGATTCCGGATCCTACGAACACACCTTCTGCACCGAGCTGCATCATAAGAGCTGCATCAGCAGGAGTAGCAACACCACCGGCTGCGAAGTTTACAACTGGAAGTTTTCCGTTCTCATGTACATAAGCAACGAGATCAAATGGAACCTGCAGCTGCTTTGCAATTTCAAAAAGCTCGTCCTCACGCATACCTTTGATCTGTGCGATTGCGCTGTTCATCTTGCGCATATGGCGTACGGCCTGTACGATATCACCGGTACCAGGCTCACCTTTGGTACGGATCATGGAAGCACCTTCGTTGATTCGTCTTAATGCTTCTCCTAAATCTTTGGCACCACATACAAATGGAACTTTAAAATTTTTCTTGTTGATATGGTAAACATCATCGGCTGGAGAGAGTACTTCACTTTCGTCGATGTAGTCGATTTCAATTGCTTCAAGAACCTGTGCCTCTACGAAATGTCCGATACGGCATTTTGCCATAACCGGGATAGATACAGCATTCTGGATTCCCTGGATCATTTTTGGATCGCTCATTCTGGATACACCGCCGGCTGCACGGATATCTGCCGGGATACGTTCAAGTGCCATGACAGCACATGCGCCTGCTTCCTCAGCAATCTTTGCCTGCTCCGGTGTGGTAACGTCCATGATAACGCCGCCTTTTAACATCTGTGCCAGTTCTTTATTTAACTCATATCTGTTTTCCATTTTGATCTCCTTTTCTTTCCCTAATAGGTTGTTTTGTATTCCTATCAATTTGATAGGGATGATTATAGTATAGATTTGGATATATTACCATTGCCAAAATAGAACAAAATTATAAGACCAGATAAAGACTGTCACTAATGAATGGCGTCAAAACCATTTTTGTATTTGTTGAAAAAGCGCGTATTCTCTGGCTATAATAAAGCTAACAAAGAGATTGATTGGCCAATCATACCTCGGATTGTAACGATTCATTTTTATCATTAAGAAAGTTGAGGTGTGAAATCAATGAAAGAAAAGGTACAACTTTTTGGCAGAGCCTTAAGCGGAATGGTGATGCCGATTAAGACGATTCTGCGTTATGTGGAGGTGTACAAGGTCAGCAATGATATTTCTTTTGAAGCTCTCGTGGAGGCAATCGCGGAGAAAATGTCACCGTACAGTGACCGTCAGGTAATGATCGAGGAGGCTATCGAGGAAAGAGAAAGACAAGAAAGCATTTCATGATCCGTATTTTAAAGGAATTAATGATGTATTCGTATATGTTCCAAACAAGCAGGTTGCAGAGCTGGGAGACCGCACGGTCACAGTAAAAAGTATTTTAAACATTATGGCGGCCGGAATCAAATGTGGAACGGAAGTGGAAGTTCGCTGTGATGGAGAAAATGAAGAGGCCGACTTAAAGACATTGGTTGACCTGATTGAAAGTGGACTTGGCGAATAAAATATAAAAAAAGTGGAAGGCGCATGAGTTATAGACAGGCGCCTTCCACTTTTTACTTTTTAATGGTTATTTTTTTTGTAGCACTCCATGCAGAAATGAGCTCCTTTTGTCCATTCCCATCCATGGTATATGTACGTACACGCACATAATAAGTCTTCTTTTTTGTCAGCTTTGACAGCGTAATACTTGTCTTAGTGCCGGCATTTTTTGTCTTCACATTTTGCGAAAACTTTTTGCTTGTTGAGTATTGAACCTCATATCCCTTTGCATTGGCTACTTTTTTATAAGAAACTTTTGCTTTCTTTCCTTTCACATTGGTAAGTTTGGAAATGGAGGTTTTCTTAAGCGTCGTAATATTCATGTTTACGATGCCAAAGTTTGCTTGTGTATTTTCCCTTAATACATCGCCGTATTTATTGATGAGATAATGCTCGTCACCGGATACTTTCAGGTAATAGGTTCCGCCGGCAAGAGATAAAGAACCGGAATTGGAAGTCTCATAGTAACGGTTTGGAATGTTCCAGTCTTTGATCACTTTATAGTTTGCATCATATAAGGTCACGGCAGATTCCACGCAAGGCATTTTGTCGCTACTTAATGGATTGGCAAGAGAAGTCTGGATACTTGCCGTTGTCTTGGATGGTACTTTGAAAGTGACCCACAGGCTGCGGGTGCCATTCGATAAAAGGCTTGTCTGCAGCGTATCTGTGGCTATTTTTTGCGCACTGTCCAAAGAGGCGTTTTTGGATACGGTGACATCCAAAGGCTGGGCACCAACGGAGAGTGTGAAGGTACCGGAACTTTTATCATTCAAAAGTGCTCCCGGGTTTTTGCCGAATTTTATGTAATAAGTTCCTGCTTCAAGACAAAGGTATTTGTCAGTTCTTTTATTGGCATCTACTTTACTGGAACTGTCGCCTGCGACCGGTCTGGTACAGTCTTCATCTGAGTAGACCGCAAAAATATCGATGTTTCCTCCATTCAGATAAGTAGATTTCACGGTTGAAAAGGCAGAAACATAGACATAGGATGGCAGAGTGATGGAAAAAGATACAACATTTGTATATTCCCCGGTAGGTACCGCGTAGGAAGAGGAAGCCGGTACACTCGAGACATCGACAATGCTTGTGATGGTCGTTGTATTTATCGGAGTGACTGCCGCAGATATATTCTGCGGGAGCAGAAGCGAGAGAGCAAGTGCTGTGCTTACTAAAATTTTTTTCATATTTTTCATAAGAATGAATCCCCTTTCGTTAGGAATCTGTCAAAAGAGACACATGCTTTCGCATGTGTCTCAGAATGCTTTTATTTTACGATTACATTTTATTCTACGGTTACAGATTTTGCAAGGTTTCTTGGTTGATCTGCGTTGAGTCCCTTACCGGTTGATGTAAAGTAAGCAATCATCTGAAGAATGACAACTGCTTCAAATACAGCGAACTGTTCCGGAACTTTTGGAAGAGAGATATGTGTATCGCAGATAGTCGCATCTGTGATTTTCTCATCCATGCTAAGCAGGATAACGTAAGCACCTCTTGCTTTTACTTCGCGGATATTGGAAATAACTTTGTTATATACATGGCTTTGTGTTGCAAGTGCAATAACTGGGACACCTTCGCTGATGAGTGCGATCGTTCCATGTTTTAACTCGCCGGCAGCATAAGCCTCTGCATGAATATAAGAAATTTCCTTTAACTTTAATGCACCTTCCATAGAAAGAGTGTAGTCGCTTCCACGGCCGATAAAGAACGTGTGGGAAGCGTTGAGCATACGCTTTGTCAACTGTTCTACCTTATCGGAAAGCTTTAATACTTCTGCGATGTTGTCGCTGACATTTTCCAGATTACGGATAAATGTGCGGGCATCTGCCTCACTCATTGCATTCTGAACCAGCGCAAGTTTGCAGGTCAGAAGATAGAATGCAGCTGCCTGAACGGTGTATGCTTTGGTACTTGCAACGGCAATTTCAGGACCGGCATGTGTATATAATACGTAGTTACTTTCTCTGGCGATGGAAGAACCTTTCACATTTACAATAGAAAGTGTCTTGTTTGTTTTTGTCTTTGCAAGACGCAGAGCTTCTAACGTATCGATGGTCTCTCCGGACTGGGAGACAACGATGACAACACTCTTATCAGTGATGACCGGACGCTCATAACGGAACTCGGATGCGATTGCAACGGTAACCGGGATGCCAAGGATATCCTGCATCAGTGTTTTGCCGACCATTCCGGCATACATAGCAGTACCACAGGCAACGATGGTAATATCATTGCAGTCTGCAAAGAAAGAATCCGGAATACCATCTTCTTCAAAACTTGGTAAGCCATCTTTGATACGTGGCATGATGGTACGGTTGATTGCTGCTGGCTGCTCATTGATTTCCTTGAGCATGAAAGTAGGGTAGCCTTCTTTCTGTGCGGCAGTCATATCCCAGTCAACCTCTAAAAATTCCGGTTCAATCGTATTTCCGTTGAGATCCTGTAAATCAATCTTGTTGGCTTCCAGTGTCAGGATTGCATACTCCGGAACGATAAAATAGCGTTTGCTGTACTCAATAAATGCGGTCAGATCGGATGCAATAAAGGAACCTTCTTTGCTGGTTGCAGCAACCATTGGGCTGACATTGCGGACTGCATAGATAACACCCGGACGATTTTCGAACATAATACAGAATGCGAAAGAACCTTTCAGAAGAGGAATTACTTCCTTGATCGCTTCAATAGGATTCTCTCCATCGTAGAATTTGTCAAAAAGCGCAGCAGCAACTTCGGTGTCCGTCTCGGAAATCAGACGATCCTCCAGATCGTATGTTGTTGCAAGTTCGTGATAATTCTCAATGATTCCGTTGTGGATCAAAGCAACATTTCCGGATTTGTGAGGATGTGCATTGGCATTGGTTACGCCACCATGCGTTGCCCAACGGGTATGACCGATACCGCAGGTCGCATCGTTATCATCACAGATCGCACGTAAATCTTTTACTTTTCCGGCTGTCTTTCGAATCGAAATTTTTCCGTTCTCCTTAAAGTAAGCGATTCCGGCACTGTCGTAGCCACGGTACTCTAATTTCTCCAATCCTGTCAGTAAAATGTCCTGTGCCTTTATATTACCAGTAAAACCTATAATTCCACACATAGTGAACCTCCATTATTCAATTCATTATTCATTTACGGATTATAACCTTTTGTTTTGACGTCTCCATCATATTTGTAGTTATATTACGCAGTCCGTATCTACGACCAGGCATCCGCTGAATTTTCGACGACCTGATACCTCGTGAACCAACAGGCTTCCCCTGCTGATGCGTAGCGCTAAAGTTTTTAACTTTTCGAAATCCGAAACCTCCTGCATTTTCAGACGCCTCTATTCTAACATATAATTGTGACTTTTGTATTGATAATTCATGAAATTTGGCAGTTGAAAAAGTGACAAAATTTAAAAGCAAAAGAAAGCATTATTCGTCATTAAGTAGAGAAAAAGCCAAAATATTGCCAAAATTTATGAAAGGGACTATAATACGAAAAGTTGTTTCAGGGTAGGAGTAAGAGTATGACAAAAGAGAGAGATTATTTTTTTGACAATTTAAAAGCAGTATTAATATTTCTGGTAGTATTGGGACATTTCCTGCTGCCGATTCACGGAGACAATCCGCTTGTTGTGGTAAAACGTCTGATTTATATATTTCATATGCCACTCTTTGTATTTGTTTCCGGTTATTTTGCAAAAAAGATATATAAGAATGGACAGTATAATTTTAAAAAGATACTGTATTTGATTAAAGCATATGTTTTGTTCGTCATAGCCATTCAGATTGTATATGCAATCTGCGGATTTGAAGATTTCGTGGAGATTAATTTCTTTTCCCAGAGTGGAGCACCATGGTATTTGTTCGCCATGATCGTATGGTATCTTACAATACCTTTGATTCGCAGATGCAGGCCGCTTCCGGTCATTATTGTGAATATCGGATTGGCTCTGGTAGCAGGCTATTTTAAAAATGTTGGTGATTTCCTGTGCCTGTCACGTATATTGGTGTTTGGTCCGTTTTTCTATATTGGATATTATATGGAACAGCCTGTGTTGGAAAAGGCATTGCGCCCATCGTATCGGAGACTTGTCGTGCCGGCAGCAGCATCCATTTGTGCTGTGGTACTGTTGTTCGGTGGAAAAATGAAAGATGAACTTGGAATGGTGTATGAAAATATACCCTATCATGAACTGGATCATATGATGGAAGGACCGTTCGTACGATTCTCATTGATGGGGGCAGCATTTCTGATTTCGTGGGCAATCATGTTCTTTGTACCAAGAGAAAAAACAAAATTGTCCTTTATTGGACAGAATACAATGCCAATATACATGTTGCATCGTATCTTAAGAGATGTCCTCATGTTTGCTGGAATCTATGATTATCTCGGTGAATGGGGTTGGTTTACACTGTTTGTATTAATCTGTCTGAGCATCAGCGTGATTTATATACTGGTCAATCCAAAAGTCGTAGAAAATGTAAACAATATCTTAGCCTTACATAAATTCAAAGGAATGTCAAAGAAACAACTTCGCACCTGAAAACTTAATAAAATTTCCAAGGAATACGTTTTAAAAAAGTCAGAAAGAGGGCAGAATACATCTTTTTGTAAAAGAAAGTATTCTGCCCTCTTTCGTCCTTTAATCAATAAAAGCGAATTACTTATCTAATCCATTATTTTTGATGTTCTGTTTCATCATTGCACGAACTTTCAGTGGAAGTCCAAATAATGTAATGAAACCATCTGCATCATGGTGGTCATACTGATCGCCAGTTGTGAAACTTGCGAGTGACTCACTGTAAAGAGAATATGGAGAAGTTGTACCGGCTTTGATGATGTTACCTTTGTAAAGTTTGAATTTTACTTCACCGGTTACATATTCCTGCGTAGAAGTAACAAATGCCTGGATAGCCTCACGAAGTGGTGTAAACCATTTTCCTTCATATACAACATTTGCCAGACGGTTGCCCATCTCTTTCTTTGCAGATAATGTATCACGGTCGAGAACAAGTTCCTCAAGCTGATCATGTGCCTCCATAAGGATTGTTCCACCAGGAGTCTCATAGACACCACGGGACTTCATACCAACTACACGGTTCTCAACGATATCGATGATACCGACACCATGCTTTCCGCCGAGACGGTTCAGTTCACGGATGATATCGGAAACTTTCATTTTCTTTCCGTTTACAGAGGTAGGAACACCTTTCTCAAAAGTCATAGTTACATATTCGCCTTCATCCGGAGCTTTCTCAGGAGAAACACCGAGAACAAGAAGGTGATCATAGTTTGGCTCGTTAGCAGGGCTTTCCAGCTCCAGACCTTCGTGGCTGATGTGCCATAAGTTACGGTCACGGCTGTAACTTTGATCGGTTCCGAATGGAAGATCGATGCCATGTGCCTTGCAGTACTCAATCTCTGCTTCACGGGAATCCATCTGCCACTTGTCATCACGCCATGGAGCGATGATCTTGATATCTGGAGCAAGTGCCTTGATACCAAGCTCGAAACGAATCTGGTCATTTCCTTTACCGGTAGCACCGTGGCAGATTGCAACAGCGTTTTCTTTTCTGGCAATTTCAACTAACTTCTTTGCAATGCCAGGACGTGCCATAGCAGTTCCTAATAAATATTTGTGTTCGTATACAGCACCAGCCTGTACACAAGGGATGATATAGTCATCACAGAATTCATCGGTGATGTCTTCGATGTATAATTTGGTAGCGCCGGATAATTTGGCTCTCTCTTCAAGTCCGTCTAATTCTTCACCCTGGCCGCAATTGATACAGCAGCAGACAACGTCGTAATCATAAGTCTCCTTTAACCAAGGGATAATAGCGGTAGTATCAAGACCACCTGAATAAGCTAATACAACTTTTTCCTTCATAAGTTCATATCCTCTCTTTATGTTCTTGTGTTTTTTAAACTATTCATACTATACAACATTCCAAAACGATAAGCAAGTGAAAAAATATACATAAATGTGTATAAATATTCATAAATTTGTGAATATTTGCTATTTACGGATGAGAAAAGAAGTACTATTATATATGAAGCGAAAAGAATTGCCGGTTTTGTATAGGAACGCAGCAGTTCGTATATTATGATTAAAGGGTCAAAAGGTATCATCGATGCATGCTTGCATGCAATTCGATGTATACCTTAGTGACCCGCACTACACCGAGAAAGTAGCAATTTGCTGCCCAAATGCAGCAAATTAGCGGATTTCGAGGTGGAGTCAGATTACGGGAATGCGTAGCATGTAGTAATCTGATTAATCATAAATGAGGGGCAAAATACCTTTTGACCCTCATATCATATTATATAGAAGAAAAGGAAGAAACACATGATTAAAGTAGGTATTATCGGAGCTACCGGTTATGCAGGCGCTGAGCTGGTACGCATTTTAATGAATCATAAAGAAGCGGAGATTAAGTGGTTTGGATCACGAAGCTACATCGATCAGAATTATGCAGATGTATATCAGAATTTTTTTGAAATCGTAGATGCAAAGTGTCTGGATGACAATATGGATGAACTTGCTTCCCAGGTTGATGTGATTTTTACTGCAACACCACAGGGATTTTTAGCAGGTGTACTGAGCGAGGAAATCTTAAGTAAAGTAAAGATTGTAGATCTGAGTGCCGATTTCCGAATCAAAGATGTTGCTACTTATGAGAAATGGTACAAGATCGAACACAAGAGTCCGCAGTTTATTGAAGAAGCCGTATACGGATTATGCGAGATCAACAGAGAAAAGGTAACAAAAGATACAAGACTGATTGCTAATCCGGGTTGTTACACTACCTGTTCTATTCTGACTGCCTATCCATTGGTAAAGGAAGGAATCATTGATCCGGATACCTTGATCATTGATGCAAAGTCCGGAACTTCCGGAGCCGGAAGAGGAGCAAAGACACCGAATCTTTTCTGTGAAGTAAATGAAAGTATGAAAGCTTATGGTGTGACAACACACAGACATACACCGGAGATCGAGGAACAGTTAGGATATGCAGCAGGCAAAGAAATCGTGATTAATTTTACCCCGCATCTTGTACCGATGAACCGTGGTATTCTTGCAACAGAGTACGCAACATTGAATAAGAAAGCAGACGGAACTTATCCGACATATGAAGAGATTAAGGCAGTATATGATAAATATTATGCAAAGGAACGTTTTGTCCGTGTGCTGAAAAAAGGCGTATGCCCGGAGACAAAGTGGGTTGAGGGAAGCAATTATGTAGATGTCAATTTTGTAATTGATGAGCGTACCGGAAGAATTGTTATGATGGGTGCTTTGGATAACCTTGTAAAAGGCGCAGCAGGACAGGCAGTACAGAATATGAATTTACTCTTTGGGCTTGATGAAGCAGAAGGCCTGAAGATGGTTCCGATGTTTCCTTAAGTAATTGAAATGTTCCATATAATGAGGTGAACAATGAGTGATTTAGAGTATAAAATTCGGCCGATGACACTAGACGACTATGACGAGGTATATGCGCTGTGGATGCAGATTCACGGTTTCGGAATCCGTTCCATTGATGATTCAAAAGAAGGTGTGGAACGCTTTTTAAAGAGAAATCCTACGACCAGTATGGTTGCAGTGTCAGAGGGTAAAATTGTCGGAGCAATTCTGTGTGGACATGATGGACGAAGAGGCTGTCTGTATCATGTCTGCGTACATGAAAATTATAGAAAACATGGCATCGGCAAGAGTATGGCGGTTGCATGCATGCGGGCACTGCAGGAAGAAAAAATTAACAAAGTCTGTCTGATCGCCTTCAAAAGCAATGAACTTGGAAACCATTTCTGGAAGGAAGCCGGATGGGATTTCCGTGAGGACTTAAATTATTATGATTTTACGTTGAACGAGGCAAATATTACAAGGTTCAATCAGTAAGATGGATACAACAGGAAAAGCGAGGAGAATTATGAACGAGCAGAATATGGACGCAGTAATGGAAAAAGCACAGGTACTGATTGAGGCTTTGCCATACATTCAGCGTTTTAACAGAAAAATTATTGTAGTAAAATATGGCGGATCTGCCATGGTTGACGAAGAATTAAAAGAACATGTAATCCAGGATGTTACATTGCTCAAGCTGGTTGGCTTTAAACCAATCATCGTGCATGGCGGTGGCAAGGAAATCAGCAAATGGGTTGCAAAGGCAGGCATGGAGCCGGAGTTTATCAATGGACTTCGTAAAACCGATGAGCCGACAATGGAAATCGCTGAGATGGTACTGAACCGTGTCAACAAGTCACTTGTAAAAATGGTACAGGAACTTGGTGTACGTTCTGTCGGTATCAGTGGAAAGGATGGCGGTCTCCTTAAGGTCGACAAGAAATTATCCAATGGTCAGGATATCGGATTTGTAGGCGAAGTAAAAGAAGTAAATCCCAAGATTCTTTATGATCTGTTAGAAAATGATTATCTTCCAATTATATGTCCAATTGGTATGGATGACAACTATGATACATACAATATCAATGCGGATGATGCAGCGTGTGCGATTGCTCGTGCCGTATCTGCGGAAAAGCTCGCTTTTCTTACGGATATCGAAGGTGTATACAAAGATCCGGAAGATAAGTCTACACTGATTTCCGAACTGACAGTTTCTGAGGCAAGAAAGCTGATTACAGATGGTTTTATCGGTGGCGGAATGCTTCCTAAGTTAAACAACTGCATTGATGCAATCGAAAATGGCGTATCCCGCGTACATATTCTGGACGGAAGAATCGCACATTGTCTGCTTCTTGAAATCTTTACCAATAAGGGAATCGGTACAGCAATTCTCGGAGATGGAGAGGGCCGTTTTTACAACGAACAGGCATAGTAAGCAGCAACGGAGATAGTGTCAAGATTGAAAGAGGATAAAAAAATGAACAAACAGGAATATATCAATACTGCAGAGAAGGAACTTCTGCATACATATAATCGTTTTTCACTGGTGTTAGATCATGGAGAGGGCGTTCATCTTTATGATACGGACGGGAAGGAATATCTGGATTTCGCAGCGGGCATCGCCGTATGTGCACTCGGATATGGAAACAAGGAATACAACGATGCACTGAAAGCACAGATCGATAAGCTGCTTCATACATCCAATCTGTATTACAATGTTCCAACAATTGAGGCTGCAAAGAAAGCGCTTGCAGCGAGTCAGATGGATCGCATCTTTTTTACGAACAGTGGAACAGAGGCAATTGAAGGTGCAATCAAAGCTGCAAAGAAATATGCATATACCAGAGACGGTCATGCGGGACATGAAATCATCGCAATGAAGCATTCTTTCCACGGAAGAAGCATCGGAGCACTTTCTGTAACAGGTAATGCACATTATCAGGAGCCTTTTGAGCCATTGATGCCGGGTGTGAAATTTGCAGAGTTCAACAATCTCGAAAGTGTAAAAGAACTTGTGACAGACAAGACCTGTGCAATCTTAATGGAGACTATTCAGGGTGAGGGCGGAATTTATCCGGCTGAGCAGGCATTTATCGAAGGCGTACGCAAACTTTGTGACGAGAAAGATATTCTGCTGATTCTCGATGAAATCCAGTGTGGAATGGGACGTAGCGGCAAGATGTTCGCATGGCAGAATTATGGTGTGAAGCCGGATATTATGACCTGTGCAAAAGCACTTGGCTGCGGTGTTCCGGTCGGTGCATTTTTCATGACACAGAAGGTGGCAGACAAGTCACTGGCACCTGGAGATCACGGAACAACATATGGAGGAAATCCATTCGTTGGAGCAGCTGTATCTACAGTGTTTGACCTGTTCGAAAAGCAGAATGTGCTTGATAATGTCAATGCAGTGGCACCGTATCTGGAGCAGAAATTAGATGAATTAGTGGCAAAATACGATTTTCTTACCGCGAGAAGAGGAAAAGGTCTCATGCAGGGACTTGTATGTACCCTTCCGGTTGGACAGGTTTCTGCAAAAGCTTTGGAGCAGGGGTTGATCGTAATTACTGCCGGAGCAGATGTACTTCGTTTTGTTCCACCACTTGTGATTGAAAAACAGCATGTGGACGAAATGATCGAAAAATTGGAAAAAGCACTTCTTGCTGTAAAAGAGGCGTAAAAAAATATACTTGTAATAAATGTAAAAAGTCGTTAAAATAGAGGATGCATTGAGACTCCTTTCTGAATTAATTTAAGGAAAGGGAAAATATGAGATATATTGGCAAAAAGTGTTTGATAATCCTGATGTGTATAGGAATCCTTACCGGATGTGGATCCGGTAAGGATACGGCTGTTTATCTGGAAGAAGAGAGACAACAGGAAGTATGTGATACGCAGCAGGTGAGTGAGATGCCGGAAGAGGAAAAATCTGTCACAGTTTATGTGTGCGGTGCAGTCAGAAAGCCCGGAGTTTATACATTAGCGAGCGGGCTTCGGCTCGCAGATGCTGTGGACGCAGCAGGTGGATTTAAAAAATCCGCGAGTAAAGATGCATGGAATCTCGCGGAGAAACTTACTGATGGAAGCATGTACAGCATTCCAACGAAGGCGGAGGCAAAGTCTTTGGAATCTACAGAGACCGGCAAAGAAAAGTCTGCGCAACCGGAAGATGGAAAAGTTCACATCAATACGGCAGGAATAGAGGAACTTATAAAACTTCCCGGCGTCGGTCAGGCGCGTGCGGAAGCGATTATTTCTTACAGGGAGGAACATGGAGCATTTGTTTCGGCCGAAGATATTATGAAAGTTTCCGGTATAAAAACGGCACTTTTTGAAAAAATGAAAGACAATATAGCAGTTGATTGAGGTGTAATATGGCAAAGAAAGTTCTCGTAGTTGACGATGAGAAGTTAATTGTAAAAGGAATCCGTTTTAGTTTATTGCAGGATGGAATGGAAGTGGATTGTGCATACGATGGAGAGGAAGCTCTGGCTATGGCCAAGGCGAACGAATATGATATGATTCTTTTGGATATCATGCTTCCAAAAATGGACGGGTTTGAAGTGTGTCAGGCAATACGTGAATTTTCTGATATGCCGATTGTTATGCTGACTGCGAAGGGCGATGATATGGACAAAATTCTTGGACTGGAGTACGGTGCAGATGACTATATCACAAAGCCGTTTAATATTCTGGAGGTAAAGGCGCGTATCAAAGCAATCATGCGTCGTACATCTGGAAACAAAGAGAAGAAAGTAAACAGTTCTGAAATTAACAAGGGAGATTTGAGACTGGACATGGACAGCCGCAGACTTTTTATTCTTGGAAGGGAAGTAAATCTGACAGCAAAAGAGTTTGATTTGCTGGAGCTTTTGGTCAAGAATGAAAATAAGGTATATAGTAGAGAAGATCTGCTTGGTCTTGTATGGGGAAAAGATTATCCGGGAGATGTGCGTACAGTGGATGTACATGTGCGTCGTCTGCGTGAAAAGATTGAAGCAAATCCAAGTGAGCCAAAGTATGTGCATACCAAGTGGGGTGTTGGATACTACTATAATCAGAAGTAGAAAGGGTTTCCCATGCGAAAGAGTAAACAGTTACTTGCTTTTTTTAAAAGTTTAAAATTTCGATTGATTCTTTTTATTCTTGTTCTTGCGATTGTACCGAGTCTTATTCTGGCAGCAGGACTGTTAAATTCCTACGAGTCCAGAGCGGTATCCATTCGCGAGAGTGAGATTCTAAGTCAGGCCAAAATTCTGGCAAATCAGATAGCAACCAGTGATTATATGAATATGGATGAAGAGGTGGAATCCAGCACGATTCAGGCGCAGATTGATATGCTTACAACAATTTACGATGGACGTGTGATAATTGTTGATCGTAACTTCCGTGTATATTGTGATACCTATAATCTCGATGATCATAAGATGATTATTGCTGAGGAGGTTATTCGCAGTTTCCGGGGGGAGGACATTACACATTATGATTCGGAGAATCATTATATCGAGATGACAATTCCTATCAGTAATCCCAATGACAGCAGTGACAAGGTGCTTGGGGTGATGTTGATTAGCGTATCCACAGATAATATCCAGATCAATCAGGGATATTTGCGGCAGATTGCAACCATTATTGTTGTAATTGTGGCAGTCGCAATGGTGTTCTTTGGTGTACTTATGGTGCTGCATTTTCTGAAGCCTTTTGCAAAGATTTCGGAAGGAATCAGTGCAATCAAGGAAGGATATGGAGATGATTGTCTTCAGGTAAACAATTACACGGAGACAGCACAAATCTGTGATCGTTTTAACCAGATGCTCAGCCGGATGAAAGTTATGGACGATTCCCGGCAGGAATTTGTCTCGAATGTGTCTCATGAGTTAAAGACACCAATGACATCAATGAAAGTTCTTGCAGATTCCATTAATACAATGCCAGATGCACCGGTAGAATTGTATCAGGAGTTCATGGAGGATATTACCAATGAGATTGAGCGTGAGACGAAGATCATCAATGATCTGCTTTCTCTGGTAAAAATGGACAAGTCTGCAGCTGATTTGAACGTTACGACGGTCAATGTCAATGAACTGTTAGAACAGATTTTAAAGCGTTTGCAGCCGATTGCGGATAAGCAGAAAGTAGAGCTTGTACTTGAAAGTTTCCGTCCGGTTACGGCGGAGGTTGACGAAGTGAAAATTACACTTGCGATTACCAACCTGGTGGAGAATGCCATCAAATATAATCGCAACGATGGAGAGGGGTGGGTACATGTTTCCCTCAATGCGGATCATCAGTATTTTTACTTGAAAGTAGAGGATTCCGGAATTGGTATACCAGAAGAATCCTTAGAACATATTTATGAAAGATTCTATCGTGTGGATAAGTCACATTCCCGCGAAATTGGTGGAACGGGACTCGGACTTGCCATCGCACGTAATTCTATTTTGATGCACCGGGGTGCAATCAAAGTACATTCGGTATTGGGTGAGGGAACGACATTTGATGTGCGAATTCCTTTGAACTATATTGCGTAGGAGATGCTTATGAAAAAGAAAATATGTGCAATACTCCTGCTGTGTGTATGCTTACTTGTGTTGCTGAGTGCATGTGGTAAGGAGAAAAAGACCGGTGAGTATCAGGTGTTTTATCTGAATGCAGATGTTACCAGAATCATACCGGAGAAGGTTGAGTTAAAATCCTCGCAGGAGGATGAAAAAATGGAGGAGCTTTTGAAAGACTTAAAAAAGCGGCCGCAGGATGCGTCTTTGCGTCAGACGATTCCCAATAAGGTAAAAGTGCTTGGCGTAAGTACTGCGACATATCAGATTACGGTCGATTTCAGCAAAGAGTATTACGATATGAGTCCGACGCAGGAAGTTCTCACAAGAGCAGCTATTGTAAAGACACTGTTACAGATCAAGAAATATTCTTATGTCATGTTTACGGTGGAGTCCGAACCGCTTCTCAACAGTAGTAAGAATGCGGTAGGCTCCATGAGCGAAGACAGTTTTGTGGAGAATCCGGGAGAACAGATTAACTCCAGCCAGAAGACGACGTTGACGCTTTATTTTTCGAGCAAGGATGGAACAAAACTTGTTCCGGAAACCCGTGAGGTTCATTACAGTTCCAACATTTCTCTTGAGAAACTTGTTATGGAGCAACTGATGGAAGGTCCTAAGACAAAAAAGAAACTGGCCACGATTCCGACAGGAACAAAGCTGATTACAATTACAGTGGTGGATGGAGTTTGCTATGTTAATATGGACGAGACGTTCCTGAATCAGAATCAGGAAATTTCCGAACAGGTCGTATTGTATTCAATCGTAGATTCGCTGACAGAATTGTCAAGCATTGACAAGGTACAGATTTCTATCAATGGTGATACGAGTGGAAAGTGCCGGTATACGTATGATCTGGCACCGATGTACAAAGAAGATATGAGTATTGTAGAGAATGGACAGGAAGAGGTGGATTCTACAGAGTGAGTAAAAGACCGGTTCTTTTGCTTGCGGTAATGTTTTGTGTGGGAATCCTGTCTGCACAAGTAAAAGCAGCTATTGTGCTTGCAGGATTTTTACTTATCTATGCAAAACCATGGAAAGAGAAGGGGATACGAAAGGTAGTGTTTGCGGCAGGCCTTCCCCTTCTGTTTCTTCTTGGCATGTTGTGTATGTGCCGGGAGACAGCATTTCGGCAGAATTATCTGGACAGTATGCAGGATGAACAACAGGTTCGTCTTGCAGGGAGAGTTACGCGTATTGAAGAAAAGGCGCATTGTTTTTATTATTATCTAACGGACTGTACGATCAGTCTGTCTGAACAGCATATGCAGACCAATGATGTGATAGCATATGTTTCTTCCGATGATTATTCCATCGGACAAATCCTTATTGTAGAGGGAACAATTTCATTATTTGATGTCGCACCGAACGAGGGTGCTTTCGATGCAAGACAGTTTTACCAGAGCCAGAAAATTGATTTTGGCATTTGGGTGGAGCACGTGATTGCGGTACACGGAAAACCGGATAGGTATCGTATAATTCTTGAAAATATTCGTCAGCGGCTGAAGAAAAATATAGAAAGCTGCATGGAGGATGGTGCTGTACTTTCTGCCATGATTCTTGGTGAAAAAAGCGGACTTGATGTGGAAGTGAAAAGCCTGTATCAGAAAGCCGGTATATCCCATATTCTGGCAATCTCTGGACTGCATGTTTCTTTTCTGGGCATGGGTTTGTATCGTCTGTTGCGACACAAACTGAGACAGACATACCTGGTTTCTGTCACAATTACAGCTGCTATGATGCTTTCATATGCCATCATGACGGGAAATGGTGTGTCAACGATTCGTGCAGTAGGAATGTTGTGTATTTATTTGCTTGCAGATCTGCTTGGGCAAAATTATGACATGCTTAGTGCATTGGGAGCCATGATTATTGTTTTGTTGTGGAAAAATCCGTTCCTGACGGGGTATAGTGGATTTATGTTTTCGGTAGCTGCGGTGTTGGGGGTAGGTGCAGGACAGGAGGTAATTCTTAAATATGTAAAGTTTTGTGTTGGAAAACAAAAGGAGGAGAGAAAAGCAGAAAATGTCCTGAAACAAAAGTGGAAAGCGCAGAGAGAAGCCCTGTGGATCAGTCTGTCAATCCAGCTTTTTACCCTTCCACTTGTAGCATATCATTATTATGAGATACCAGTCTATGCGATAATTTTAAATCTGTTTGTTCTTGCGCTTGTAAAGTATCTGATGGAACTGGGAGTTTTAGGCGCAACCATCGGACTGCTGTCTTATGGCATTGCAAAATGGATTTTTGTACCTTGTGGGTGGATTCTGTGGGGATACGAGAAGTTGTGCCGGTTATTTATCGGACTTCCGGGGGCACAGTATATTACTGGAAAGCCGGACATGTGGCAGATGCTTGCATATTATATGGGACTTGTGGGCATTCTGTTCGTGCTGTATCGGAAATCGCAATTAGCAGAAGCACAGCTTGCAAAAGAACAGTATGGAAAATTGCAATTTACGAACGATTCTGATGCAGGCAAGGTGAATATATGTAAAAGAATAAAGCAATGGCTGGCAGGGGCTGTACATATTTTCGTGCCGCTTGTGATGTTGTTTCTTGTGCTGGTCTGGCCACAGAAGAAGAGTTTTGAGATTGATTTTCTGGATGTAGGGCAGGGAGATGGCATTTATCTGTGTACGGGCAATGGTGTGGCAATGTTCGTGGATGGTGGCAGCACCGATATAAAAAATGTAGGACAATATCGCATTCTTCCGTTCCTGAAAGCAAAGGGGGTTCGAAAAATTTCCTGCTGGTTTGTCAGTCATACGGATGCAGATCATATTTCCGGCCTTGAGGAAGTACTCGCATCCGGTTATCCAGTAGAGCGGTTATTATTTGCAGAGGCGGTAAAGAACAAAGAGAAAACAAAAAGTCTGGCAAAGCTGGCAGAAAAAGCAGGGACGGTCGTGCAATACATGGAAGCGGATGAAACTTTATACATTAAAAATGCAACCATTCGATGTCTCTATCCGCAGGCAATGGTGCAAAGCGAGGATATCAATGAGCAATGTCTGGTGCTTTGCTATGAAGAAGGTGGTGTGAAAGCTTTGTTCGCCGGAGATATTTCATCGGAGATTGAAAAGGAAATTCTAGAGAGAGCGTGTGTAGAACATGTGCAGATTTATAAGGCAAATCATCATGGGTCCCGCTTTTCGAACGGAGAGGAATGGATGCAGGCACTGCGCCCGCAGATCACGGTTGCATCTGCAGGAAAGAATAACCGGTATGGACATCCGAGCGCGGAGGCCTGTGACCGCATTCGGGCGAGCGGAAGTGCTTTTTACTGTACAACAGAATATGGAAGAATTCGTGTGCGAATCGTGGATGGAAAGCTGATCTGCGATGGTTATGTTACGGCACCTTGACACCTTGCAATTTTGTGACGGTTTATTATATAATCAATTCATGAAAACAATTGATAACGACATTAAAACAGGACAATTAAAACAGGTATATCTGCTCTACGGAGAGGAGCAGTATCTGATCCGCCAGTACCGCGACAAGTTAAAGAAAGCAATGGTGGCCGAGGATGATACGATGAACTTTTCCTCTTTCGAGGGTAATGATATCAATCAGAAGGAAATTATCGATCTGGCAGAGACACTGCCTTTTTTTGCAGACCGTCGTATGATTCTGATCGAGGATAGTGGGCTGTTCAAAAAGAGTGCGGAGGAGCTGGCGGATTATATGGCATCTGTGCCGGAGACAACCTGCTTTGTATTTGTGGAGAAAGAAATTGATAAAAAGACAAAAATGTACAAGGCAGTCAACAAAATAGGAAGTGTTGTGGAATTCAAACGACAGACCGATGAGACATTGGCGCGTTGGATCAATGGCCGTATCCGCAGAAATGGAAAAAATATTACAGGAGATGCCTATGCGCTGTTCGTTCAGAAAACAGGAACGGATATGGAGAATATAGACAAGGAACTGGAAAAACTGCTCTGCTACACTCTGGACAAAGAGTATATTGATGTGACAGATGTGGAAGCTGTCACAACAGAACAGACGGAGAATAAAATTTTTGATATGGTGGATGCGGTTGCAGCACATCAGCAGAAACGCGCGCTTGATCTGTATTATGATCTTTTGGCATTAAAAGAGGCACCGATGCGTATTCTTTATCTGATTTCCAATCAGTTTCAGCGGCTTATGATCGTCAAGTCCATGTCGAATCAGGGATTTGCCAACAAAGAAATTGCGTCCAAAGCCGGATGCCCGGAGTGGGCAGTTCGCAAATATCAGGCGCAGTGCAGATCGTTTACGCTGGAGCAGTTGAAACAGGCGATAAAGGATGGGGTAGAGTATGAGACTGCAGTAAAAACAGGACATATGAATGACCAGATGGCGGTGGAATTGTTTATTGTGGCATATAGCAGAAAGAATTAATCGTTTATAACGATTCAGAATTCAAAAGTAATTTTTATACAACAAAAAAGCACTCAGCATGACGGTACTGAGTGCTTTTATATTTATAGGGTGATTATAGTTAAAACAAATTAAGCAACACCGTTTACTAATTTTGCTAAACGGGAAACTTTGCGAGCTGCATTGTTCTTGTGGTAAATTCCCTTAGAGCATGCGCTCTCGATAACGGAAGAAGCATTCTTGAATGCAGCTTCTGCAGCAGCCTTATCGTTAGCAGCAACAGCAGCCTCTACCTTCTTGATTGCTGTCTTAACTTCTGAACGAACAGCCTTATTCTTTGCAGTCTTTGTCTGAGTAACTAAAATTCTCTTCTTAGCAGATTTAATGTTAGCCAATCTGTACACCTCCAAATTCAAATATAATCGTTTTAAGTAATGTTAAATAACAAATATTATGCGGTGAAACAGACACGGACGCTCCATCGCAAACATACTAGAATATAATATGCCAACCTTGTCTTGCTGTCAATACATATTCTTAAAAAAAATGGGAAAAATTAAGTTATATTTGGAAACAGACATGTAGTATTTGCTTATCTTGATAAAAGGAGGGAATGTGTATTGATGGAAAGTTATCCGATTCGTACCGATCTGGCATTAGAATCGCAGGAGCGCTTAAAAAGGGACAGAGGAAATGTAAGGGGAATTCGTTTCTTTGAAGAAAAAAGGAAAAATGGAATTATTGTCAGTACGGTTGTTATCGATACGGAAAATGCGGCAAAAGCGATGGGGCGGCCGAAAGGAACTTATGTGACGATTGAGGCACCGGAGATGATTGAGGAAGATGCCGGATATCACAGGGATATTTCGATGGAACTGGCAAAGATTTTGCGTGATATGCTTCCAAAGAGCAAATTCCCAAAAATAAGTGAAAATATGGAAACGGGAATTGATGTTTCTGTACTTGTGGTGGGACTGGGAAACCGGGAGGTGACACCGGATGCCTTAGGACCGAAGGTGGTTGATAATATGTTTATCACGCGCCATATCATAAATGAGTTTGGGCGTTATGCTTTTTCGGATGAAAATGTCAGCAGAATCAGTGGTATTGTGCCGGGAGTGATGGCACAGACTGGAATGGAATGTGTGGAAATTTTAAAAGGAATTGTAAAGGAGACGCAGCCGGAACTGATCATTACGGTGGATGCGCTGGCGGCGCGCAATGTCAAACGCCTTGGACGAACAATCCAGTTGACGGATACTGGTATTACACCGGGAAGCGGCATTGGAAATCACAGAAATGCCATCAATGAACAAAGTCTTGGACTACCGGTTATATCGCTTGGTGTGCCGACCGTTGTCAATGCAGCCACGATTGTTGCAGATGCGATGAGTGAATTGATTGAAGCGGAGGCATCGTCCTGCCAGGATCTGGAGAAACTTGATGAACAGCAGAGGCAGGAATTGGCACATGGGCTTTTGTCACCGAAATTGAATGAGCTGTTTGTTACACCAAAGAACATCGATGAATCAATCAAGCAGTTGAGTTTCCTTCTGTCGGAAGGACTTAATATTGCATTGCTGGGGAATAAGGAGGAAAATGCGGGCATATAATTATTCGAGGTGGTGATAATTTGCGAAAGTCCAGAGCACGGTGGAGACAGTGCATTCTGTTTTGCATTGTTATAATAAGTATTTTTCTGATTTGGAGTTTCCTCTGCCGTCATGCAGACGGAATGGTAGAAAGCATGGGACAGAATCTGTCCATAAAATTTTATAACGGAGTTCTGAATCTCTATGCCCCGGCATTCATTGAATCTCAGAAGGAAGGAGTGCCGGGGATGTATCGGGATGTAACGGCCAGTATATATCCGGCAATCGCATACAATGAAGAGGTGCTTTGGTATGAATCGCAGGCAGAGGGGGTGCTTGCCTGCGAAAATCTTGCGGCTCAGGAAAATGAACAGGCAAAACAGATTCTTACGGAAAATCAGCAGGCAAAAGATAATGAAAAAACTACATATGCAGATTCTGAAAAAAAGCAGGAGAATGTTTTGCAAACCGCAAAAGTGGACGAGACTGGAAAAAAGAATAAGAAAAAGAAAGGAAAGGACAAGGGGAAAAAAGAAAAAATCAATCGTAAAAAACTACAGGATTTTGATTATCTGTGTCAGACATTTTATCAGGTGGATAATACGACAACGATCAATAGGGATCAGTTGAATGTCGATGCATTGCTTTCGGAAAACATGAAAATTGATACCAGTGGCGATGGCCCTCAGATATTGATTTATCATACCCATTCCCAGGAAGGATATAAAGACTCTAAGGCGGGAGATGCAAAGACTTCCGTGATCGGTGTGGGGGACCGGCTGACAGAACTGCTCGAAGAAAAAGGGTTTAAGGTATTGCATCATAAAGGAAAGTATGATGTGGGAAAGCGTGACAGGGCATATTCTGTAGCGGCGTCAAATCTGCAGAAAATTCTTGAGGAAAATCCTTCAATTCAGGTGGTGATTGATTTACATAGGGATGGTGTGGCGGAAAGCACACATCTTGTTACGGAGCAAAATGGGAAAAAGATGGCACAGATCATGTTCTTTAATGGATTGAGCCGGACAACAGCCACAGGAGATATTGCTTATCTGAAAAATCCGTATATTGCGGATAATCTTGCTTTTTCTTTTCAGATGCAGCTTGCAGCGGCAGAGTATTATCCGGATTTTACGCGGCGTATTTATCTGAAGGGGTATCGCTATAATATGCATTTTTGTCCAAAATCACTTCTGGTTGAAGTGGGGGCGCAGACCAATACATATGAAGAGGCGGAAAATGCGATGGAACCGCTTGCAGATATCCTTGCAAAGGTGTTGAAATCAGACGACTAAACAGCTTATAATAGAGGTATATTTAAGTGGTCTGATATTCAACTGCAAAGGGGCAAAAGAGATGGAAACAGAAAAACTGATCAGGGAAGCATTTCAGGCGCGGCGTATGGCGTATACGCCGTATTCGCATTTTCAGGTGGGAGCGGCGCTGCTGACAAAAGAAGGTCGCATTTATAGAGGTTGTAATATTGAAAATGCCGCATATACACCGACAAATTGTGCAGAGCGTACCGCGTTTTTTAAAGCGGTCAGTGAGGGAGAACACAATTTTGCAGCGATAGCAATCGTTGGAGGAGCGGAGGATGCCGGTCAGCTGGATTATTGTGCGCCGTGTGGTGTCTGTCGGCAGGTGATGATGGAATTTTGTGAACCGGCTACATTTACGATTATTCTGGCAAAATCAGAACATGAATATTGTATATATAAACTGGAAGAATTATTCCCGATGGGATTTGGACCAAAGAATCTGGAGGAAAACATATGATGAATCGTTTTATCGCATACAATATGCCGAAAATTGAGCTGCACTGTCATCTGGATGGCTCGATGAGTGTGGAACTGACACAGAAGCTGCTTGCCGATATGGGCGAAGAATATACAAAGGAAGAGTTACAGGAGGCTTTGACGGCGCCGATGGACTGTCCGTCTCTTGCAGATTACCTGAAGCGGTTTGATCTGCCGCTTCGCTGTCTGCAGACGAAGGAAGGGCTTCGCGCAGCAGCGGAGGAACTTGCGCTTCGTGCGGCAAAGGAGCAGGTAAAGTATCTGGAAGTACGATTTGCCCCTTCTTTTTCAACGCAGCAGGGACTGAAAATTACAGAGATCATTGAGAGTGTGAATGAAGGATTAAAATCTGCCGAGGCAAAACGCGATATCCATACGGGAATCCTGGTTTGCGCGATGCGGAATCTTGATCAGGAGACAAATCTTTCGATGCTCAAAGATGCAAGAGAACTTCTCGGATCCGGTGTTGTGGGATGTGATCTCGCGGGAGATGAGAAAGCATATCCGACATCCGGGTTTCGTGAGCTTTTTGAGTGGGCAAGAAAGAATGACATGCCTTTTACCATTCATTCGGGAGAATGCGGTAGCACGCTTAACATTCAGACGGCAATCGAGTATGGTGCAAGAAGAATCGGGCACGGAATCGCTATGAAGGACGCCCCGGAACTGATGAAGCTTTGTGCGGATAAGAAGATTGGCGTGGAACTTTGCCCAACGAGCAACTTACAGACCAAGGCGATCAATTCCATCGAGGAATATCCGTTTAAAAAGTTCTACGAAGCGGGAATTCCGATGTCGATTAATACGGACAATCGCACGGTGAGCGATACGACATGTACGGACGAGTATATGAGACTGGTTGATGCAGGGATGTTTAAGGAGGCAATGTGCCAGAAAATCTATATGGCGTCGCTTGCTGCAAGTTTTGCGGATGATTCCGTAAAGCAGGAAGTTTTTAGCAGATGGCCGATTATGTAGTGAACAAAATCTTGAAAAAATCAGATTTTTTCCGTATAATTAAGTTTTGTCAATAACGAAGAGAATGAGCCATTGAAATAGATGGCAGGAGGAACTATATGTCAATCGATCAGAGCAAAATTCGTAATTTTTGCATTATTGCCCATATCGATCATGGCAAGTCTACACTTGCAGATCGTATTATAGAAAAGACTGGTACACTGACCAGCCGCGAGATGCAGGCACAGGTACTTGACAACATGGATCTCGAACGTGAGCGTGGTATCACCATCAAGTCGCAGGCTGTTCGTATTATTTACAATGCGAAGGATGGAGAAGAATATATTTTTAATCTGATTGATACCCCGGGACATGTGGATTTTAATTATGAGGTTTCCCGAAGCCTTGCAGCATGTGATGGAGCAATCCTTGTCGTGGATGCGGCACAGGGTGTTGAGGCACAGACACTTGCCAATGTATATCTGGCACTGGATCATGACCTTGATGTGATGCCGGTAATTAACAAAATTGATCTGCCAAGTGCAAGACCCGATGAAGTCGTGCAGGAGATTGAGGATGTGATTGGAATTGAAGCGGCCGATGCGCCACGCATTTCTGCAAAAACAGGATTAAATATCGAAGATGTACTGGAACAGATCGTGCACAAAATCCCGGCACCGACCGGAGATCCGACAGCGCCGCTTCAGGCATTGATCTTTGATGCAATATATGATTCCTACAAAGGTGTCATCATATTCTGCCGTATCAAGGAAGGTACTGTTAAAGTCGGCACAAAAATCAAAATGATGGCTACCGGTGCAGAGGATCTTGTTACAGAAGTTGGTTATTTTGGAGCAGGGCAGTTTATTCCATGTGATGAATTATCGGCTGGAATGGTTGGATATATTGCAGCAAGTATCAAGAATGTACGGGATACACAGGTGGGTGATACTGTTACGGACAGTGAGCGTCCGTGTGCGGAACCGCTTCCAGGATACAAGAAAGTAAATCCAATGGTTTACTGTGGACTTTACCCGGCAGATTCTGCCAAGTATCCGGATCTGCGTGATGCGCTAGAAAAGCTGCAGGTTAATGATGCTTCTTTGTATTATGAGCCGGAGACTTCGCTGGCACTTGGCTTTGGATTCCGATGTGGATTTTTGGGCCTGTTGCATCTTGAAATCATTCAGGAACGGTTGGAAAGAGAATTTAATCTGGATCTTGTAACGACAGCACCGAGCGTAATTTATAAGGTGCATAAGACAAATGGCGAGGTGATTGATCTGACCAATCCGTCTAATCTGCCGGATCCGTCAGAGATTGAATATATGGAAGAACCGTTTGTGGCAGCAGAAATCATGGTGACCAGCGAATACGTCGGGGCAATCATGAAACTGTGTCAGGAGCGTCGTGGTATTTATATCAGCATGGATTATATAGAAGCAACTCGTGCAGTGATCAAATATGATCTGCCGCTCAATGAAATTATTTATGACTTTTTCGATGCGTTAAAGTCCCGTTCCCGTGGATATGCATCGTTTGATTATGAGATGAAAGGCTATGTGCGTTCAGAACTGGTTAAGCTGGATATTCTGATTAACCGTGAGATGGTAGATGCTCTTTCCTTTATCGTGTTCAAAGAAAGCGCCTATGAGAGAGGCCGCAAAATGTGTGAGCGTTTAAAGAAAGAAATTCCAAGACATTTATTTGAAATTCCGATTCAGGCATCCGTTGGAGGAAAAATTATTGCCCGTGAAACCGTTAAGGCTATGCGTAAGGATGTGCTTGCCAAGTGTTACGGCGGTGATATTTCCCGTAAGAAGAAACTTCTGGAAAAACAGAAGGAAGGTAAGAAACGTATGCGTCAGATCGGAACCGTAGAAGTGCCGCAGGAGGCATTTATGAGTGTACTGAAACTGGACGAAGATTAATGAATATGAAGAATAATTTAGAATTATATGTGCATACTCCTTTTTGCGTGAAGAAATGCGATTACTGTGATTTCCTTTCTTTTACAGCGGACAGCAAGACACAGATTCAGTATGTACATGCACTGCTGAAAGAAATTCGCTTTTATGGCGAGTTGATGCAGTCTTATGAGGTATCTACAATTTATATTGGAGGCGGTACGCCAAGCTGGTTAGAACCGGAACTTCTCATTGCTGTGATGGAACAGATCTACAAAAGTTTTCATGTGAGGGAAGATGCGGAAATTACGCTCGAGTGTAACCCGGGAACAGTCACAATCGCAAAATTCGGAGCTTATAAAAAAGTAGGAATCAACCGGCTTTCTATCGGCATGCAGTCGGCAAATGATGATGAGTTAAAGTCACTTGGGCGAATTCATACCTTTGAGCAGTTTTTAAAAACATACAAGCTTGCGAGAAATCTCGGTTTTCATAATATAAATGTTGATATCATGAGCGGGCTGCCACATCAGACAGTTGAAAAGTTTACCCAGACATTGCAGAAAGTCATCCGTCTAAAACCGGAACATATTTCTGCGTACTCATTGATTATTGAAAAGGGAACTCCTTTTTACGACCGCTATAAATTCGATGTAGTGCGTCAGGAGGCCGGAATGAAAACGGAGGAACTTCCTTCGGAGGATGAGGTATACAGGAGCTTAAAGAAAACGCAAAGTATGTTAAAAGAGGCAGGCTATCATCATTATGAGGTATCCAATTTTGCAAAACCAGGTTATGAGTGCCAGCACAATATTGGATACTGGGTAAGAGAAAATTATCTTGGACTTGGCTTGGGAGCTGCATCGTTAATCGATAATGTACGCTATTCGAATACAAGAGAACTGTATGAGTATAATGAAATCTGTGGAAAGCTCACAACATTGCCGCCAGAGGCATTTGCCGGAGAAGAAGGCATGCCAGCACCGGAAGGACACTGGTTTGGAACAAATCTTCACACCGAGGCTAATGTCATTACCCGCAAAGGACAAATGGAGGAATTTATGTTCCTCGGATTACGCTTGACAGGGGGGGTGACACGCAAGGCTTTCGAGGATGCGTTTGGTATGCCGATTGAAGCGGTATATCCGGAAGTGTTACGCCAATTGAAAGATCAGCAACTTATTCAGCAGCGTGAAGGAAGAATCAAGCTTACGGATCGCGGAATGGATGTTGCCAATTATGTGATGGCTCAGTTTTTATTATAAGTGTATATAAAAAAAGTATAAAATAAAAATAAAATAGCACGAAGGTGTTGACAAGAAAAACCCTTGGTGCTATTTTAATACCAGAACGATATTAGCACTCTAAATAAATGAGTGCTAACAATAAAGATTCCAGATTACAGGAGAATGTGAAATGGGAATGGATAAGGAACAGTTAGGTGAACGAAAAGTAAAAATATTAGATGCAATCATCCGAAACTATCTGGCAACGGGCGAACCGGTTGGATCGCGAACCATTTCCAAGTATACGGATTTGAATTTAAGTTCAGCAACCATCCGTAACGAGATGTCAGATCTTGAGGAACTGGGATATATCGTGCAGCCTCATACTTCTGCCGGACGTATTCCTTCCGATAAAGGATATCGGTTTTATGTCGATCATCTGATGGAAGAGAAGGATCGGGAAGTAAAAGAGATGAAAGACTTCGTCATTGAAAAGACGGAGAAGATGGATCAGGTATTGAAGCAGGTTGCAAAAATGCTTGCCAATAATACCAATTATGCAACACTTGTTTCTGCGCCGACTTACAGCACGAACAAGATTAAATTTATACAGTTGTCAAATGTGGATGAATCTCATATTCTTGCAGTTATTGTTTTGAACAGTAACATTGTAAAGAATCAGATGATAGAGGTCGAGGAACAGCTTGACAATGAGACAATCCTGAAATTGAACATTCTGTTAAATACAGCGCTCAATGGATTGTCACTTCAGGAAATCAACCTTGGCACGATTGCAAAGCTAAAGGAGCAGGCAGGAATCCACAGTACGATCGTTGGTGATGTGTTAGATGCACTGGCGCAGACACTCAGCGAAAACGAAGATTTACAGATTTACACCAGCGGCGCAACGAATATTTTGAAGTATCCGGAGTTGTCGGATGCGGAAAGTGCAACGAATCTTCTTTCCACATTTGAGGAAAAAGATGAACTTTTGAACCTTGTGACAGAATCCCTTTCCGATGATCAGAAAGAGAAAGGAAATGGTATTCAGGTTTATATAGGAAATGAAGCCCCGGTACAGACCATGAAAGACTGCAGTATTGTTACTGCAACATATGATCTTGGGGAAGGCGTGAAAGGAACCATCGGAATCGTTGGTCCGAAACGTATGGATTACGAAAATGTAGTAGATAATTTGAAAAATCTGAAATCCCAGCTGGATGGAATATTTGAAAAGAACAAGCAGGATTCATAGAAAGGCGGTAAAACATGGCAGAGACAAATAACAAGGATGTCACGGAAGAATTAGAAAAGGACAAAGTCGTTGAAGAGACAGTAGATACAGAAGAAAACAAAGCGGCTGAGGAGAGTGCAGAGGAAACAAAAACAGAGGATTCTGCAGAGAAAGAAAATGCACAGGATACAGAAGCAGCTTCGGAAGAGACAGATACAAAAGAAAAGAAAGATGGCATCTTTGGCAAAAAGAAGAAAAAAGATAAAAAAGATGCGCAGATCGAAGATCTCAACGATCGCTTAAGACGTCAGATGGCAGAGTTCGATAATTTCCGTAAGCGTTCAGAAAAAGAAAAATCCCAAATGTTTGACATGGGTGCAAAGTCCATAATTGAGAAAGTACTTCCAATCGTGGATAATTTTGAACGAGGACTTGCAGCAGTACCGGAAGAACAGAAAGATGATGCTTTTGTCACCGGTATGGATAAAGTATATAAGCAACTGATGACAGAGTTCGATTCTATTGGAGTGAAACCAATTGAGGCAGTCGGACAGGAGTTTAACCCGGATCTTCATAATGCAGTCATGCAGGTGGAGAGCGAAGAGTTTGAACCTGGCATTGTAGCACAGGAACTTCAGAAAGGCTATATGTACAAAGATACCGTGGTTCGCCACAGTATGGTAGCTGTTGTAAGTGAATAAGTTTTTTCCCATCTGTTATGGATGGTAAAAATATAAACATGTTAACAAAACAATGAATTGATAAATATAGGAGGATAAGAAAATGGGCAAGATTATTGGTATTGATTTAGGAACAACCAACAGCTGTGTAGCTGTTATGGAAGGTGGAAAACCTACCGTTA
>ERZ1673740.334-NODE-334-length-58026-cov-9.285695_pt1 | contig 58026 bp, 67 predicted proteins | sample MGYA00580221_ERZ1673740 | MGnify/ENA primary metagenome ERZ1673740 (study PRJEB41218, sample SAMN15661786) | gut metagenome | host: Homo sapiens | place: Canada: London | collected 2015-08-20/2019-03-30 | study: EMG produced TPA metagenomics assembly of...
ATTTTCTATTTTTCATTCCAATCAAACGTCATTAAATAAAATCTAAGTGTTATAGTAAGAGTCAAAGCTTGGGCATCATAATCGTTTCATGTAATATGCTAAAACCTATATGATATATAAATTTAGGGACTCTTCAATAAAATAACATTATTAAAGAATCCCTAATCTCTACTTTTTTATAAATTTATTTCAAATATATATTTGGATCAACTTGTATTGAATCTTTCAAAATTTCAAAATGTAAATGTGGTTCATCTGCAATCTCAAACACAGCTGTATTTCCAACAGTTCCTATACTTTGACCCTTTTCCACCTTTTCACCTTCTACTACAAATTCAGAAGTCAATAAATTAGCATACACTGTTTGCATTCCATCACCATGATCTATTACAATAGTTAAACCATATCTAGGATCATTTTTAATTGATTTTACAGTTCCTGCTTCTGCAGCTTTTACAACAGTTGTTTTATCTGCTTTTATATCAATTCCTAAATGTGTAACCCATTCTTTTAATGTTTCAGAATATATCAAATTGTCCTTTGCGTAATCTCTACTTACTTCTCCATCTACTGGTTTTGCAAAATTTAATTCTCTTTTCTCTTCCTTTTTCTCTGTTGCTTGTGAATTTACAGTTTTTGTTGTAGTTTTAGCTTCAGTATTAGTATTGTTTGTTGTAACTTTATTTTTGCTATCTACACTATTTGTAGTAGTATTATTTTTAGTAATATTTGTACCATTTGTTGTTTCATTTGCTGTATTATTAATTTCATTTTTAGACTCTTCTACTGATTTACCAATTTCTGTACTTGCACTTTCTGTATTTTCTGTATTGTTACCAGCTATATTAGCCATTTGTTCTAAAGTCATCGTTCCTTCTTTTACATCATCACTTAGATTTTTACTATATATCATTAATCCTACTAAAATAACTGTTAAAATTGCAACACCCATTATTGAATACATTATTATTTTGTCACTTATCGCCTTACTTCCTTTGTTTTTTATTCTACCATCTCTTCTCATATAATCCTCCTTAAACACTTTATTAATAGAAGTATTTCCTATTTTTAGAAGAATATACATTTATAATTCATTTATATCCTTAATTTCTACTCCTACATAAAAATGTTTAATTATATCTTCATAACTACTTCCTTGTTTTGCCATTGTATCTGCTCCTGTTTGGCTCATTCCTACGCCATGACCATATCCTTTGACTGTAAACTTAACTTTCCCATCCTCCCTTGTAATTTGAAAGTTTGTTGATTTCAATCCTAGTAAAGTTCTTGTTTCTACTCCTGAAATTTCGTGATTTCCAAATTTCACAGTTTTTACTCTATTACTATCTGTGTATTCTAATATTTTTATATCTTGCTCATCAGCAAAATTAATTTGTATATCTTCATATTTTGTTTTTAATTTATTAATTAATTCATCCTCTCCTAATATGACTTCAGAATTATATTGTGTGTAACCTTCTTCACCAGCTGTTTGAACAACCTGTAAATAAGGTAAACCACTTCCTCCCCAAACATTAACCGGAAGTTCTGTTATTCCACCACTATTAGCATGAAAAAAAGCATTAATAGGTTTTCCATCATATGTTACAATTTTTCCTTTTGTTTCATTTACACATTGTTCAATTTTATTCCAGTTTTCTTCTCGTTTTGATTCTTCCCATCTTTCTAACCTAGTTTCTTTTGATACCCAAGCTTGACAACATGTTGAGCTATCACATATATCTGCATTGTCATGTTTTTTATTTTCTATTTTATATATTGTATATGTTCTAGCTACCACAGCTTGTGCCTTTAATGCTTCTTTTTCATAATCCGCTGGCATTTCAGCTGATACTACATTACATAAATATGTATCTAGATTTACTTCTTCTACTTCTCCTGTTTTTTGATGAAGAAGTTTTATTGTTCCATATTTTTTATACTCATATTGGCTTTGAGCATTTTCTTCTACTTTAGAAGTATCATTTATTTCAATATTATTAACTTCTGATGAAGTTTCTTTTTCTCTCTTTGTTAATAGCGCCGGAAAAATAAAACAAATAAAAAGAAATGCAAAAAAATATATAAATATTTTCTTCATTTTTTCACCTTCCTATTCTTTGATTTATGAACTTAGTTTTAATTTCATGTTGTTTAAAATTTTACGCTCTATTCTAGATACTTGTACCTGAGTTACTCCTAGTATTTTAGCAACTTGTGCCTGTGTCTTTTCTTTAAAAAATCTAAGCATTATTACTTCTTTATCTCTCTTTTCTAATCCGTTAATTAGTTCCTTTATTACTAATTTATTGGTTAAAATCTCTTCTTCGTCTCTATTAGTCGAAATTTTTTCAATTAAACTAATTGTATTGCCATCTTTTGCATTTGTATATGTCGCATTTTCAATCGATTCTACTTTTCTTGCAGCTTCTTTTGCTAATATTATATCCTCTTTTGATACATGTAATTCTTTTTCTATTTCATCTATTGTTATTTCTTTTCCTTTTTCATTTAAATATATTTGCTCTAATTCTCTTATTTTAATTCCTAATTCTTTAATACTTCTACTTACTTTTATAGGTCCATCGTCTCTAATATGCCTTTTTATTTCGCCAATCATATATGGAACTGCATATGTTGATAATTTCACTTCAAAATTAGTATCAAATCTTTTTATTGCTTTTATAAAACCTATACAACCAATCTGATATAAATCTTCTAGTTCATAACCTCTACCATTAAACCTTCTTACTATACTCCATATTAACCCGATTATTATCTTGAACTAATTTCTCTAATTCTGTTTTATCTCCCTCTTGGGCTTTTTTTATTGTTTCTATGTCATTTTCGTACATAATCTCCCCACTTTTCTTTTAATCTTTAGTTCTCTAATAACGCTTCAAATTGTTCTTCCTCAGATTCTATTTTCGGTTTAATTATTTTTGACATTGTTACTTTTGTTCCTAATCCTAAAATAGACTCTACTTTCATCTTATCCATAAAACTTTCCATAATCGTAAATCCCATTCCAGATCTCTCTAAATTAGGTTTTGTTGTATATAAAGGCTCTTTTGCCTCATTAATATTTTCAATTCCTTTTCCTTTATCTGAAATTTCTATAATAACCTCGTTTTTCTTTAATTTTGCTGATACTTTAACAATACCTTGTTTTCCATCATATCCATGAATTATGCAATTAGTAACAGCTTCTGATACTGCTGTTTTTATATCAGCTAATTCTTCTATTGTTGGATCAAGTTGAGATGCAAATGCAGCAACTGCTATTCTTGCAAAAGCTTCATTTGAAGATTTACTAATAAACTCTAATTTCATCTCATTATCAAAAACTTCCTTCATATTTTTTAATTCCTTTCTTACCAATTAATTTTTTAATTATTGTCTACAATTGGTATTAATTTTAAAATTCCACTCATTTCAAAGATTCTTCTTACACTTTGTGTTAAGTTACTTATTTCTAACCTTGCACCTAACATATTAGCAAATTTGTATCTACCTATTAATAGTCCTATTCCGGCACTATCCATGAAAGTGACACTATCAAAATCAAATACAATTCTTTTAGGCATATATCTTTCCATTTCATAATCTGCTTTCCTCCTTATCTTTTGAACACTATGGTCATCAATTTCATCTGTCATTTTAAATATTAAAAGCTTGTCCTTTTCATAAAATTTCGATTCCATATTAACCTCCTCCTTGGTTTTATATTATTATAGATTATTTTACATTATTTTCCAATAGTAAAAAATAAGAAGTTTTGTCGATACATTAGAAGTTTTCGACAAAAAATATAACTATTTGCAAATAAAATATTATCCCTATACTTGAAACTACTTTCAAATATAGGGATAATGTTATTAACAATCTCCATAACTTCATCATATGTCATGTTAAATCCTTTAAATACCATTCTTCTCCTCTCCTTTTAACTTTAAGTATTCTTTTTTTACTTTAGATAATACTCTTTTTTTATTTTTCTAACAGTATTTCCTTTAATACGCAGTAATTTTCCTACTTTTTCATCTGTTGTGTTGTTATTTCTTCACAATAATACGAAAAAAGCACTAACTTTTCTTTATAAGTTAATGCTCTTGAACTTTTCAGCATCAATGTATCACTAAATATTTTTTACTGTTTTTTATAAAACTTTTCACACAGCATACATTGCCCGTATTTTTCTGTATACTCTTTATATTGTTCTCTCTTCCCACTGTTTAAAGCAAATGCTTCTTCTATCTTTCCTTCTAATATTTTTTCATTAAATGATGAGTTTAATCTTTCTATTATTTCACTCATTTTCTCTAAAAAGACATTTCCTATCGGACTTATTAACTTCCAAGCACATAAATAGACATTTCCTTTTATATCTAAAAAGAAATATGGGTTTTTCAATGTTTCTTTTGTATTCATACAATTACATTTTTTTAATAAATTATGATCTAATTTTTTTGCCTTACCTATTTTTAATGCTTTGTTCTGTACTAAATACTTTATTTCATATTTCAATTCAGGCTGATACTTTTTCAATTCTCTAACCTTTTGTAAATCTACTCCACCTTCTTTATGGAAAGGATCATCAGAAAATCTTATTGAAGAAATTTTACCATTAAATTCTTTTAATTTTTCTAATGTGTTATCTTTGTAAAAGTATATTCCATTTGATTCAAGTTCAATTTCTATCTTTCCTAGTTCGTGTATTTTTCTAATTGTATACATTAGTAAATCCTTTTCTATAAAAATTTCTCCACCCGTTAAAACTATTTTTTTTGTATTTTGAGGAATTTCATTAATAATCCTATCTATTTGAAATTTGGATAAACTTTTTAAATTATTTTTTCTATTTCCCATATAGCAATGACTACAATTAGCATTACATTTTTCTGTTAATATAATATTAAAATAATACACTGTCTTTTCCCTTTCTTAATATGTTAATAAGAATTCTACATCATCTAAATTAGTTACCAATGCTAATTGAGCACGTATTACCTCTAACATTTGATTATCAAAAATTGAGCAACAAGATGAACATCTTTCTGGAACTTCTTTTCTTATTTTTCTTGCCTGCTCTCCAGTCATTATTTCCTCTAATTCACCTTTTTCTCCTTTTATTAATCCGTAATGTGAATGTTCAATATCTTTTATCTTTTCCCAATGTGTGCATATTACTAAGTTTGGTCCATATAAAATCGGAGATAACATAGAACTATAACATCGACTTGGCTTAACATTCTCTTCTATTTTTCTATCGTAGTAAGTATAGTCTAAATCTCTTGGTATTTGTACATGTAATAGATTGTATTTATTGTAATTTTGTTTTAATTCGATCAATTCATTAGCGACATTTTTAGTTATTGGATGTTCTTCTATTTTTTCTCCAATAGGTACTAAAATTTTTACAATCTGAAAACTATCCGCTCCAGCCTCACCTAATTTCTCTGCTGTACTAATATAACTTCCTTCGTTTTCTGGTCTCATACAAGTTCTAGCCCCTATCATCATAGTATCTTCTCTTCCAAATTCTTTTCTTTTTTTGCATAATTTTTTTATTAAATCCATTGAATCATCATAGGTAAACGGTTCTTCTTTCTTTTGACCTGAATATATATTATAAGACTTATTGTTTGTTCCTGGTAAACTTATTCTTACATAGTAAGCATATTTAGCTAATGTTTCTATCAATTCTTCATCCATCATACTTCCTGCTGATATATATACAGGTTTCATATTACATTCCTCAACCGCATATTTAATAATCTTTGAACGGTATGGATACATATCTGGATTTCCTTCTCCAGACATTTCAAATCTTATTGAATCACAGCCTCTTTGTTTCGAATATCTACTTATTTCTTTTAAAACTCTTTTATAATGTTCAAAATCAAAATTATTAAAATTTAAATTTTCTTGTGCCCATTTTCTAGTATCAACTGCTAAACAGTCTTTACAATTAAAATCACAAAAATTATAATCGTGTGAATCTAAAGACACTATTGGTAATTCAGTAATTTCTTTTTTTAAATATCTTAACATCAAATTAGCATAATCTAATATACTTAATGGATAAAAATGTTGGTTTTGAATCATATTTAATTCACAAATAACCCTATTACTCTTTTTGTGTAGTAATATTAAACTTTTTGCTTTCATTAATTTCTCTTTTTCTGACATTTCAGTAATTGCTTTTTCTATATATCCATTGTCTATTTTTTCTACTTTTAAACTATTCAATTCAAATAAATTATTATTCTTATTTATTGCAATCTGCATTTATATTCCCCCTATATAAGATATTTTTTATAATCTAAATTATATATATAATTCTCTCTATTTTTAATTTCATTTTGTATTTTTATCATTTGAGATAATGCACTCGAATAATTTTGTATATTTAATATTTCTTTAGCTAATTCCATATTATAGAATTTATTAATGTTTTTATTTACAACACTAACATAAGACAATTTTAAATCTTCAAAAGCAGGTATTCCATTAATAATAGAATTATTTTTTGTAGCTGTATAAAATCTTTCTATTACATTTTCTTCTTTATCAATATGAACTCGACAAATATAGTTTTCATTAAATGGCATATATTCTAAAATATAATACCCATTATCAATTATAGTAATATTGTTGTTTTCTTCTTTTAAAACAAATGGCTCTTTTATCTTTAAGATTTTTTTCACTGTTATACAACATTTTTCCTCCATAAAAATAGATATTTTATATTCTTCTATGTCTTTTAAGTATGTAGAAGTTAAATATTTCATCTCAAATACCTTTCTAAATCTAAATTCATATATTTATTATTTTTATTTTTTATACTTTGTAATAACTTATCCCTTGTTTCATTAGCTATACTATATTCTGCTTTACTAATTTTCCCCATATTAAGTGCTTCCTGTAATTCTTCTTCATCTAATACTTCAATATTTTCTTGAACAACAGTTATATCTGTATATAAATCATCATAATATGGAATTCTAGTTTCTTCATCTAAACCATTCTTCAAACTAATATCAAAATAATATTCTAATCTTTCTTTCTTTTCATTAAAATATACTCTCATTGCATAATTTTCATTTTTGGGTAAAACTTCAACTATATAATAGTTATTATCTATAAGACACAAACCATTTTCTAATATGAACGGCTTTTCTATATTTAAAATTTTTTTAATTGAAAGATAATAATCTTCTTTATCATAATAAATTTCTAATTTATATTTATTTACATCTCTTAAATATGTTTTACTAATCAATTTCTCTCTCATCTGTTTCCTTTTCTCCTTTTTTCATAATTTTATTCTTATCTATTGTATATAAATATTTATTTCCATTTAAACTTACTATATATTTTCCATCTAGCAACTTTTCAAAATTAATATTTCTATGCCTTAAAAATTTGCTCATATAGTAAAAATATTTTTCATTTATATTACTACTTTTAATTTTATTATCAAGAAAAATTTCTCTCATTAAAAACTCCTCAAATTGTAAAAATGTTAGCAATTCATCAGCAGTTTCTATTGGTTTATATCTTTTTATGCTTTTATATAAAAAATTTTTGTTGTTTTCAAAATGTGTTTTATCAATATTGTTTAATATTTGCGATAATGATTGTTCTTCAGCTCCGTTATCTATAAAACACGCTTTAAAATCATATAAAAAACTTGTATTCTCGTTTGTAAATCTATTAAAAATCTCGTTTTCTGACATTCCTCTTTCCTTAACTCGTTTATATCTTAATTCAAGAGGAGCATCTATATAAAAAGTAGTAATATCTCCTTTATAATTATGTTCTATATCATTTTGATCACTTGAAACCAATATGAGCCCATCTTTTAAATTTTGCATAGGTGTTCCATAATAATTTTCATTTACTTGTTGATATTCAACAAAAAAATTTTCACTTATTTTTCTTTCAAATTCTTCTTTTGAAAGAAAAACATAGTCATATCCATCAACTTCATTTTCCCTTGGTGCTCTAGTTGTGCAACTTATAGAACGATTATATCCTAACTGATATAATTTATCAGCCAAAAATGTCTTTCCTGCTCCGTTCTTTCCTTTAATTAAATATATCATTTTTCATCAATCTCCAATAAGAAATCATAGCCTTTATTATAAAACTCTATTATTTCTGCTAAAGTATCATTTTCAAAAATAGAAGCACAGTCATCACATTTTTTTCCATATTTTATTACATTACTATTATTATCTGATAATATCTCTCTAACCTTCCATTCATCTATATTTTTTATAACCTTATTTACTTTGCAAGGCAATATATAATTATCTTTTATATATGGCTTTATATACCATACATAACACTTATGTGAATTTCTTTCATCTAATTCAAATCGTGGATAATATAGTGTCTTTAAGTCTTTTACAGAAATAAAATTTTCATTTGTTCTTTCTAAAGCTCTTATTTTATCTATTACATCATTAGAAACTTTTGGGTTTGTCTTATAACTAATTGGTATTAATTCTTTTGAAATCTGAATTATATCGACATTTTCTTTTGTATCTCTTACTAATTTTTCATAATATTTTACTTGTTTTTCTTCTAAATATCCTTTTATATGTATTACACTATCTTGATTACACCATTTTTTTATCTGATTAATTTTGTTTAAATAGCTCTTATAGTCATCTTCATTTTCAAAGTTACTTAACCTCACTTTAAAATAGTCTCCAATATCGCACAATTTTTTCAAAAATATTTCATCAATATTTAATGTTTTTAAATTAAAGCTTACAAGTTTATTCTTTTTTTTTAATATTTGACTGAATTTTACTATTCCACTAAATTGTTTCAAATTCTCCTTATCAACAAGAATTTCAACATTTTTTATTTCTTCAATTTCTAAATTATTATAATTATTTTTTATTCCATCCATATTTAGTATATTATACATTAATGTTTTTTTTTCTTTTGCATATTTTACATAGTCTAGTATATTTAATGGGTATAAATATAAACTTTGAATATTATTTGTTGAATAAACTTCTTTTCCCTGATTAAGTACTATTAATCTTTTACTATTTAATAATTTTCTATTTTTTACTTTTTCAGAAGATACATTATTATAATAATTACTCAAATTTGTAAATTTATTTTTATTAATATCAATATAATACATTAATCTAAACCTATCTATCCATTTCTTCTTTATTTCCTTTTTTATTGTTCAATTCTATCAATTGTTTTTTATATTCTGATACTACATACATCATTTCTGTTGTAATAAACTCTTTATTCTGTTTTTTAGAAACTTCTCTATTGTCTTCTAATACTCTCATAGCCTCGTCCATTTTTACATACTCTAGTTCAAAATCTTTTTGTGCTTCTTTCTCATCTAAATTTCTTTCTTCGTAATTAAATCTTTTATCTGTTTTACCGTCTATATAAGTTATTGTTGCTAGTCCATTTTTTCCTGTTCCAAAATAGTCGCTTTTATATTGTTTTAATTCTAAAAAAGGAGTAAAATATTCACTTTCCATATCAATTCCAGTTTCTTCTTTTACTTCCCTTTTAGCACATTCATTGATAGACTCTTTTCCTTCTGGATGTCCGCCCACAAAATGATAAACTCCATTAACTTTACATAACAGCAGTTCATTTTTAGAATTTCTTAATATAATTTTAACTCTTTGTTCTCTCATTTCTATTTCATCATCCGTAAGTCTTTCTTCATTAAAAACTACTTGTTTCATAAATATTTCTTTCCTTTCTTCTTTATATTTACTATATTATCATTTTTTTCCAGAAATTTCAAGATATTTCGCCTAAAAATTATACTGTGGGCTTCATATGATTTCTTTAATTTTGTTAAATTATATATTAGGAGTGTTAATATAGAATTAAATAAAACTATATGTTTACGAACCAATGAAATTAATAAAAAATCTAATACTAATCCTAATAGTTTGTCATTAGATTGTGTACTTTCACGTTCAACAATTTCAAAATTTTTACATAACAAAAATTGCTACATTTTCTTTCACCTGCCTTAATTTTTAAGTTTGAGCAACAAAAAAGAATTGATATTTCTATCAATCCTTTTTTGTTTTCCAAATATAGGGATAATGTTTTATTTGTATTTTTAATTTAAGCTTTCCATTACTTTCTCTAACATTTTTTTGTATTTTTCTAATTTTTCTTTTTCTTCTTTAACTTTTGCCTCTGGAGCTTTGTTTACAAAACCTGGATTTGATAACATTTTCTCACATCTTGTGACTTCTCCTTCTAGTCTTAATTTTTCTGCTTCTAATCTCTTTCTTTCTTCTTCTAAATTCACTAATCCTTCTAGAGGCATATATAATTCTATTCCATCTGTTACTATTTTAATTGCATCTTCTGGAATTCCTGTTTTGTCTTTTTGAATCTTAGCTTTATTAGCAAATCCTAATTTTAACAATACACCTTCTGCTTCTTTAAGCTCTTTTTCATATTTTTCTGTCACTAATATCAATTCTGACTTTTTAGTTGGATGTATATTTTTAGTATTTCTAATATTCCTAATTTCTACTATGATTTCTTTTATTTTTTCAATTGTTTCTTCTTGTTTGTCATATTTAAAGCTTAAATTATCTTCACTTAAATCTATAGTAGGCCAACTACTTACCATCAATTCTTTATCTTCGTATGAAACTAAGTTGTCATATATCTCAGAAGTTATGAATGGCATAAAAGGATGTAATAATTTCAAGCAATTTGTAAATACTTCATTTAATACATAAGATACCTGTACTTTTTCTTTTTCATCTTCGCCATATAATCTTACTTTAGCCATTTCTATATACCAATCGCAAAATTCATTCCACATAAAATTATAAATTTTATCTAATGCTACTCCTAAATCATAATTTTCAATATTGTTTGTTATTTCTAAAATTAATTTATTTAATTTATTTAAAATCCATTCATCTGATAACTTTAATGAACCTTCTTTATAAATGTGTCTTTCTTTATCATAATTTTCTTTTTTAAATTTAAGTATTTCTTCTTCTGAAGGTCTATTCATAATAATAAATTTAGCTGCATTCCATATTTTATTAGCAAAATTTGACGCTTGTTCTAATTTTTCCGGCATATATCTAATATCATTTCCCATTGTAGTTCCTGAAAGTACTGAAAATCTTAAGCTGTCTGCTCCATACTGATTTATTACTTCAATTGGGTCTACGCCATTTCCTAATGTTTTTGACATTTTTCTTCCTTGACTATCACGTACAATTCCATGAATTAATACATCACTAAATGGCTTTTCTCCCATTGCATATAATCCAGAAAATATCATTCTTGCTACCCAGAAAAATATAATATCATATCCTGTAACTAATACATTAGTTGGATAAAAAGTTTTTAAATCTTCTGATTCTTTATTTGGCCAGCCTAAAGTTGAAAATGGCCATAATGCTGAACTAAACCAAGTATCCAATGTATCTGGATCTTGATGTAATTTATCTGATCCACATTTTTCGCATTTATTTGGAGCACTTTTTGCCACATTTATATGTCCACATTCTTCACAATAATAAGCCGGAATTTGATGTCCCCACCATAACTGTCTTGATATACACCAATCTTGTATATTTTCCATCCAGTTAAAATATGTCTTTTCATATCTTTTCGGAACAAATTTAACATCGTCTTTCTTTACAGCTTCAATTGCAGGTTTTGCTAATTCTTTCATTTTTACAAACCATTGCTCAGATATACGTGGTTCAATTGTAGTTTTGCATCTCTCACATTTTCCAACATTATGAGTATAATCTTCAATTGATACTAAAGCTCCTAGTTCTTCTAATTTTTTAACAATAATTTTTCTTGCTTCTATTGCTTTCATACCTTTTACTTCTGGCATTAAATCTCCCATTATTGTTTTATCATCAAATACTTCTATGAATTCCAATTTATGTTTTAATCCTGCTTGATAGTCATTTGGATCATGTGCTGGTGTAATTTTAACACATCCTGTTCCAAATTCAGTTTCTACAAATTCATCTGCTATAATTGGTATTTCTCTATTTACAATAGGTACTATGCATGTTTTTCCTACAATATCCGTATATCTTTTATCTTCTGGGTTAACAGCTACTGCTGTATCTCCAAGCATTGTTTCTGGTCTTGTGGTTGCTACTTCTACATATCTATTTTCACCTTTTATTTTATATCTTAAATGCCACAAATGAGATGCCTCTTCTTTGTATTCTACTTCTGCATCAGAAATTGCTGTATGGCAGTTCGGACACCAGTTAACCATTCTTGTTCCTTTATATATATAACCTTGTTTATATAAATTTATAAATTCTTCTAAAACAGCATCTGACATACCTTCATCTAAAGTAAATCTTCTTCTTTCCCAATCACAAGAACATCCTAATTTTCTTTGTTGCTCTTGAATCGTACCACCATATAATTTTGTCCAATCCCATGCTTCTTCTAAGAATTTTTCTCTTCCTAAATCTTGTTTCGTTTTTCCTTCTTCTTTTAATTTTTGTACTACTTTCATTTCTGTTGAAATTGATGAATGGTCTGAACCTGGAAGCCATAGTGTGTTATATCCTTGCATTCTTTTAAACCTAATCAATATATCTTGAATTGTATCATCTAATGCATGACCCATGTGTAATTTTCCAGTTACATTTGGTGGTGGCATCATAATGCAATAATTTTCTTTTGTTTTGTCCATACTTGGCTTAAAATATCCCTTTTCTTCCCATCTTTGATATAGTTCATCTTCAAAATCTTTTGGATTATACTTTTCTTTTAACATAAAATTTCCTCCTTTATTTATAATATAAAAAAACTCGCCCCTTCTATATAAGGGCGAGCTATTTCTCACGGTACCACCTTAATTTATAATTTTGTTTTTTACAAAACTACTTCTTAATTAGCTTTTAACACAGCTTACGCGAATATCCCTATTTTGTATTTCTCAGAATATTAACAAAAAAGCTACCTTCTGTTTATCTTTTTCTTAAGAAGTTTACAGCCTATGACTTCTTTTCTCTTTTAAGAAAGTTTAAACATACTCCTCTTTTTTCTAGTTTCTTAATTTTATGTTTATATTATTACACAAATTTTATAAAATTACAAGTCTTTTACATTTAATTTTTATCTCTACATAGCTTTTCTATATAATTCTATAAATTCTTCTTTTGAAACTTCTCTTGGATTTCCTGGTTTGCAAGGGTCATTCATTGCTTTATCAGCAAGCATTTCAAAGTCTTCTTCTTTTGCTCCATAATCTTTTATAGTAGTTGTAATTCCTACTGATTTACTTAATTCTGAAATCATCCATACAAATGTATTTATTACATCTTGATCATTTAAATGTTCAGCATCTGGTCTACCAATATTAACTAGAATTTCTCTAAATCTGTCTGCACAAACTTCACCATTAAATCTCATAACTATAGGAAGAAGCATTGCATTAGCTATTCCATGTGGTGTATCATAAACAGCTCCTAGTTGATGAGCCATTGAATGAACAATTCCAAGTCCTACATTACTAAATCCCATTCCAGCAATATATTGAGCCATTCCCATTTTTTCAATAGCTTCTGGATTTTTTTCATTAACTGCTGCTGGTAAATATTTAAATATCATTTTAATTGCTTTCATATGAAACATGTCTGACATATCATTATGTGCTTTTGTTATATATCCTTCTATAGCATGTGTTAAGGCATCCATACCTGTTGCTGCTGCTAATCCTTTTGGCATAGAAGCCATTAATTCAGAATCAATAATTGCAAGAATAGGAATGTCATTTGGATCTACACAAACCATTTTTACTTCTGCTTCTTCGTCTGTTATTACATAATTAATTGTAACTTCTGCTGCTGTACCTGCTGTTGTTGGAAGTGCTATTACAGGCATTCCTCTATTTACAGTGTTTGATAATCCATTTAAAGATTTTATATCACTTCTTTCTGGATTTGTCATAACTATAGAAATACCTTTTGCAGTATCCATGCTTGACCCTCCACCTACTGCAACAATTACGTCTGCTTTTGATTTTTTGCAAGCTTCTACTCCATCTGTTACATTTTTTATTGTTGGATTTGGTTTAATCTCATCATATAAATCATATTTTATATTTGCATTTTTTAAAACTGTTTCTATTTTTGCTGTTACTCCTGCATCTACCAATGATTTATCACTTACTAAAAATACCTTTTTAAATCCTCTCTTATTAATTTCTCCTGCAAGTTCTTCTCTTGCACCCTTTCCAAAATATGATGTTTCATTTAACATAAACCTTACTGACATATTATTTTCCTCCTTCGTTTTTTTACATTTCTTTATATTCAGATGGTATTTCAAACAAATTATTATCTACATCGTCTGAAATATCTACTTTTAATAACTCTTGTTTATTTCCAACAATTGTTTTTATATATTCTAATTTATTACCATCAAAATAAAATTTAGTTTTTATCTCTTGTCCTTCATTTTCTGAATTATCCATCATAACAAATTTTGTTACTGTATTATATTCTTCATATGTATATGTTTTATTCTCAATTTTTTCTTTTCCCTTTTCATACTCCGTATCTTTTATTTCTTCTAAACTCGATTCTATTTTATTAAGGTCTATTTCATTATTTTTATATGTATAATAAGTTTTTGAATCGTCCATCATTAAATAAGAATTACCATCTTTTATAATAAATTTAGATTCTGAGCCATCATATATAGTTTCTATATATGCTTTATTTTGTTGTTTTGCATAATACATTTTATTGTTATTATCTAATGTTGTTATAAAACTATACGATTCTTTAGATTTTAGTTCTTCATATAATTTTTGAACTCCAAAATAATTTTCATTTTTTGTATCTGTTTGAGTCATATATAGCGCTATTCCTCCGCAACATGCTATTATTAAGATAATTACAATTAAAATTATTAGTATTTTTTTCTTTTGCTTATTTGTAGCTTTTGTTTCTGACACAATTATTCCTCCTTTGTTTTTTATTATAGTTATCCTCTAAATATAAATATTTAATAAAGAAAAAACAATATATGCGATATAATATACTAACTCTACTAATGCAAACTTTTTAATAAATTCAGAATTTTTTTCTTCTCCAAATATTGATTTTAATGTAAAGTACATTAATACAATTGATACCGCACTACATAATCTTGTAAATGGTATTGTTATTGTAGATATTGAAGAACCAAATATTGTTAATATACTTACAACTGATGCAATTACAAGTGGTATATTAGCTGTTGTTACTGTTGTAATTATTGTCGTTAATGATTTTTTATTTTTAGAATTCATAACTAAGACAATAATAGACATTACTAATATACTGCATATAGGTGCTATTGTTGCTTTTATAACAGACATTAGACTGCTTCCTAAACTTGATAATCCCCATATTGGCCCTACTGAAAAACATCTGCTAATTAATTCAGCTACTACCCATATAACTAATATAATAATTGCATATTTAAAATATTGGTTATTTTCTTTATCTACTATTTCTTTTATTTTTCCTAATGGGTCTTTGAATAATTCAGCTATAAATCCTTTTGTTTCAATGCTATCTTTTTTGATATCTACATTTTTAATTGTATCTTTTACTTGATTTACTGTAGTTGATGCCTCACTTTTCAATTCTTCTGTGTTTACTTTCTTTTCTTCTTTTTCTTCCATGTTAATCCTCCTAATATTATATTATTATTTATAGTATTTATTATTACTATCAAAATTAATCACCTAAGTTAATACCTATATCTCTAGCTGTTTTTACTAAATCGTCATCCATAGTAACTTTTCTTAGATTACTTTCTGCAGTATTTCCAGACACTGCTCCAATTTTTGTATTGTTTCCAACTACATCTTCTAAAGATGCTGAATCTAATTTTCCATTTTTAATTACTACCAAAGTTCCAAATTTTCCTTCTAATGCAAGTTCCATTGCTTTTGAACCATATTTTGTTGATAGTACTCTATCAAAAGCTGTTGGTGTTCCTCCTCTTTGCATATATCCTAGTGTTGTGTTTCTTGCTTCTAATCCAGTTAATTCTTCTAATTGTTTTGCAACAACTTGTCCAACTCCACCTAATTTTGTATTGTCAACTCCTGCTCCATTATTACGTATATTTTGTACTACCATTTCTCCATCTTTTGGTTTAGCTCCTTCGGCTACAACTACTATACTGAAGTTTTTTCCTCTTTTCTTTCTATTTTCAATTTTAGTTGCTACTTTATTAATATCATATGGTATCTCTGGAATTAGTGCAACATCTGCTCCTCCTGCTATTGCTGATTCTAATGCTATCCATCCAGCATATCTTCCCATAACTTCTAGCACCATAATTCTATGATGTGTTTCTCCTGTTGTATGTAATCTATCTAATGCTTCCATAGCAACAGATACTGCTGTATTGTATCCAAATGTAATTTCTGTACAAGCTACGTCATTGTCAATTGTTTTTGGCACTCCTATAATATTTACTCCTTTTGTTGAAAAATCTCTTGCAGATTTTTGTGTTCCATCTCCTCCTAAAGTAAAGATACAATCAAATCCAAATTCTTTAATATTCTCTATTGCTTGTTCTGATAAATCTTTGTATTCTACACTTCCATCTTCATTTACTATTTTATAATTAAATATGTTTGCATTTGTTGATGAACCTATAATAGAACCACCTTTTGGTAAAATTCCTACTGCTTCTCCATTGGCTGCTGTACTTAATTTTTCAAAGTCTTTTTTTAGTAATCCATTATATCCATCTACTATTCCATAACATTCTACTCCATGATTTTCTGCTGTTTTTACAATTGCTCTAATAACTGCATTAAATCCTGATACATCTCCACCATTGGCTAATATTCCTACTTTTTTTAACATAGTTCCTTCCTCCATTTTTAATTTTTCCTGTGTGACATAAAGCCACACAGGGAAAGTTTTTTTCTTCTTTTTCATATATAGTGGTCATTATTTTATTTTCCATTCTTTTGCTGTTTCATTCCACTCTAATGAGACATCAGATTTTAGAGAAACTACAGGACGCACACCATAACTATAGCCGTCCTCATTGCCATAAGAATCGTACAAGCCGCTGGCGTCGACATAACCACCATAAACACGGCGAAGCCCCCTGCTCACAGCGTAGTTGCCAGTAGCAGCATAATCAGACGCAAGCCAATATCTTGGTGCTGTTCCTGTTCCTGTAAAATTTCTATAATATCCATTTTTCTCTGTTCTTTCCCAATCCCCAAATATCATTTTATATATTTCATTAAACGTTCCATTTTCATCTACTCCTTGTGATGGTTTAGCTCTCCTGTCTGTTCCTAATGTAGTTGGTTCATACTCATAATATGTGCTTGTTATTTCTGTACTTCCTGATGTTAATGCTTTGAATATTTTATTTGTTTTATCATAATAATTAAATGTATTTTCTGTTCCACTCCATTTTTGTCCATTTGTTGCACTTGATGATAAGGCTGTTCCAGAACCTCTTGTATATGTTACTTTATTTCCATATTCATTGAAGTTTCCTTCTCTATATTTTGCTGTTGTTGGATTATACCCTGTTATAGCATTGATATCCTCTACTGTGATACTTGTTGCTTTTTCTGCTCCTTTTCCATGTCCAAATATTGCACTTATTTTATTTAATTCTTCTATTCCATTTATATATCCTTTTTGTCCTCTCAAATAATAATAAGTTCTACTACTATCTGAATATGCTCCTGCTCCTATAAACTCTTCTGATATTAGTCTTATTTTTCCATTTTTTACTCCTAATACTCTCCATCCATATCCTGCACTTTTATATGTTGTTGCATTAAACTCTTGGTCACTATTCGTTCCTGTTTTATCTGCTGTTGATGTATATGTCAAATCACTTGCATTCGCTTCTAATGTTGGATCATAATCTACATAGTCTCCTACTTTCATTGTTTTTCCATCTGGCGAAGTTATAGTATCTCCTGTTTGTGTATATCCTCCACTTGTTGTGAAATTCACTTCCCCATTTTCATCTATTTCTGCTATTACTCCTTCTAATGTTACTTCTAATGGATATGATGCTTCATTTGGTAAGTCTTTTATTCCTATTTGTCCTAAATTTTTTGTTAAGTCATCATAGTTTAGCTCTCCATCTTTCCCATAGCTTCCCATTACTGCTATCTTTATTTGTTCCTTGGCTTTTTCTTCATCATTTGTTGTTTTAGCTGTCTTTGCTTTTCCTAGTATTCCATTGTCTCCTGTTAATGTAGCAATTGTCACTCCTGCTAGGATTAAAAGGACAATTATTGTTATTACCAAAGCTATTAAAGTAATACCATTACTTGTTTTAATTAATTGTTTTGTGTTTCTTTCGTTCTCCATAAAAATATTCTCCCTTTCTTTTGTTTAATTTTTTATATGAATTTTTCCCACTTATATTTTAACTAAACATGTCTTTAACTGTCAATACATTTTTTTGAAAATTTATGTAATAATAATTAAAATTTATAGGTTAAGGTGATACTATGATTAAGGAAAAAAGAAAATCTAAAAGATATACTCAAGATAAGAAAAATGACAGAAAAAACTGCTTAAATAAATTAGCAATTTTCCTGTCATTTTTTATTTAGTTGAAATATGTATATTTTCTACCTTGCAATTTAATTCTCTGGCCACAATATTTTGTATTTGTGCTACTTCTTCTTGCTTTAATTCTTCTATTCCAACTATTACACTAATACTTTCTCCATTTACAAAAATAATAACATTTTCAAAGCCTTTTGTTTTTATCAAATTTTCACAAATCATTATACTATTTTTAGTCTGATTTATTTTTGTAATTTCTTGTGTTGCCGTTTGTTTTTGAGTCTCTAATGAATTACCACTGTTCAATACTTTTTCGTAAGTTTCTAACATTTGCGAATACATAGTATCTCTTTCTAATTTTGACTTAGTAAAATAATCATCCTTACTAGCATTACTACTTGTAGCAATAGTATTTTGAGTTGAGTTATTTGTGTTCGCATTATTTGCTGTATTACTTATATTTGTAGAATTAGTATTATTAGTGTTTTCATTTTGTGTAGTGTTAACAGTATTTGTATCTGTTGTATCTCCTCCTACTATATCATTACTACTAACTAATGTCGCATCTCCTATATCTGCCAATTTTGTGTCATCTTTAGATTCCATTTCTATACTAGTTTCTACTGAATCTCCTCCTTGCTTTGTTGTATAATTTAAATATCCTGCAGTCATAAGCATAATAGCTATCACATAAATAATAATTTGATTTTTCTTTAATAACCCTTTCATCTTTTACCCTCCACTTTAAATTTTATCCATTCATCTCAAATACTTGGATTTTATGCGTTGCTAAGCCTGTAACAGCTTCTACTGCTTGTATAATATTTGCTTTTGTATCTGCATTGTTTGCTCCTTTTGCTGTGATAATTGCGCCTTCTATTTTAGGCTGCACTACTTTTTGAGTTATTGGTGTCTTTTCTCCATTTTCTTCTTTATAAATAATATCTTTTTGCGAATCTGTTTCTTGTATTTTTCTTGTTCCACCTGAGGTGTCTGATTCTTCTGTATTACTAACTTTTGAACTTTCATTATACATCGCTACAACCTCACTAGACTCCGAATAATTAATACATACTTTAACTGCTCCTACACCTTGAATCTTTCCTAATATATTTTCAAGTTTTTCTTCTAAATTATCTGTTAATTGTACATTATTTTTACTGTCATCAGTTATCTGATTTGTTGTTGCTAACTGTTTAGAATTACTATCTGTTTCTTTTTCATCTTCTTTTTTGTTTCCATTCCAAATAATATTAATAATTACAATTGTTATAATTGATAATATTATCAAAAATACTAAGTTTTCAATTTTCTTTTTGTCATTTCCTTCTTGTTGTTCTTCTTTTTTACCTATTAATTCTTTCAATTTATCTCTAAACATTTTTCATTCACCCCATATTCTTCAATTAAAAACTTTTTTATATTTTGAATTTCTGTCTTATTAACCTTATCAGATACTTCATTTTTTTCCTTCTCTTGTTTTTTTATTTCTACTCCTGTATCTATTTTTCTTATTTTTTGTATTTCTGTTACTATTTTATTTTCTGCATTATTTTCTATATCATTTTTAACTTCTTCTTGAGTTTTACTAACAATTAATTTAATTTTATTTATCTTAGTTTCTTCTTCATCATCTGCTATTTGCACACTCACTTTGCATTTTTCAACCTCATAACCTTTTTCTTTTATTTTTTTAGTAATGTCTTTCTCTAATTCTTCTGAATATAATTTTTTAATTCTTTCATTCATACTAGTCTGATTTACCGAACTTGTCTCTACTGAAGTATATTCTTCTAAATCAATATTGTTAAAATTAAAAACATCTTTATTTTTAATTAAAGGAGAAACTATATTAAATATTACATAAACTCCTAAAACCATTCTAATATATTTTTTAGTTCGATTATTTGGCAAAAGCATTTCAAAAATAGATACAATTACAATTGTTATTCCTAGTCCTTTTGCCCAAGAACTTAAAATTTCTATCATTTTTTCTCTCCTACCTATACATCATAGTACCATTAGATATTTTTAAGACTAAAGTTGTCCCTATTATTAGCATAAATGATATTGCACATAATATTCCTAAAAATATTTTAAAAATATCCCCAATCTGTTCTAATAAATCTATAATTTTTTCATCTGCAATGGGCTGAACTACTGTCGAAAGTAATTTATATGATACCGATAAAACAAAAAGCTTTAAAATTGGCATAATACAAATTCCTATCACGATAACAACTCCTACAAGCCCCACTGCATTTTTCAGTACAATTCCACAACCTAAAACTGTATCTACAGCATCACCTAATATTTTTCCTACTACTGGTATTGCCGAACTCACCACTGCTTTTGTAGTTTTTGCTGTAATTCCATCAACACTACTTGATAAAGTTCCTTCTAGTGAAACAACACCTACAAATACTGTTAAAACAATTCCTAAAAACCATACTATACCTGATTTAAAGAACTTTGATAATTTATCAATATGAACTTTGTCTGAAATTTTTGAAATAATCACTAAACTAGTTAATACTAAAACAAATGGTATTATTAAATTTTGTATTATATTTCCAATAAAATTAATCATAAATAATATAATAGGTTCAACTACACTACTTGTTGTTATGCTTCCTGTATACATCATAAGAGTAATTAATAATGGAACTAGTGCGTTCATAAATCCAATCAAATTTCCTGTAGTATCCTGAACTAATTTTATAATATCTGTAAAATTAGACATAATCACAGTAACAATCAATATATATTGAACATAGTAAATCAATTTTGAAATATTATTATTTTCTAAACTTTCACTAATTGATTTTAAAATACTGTGAATCAAAATAATAGCTAAAATACTAACAAGCGATTTTATATTTGTGGTTACTTCTTTTCCTAATATGTTTAATATTTTTTTTAATAATGTACTATTATCAACCTCTCCCTTTATTGCGTCATTTAATATTTCGTTTATATCAATATCCTCAAAAAACTCCCCTGTAAACTTTTCTGCATTTTTTATAAAATCTTGTATTTTAAATTCTTCTTGCTGTTCAATAATAGTTTGATTATCATTTGCATAACTTGAATTAGATAAGAATACTATTAACACCATTACAATAATTGTTATTATTTTTTCTATTATAAAAAAATTTTCTTTTCCAATTTTCATTTGTATTTTCCTCTTCTTTATGGCAATACTTTCAATATAACTTCCAGTAAACTTGATATAATAGGTATTGACATTGATATAATAATAATTTTTGTTCCCATTTCTATCTTACTAGCAATAGCCGCCTCTCCTGAATCTTTGCAAACACTAACAGCAAATTCAGACAAAATTGCTAACCCAGTTATTTTTATAAGTATTACCAAAAAAGTACTATTAATAGAAGTCTTACTTGCTAGTGATTGCAATAAATTAACAATACCTGTAAGTTTATCCATAACCAAAAATAAAATCAAAACACCTGTTAGCAAACTTATATATATAGCAAATTCAGGTCTATATTGCTTTAAAAGAATAATAATAACTAAAGCAACTAAAGCAATTCCAACTATTTTAATAACTTCCATTTTCATCCTTTCCAAATGAGACAGGGGGACAGGTCTTAAATGAGACAAGGGGGGACAGGTCTTAAATGTCTCATTTTTTATTCATACACAATATTTTTTTATTTTACTTTTCTATGAGACATTTAAGACCTGTCCCCCCTTGTCTCATAAGTTAAATATTGTTCTAACTGTGTCAAATAATCCGCTTATTTCTTTTATTACCATCGTTAATACAATTACTAATCCTGCCAATGTTGTCATCATTGCTTGATCTTCTCTGCCTGCTCGTACTAATACTTGATGTAAAACTGCTACTAATATTCCTATTGCAGCTATTTTAAACAATAAATTAATATCCATTTTAATTATCCCCCTAATTTAGCACAAGACAATTACTATTGCTAACCCAACTATTGTTCCCAGTCTCGTATATAATCTCTCGTTTTTTTGTTTTGCTTCCATTGCATCTTTTATCTGTCCTTCTAAAAAATTTTCAGTTATTTCTATTTGGCTGATTTGTCCATCTGTATCTGTCTGTCCCAATAACTTTGATAACATTTTTAAAACATTTTTATCTTCTTCTTTTAAATTGTTGTTTGTTTCTTCTACAGCTTGTTCCCAAGCCACATCTGCAGTTGTTTTTTCCATTTTTTCTTCTGCTTTTTTAAATATTTGTCCAATATTCTTGTTTGAATTGTTAGATATTTCTTTAAAGATATCTGGTATTGGTTCATATGTAAATTTTATTTTATTCTTTAATATGTTTAATGTATTTTTCATCTCTTCTAATTCCTGTAATCTATATACATATCTTTTTGATATAAATTTCCCAATCATACTAGAAAATACTAAGATTAAAAATAATATAAAATATTTAATTATTTGCATTCTTATATACCTTGTCCTTTCTATTTTTAGTATTATATTCATTTAATTTATTTTTAGAACTAAAAATTATCTTTCTAAAAAAATTATTTTTTCAATTTGTTTTGTTTCTATTAATTTATTTATTTGCATATTATTTTTTATGTCTTCTAGTGTTTTTCCATGCATGGTAAAAATCCCTTTCACTCCTGCCGAAATTGCTTCTCCGTATAGCTTCTACATCTTCTTTTGAACCTATCTCATCACATGCTATTACTTCAGGAGCCATGGATCTAATTAACATTTTCATCCCTTTTGCTTTTGATATATTTTCAACAACATCTGTTCTTATTCCTACATCATTTTGTGGTATTCCTTGATACATAGCTGCAATTTCTCCTCTTTCATCTACTACCCCACAAGTTTTCCCTTTAAAATTTATCTCTGGTATTCCATTACTTATTCTTCTTATAGTATCTCTTAGCATTGTAGTTTTTCCCATTCCAGGTGGAGAAACAATTAAAGTTGTATAAATGCTATTTGATTCTTTATCTATTATTTGTCCTAAAATTTTATTACTGCAATTTAATACTTCTCTTGCAATTCTAAAATTTAAACTAGTAATATACTTCAAATTGATTATCCTTTCATTTTCTATAACTGCTGTTCCTGTAATACCTACCCTGTGTCCTCCTTTTACAGTAATAAATCCTTCGCAGATTTGATTTTTGTAAGCATAAATTGAGCTGTTACATAACTTTTCTAAAATCTGTAATATTTCTTTTTGATTTACTTTATAATCTATAACTATATCAGCTTGTCTAATTTTAAGAATAATGGGTCTATTACATCTTATTCTAATTTCTTGTAAATTGTTTTCTATGTTTATATTTTGATTAAATGTATTTTCTAACAATTCATATAATTGACATGGAAAATATCTTAATATTTCTTCTCTATTTTTCATTTTTTGATTTCCTCCATATTAATTATCTTATCCTTTTTTATATTATAGGAACTTCGTAGAATTTTCCCATAAAAAAAAGAAGCTTATTTTAATATATGCTTCTTTTTCTATTTTAGAACTATTATTTTTCATTAATAACTGCACGATAAATTAATCCTGTATCTTGATCTTTTTCAAATTCTACTCTGTAGCTTTTTTCTGTATCTATTTCTCCTTTTATAAGAGTTATATTTTGTTCGCTTGCTTCATATTCTTCTCCATTATAATTAATTTCTTTTATTTCATTACTTGTTTCTTCAGATTGATTATTTAAAGATATGGTCGATAGTAATCCTTTTACTGTTACTCCTTTTAAATTTGTACTTTCGTAAGCTTCAAATTTTTGGTTGAAATTATTTATTTCTGCTTCGCTCATATTTGAGTTCACTTGATTTAAGACATTCATATTTCCTAAATAAAGGCCAATAGAAGGAATTATATTAACTATTGGATTTTCGCTTGCTTCTAATCCTAATTGTCCCATTTGTTGCTCATTAACTTCAGATATTCTCTCAACTACAGCATTTAAAAAGCTAGATACCTGATCAGAATCATAATCAGTCAACATCAAGCTATTGTCTGATGAAAAGTCTTCCACTGTAGCACTATCTGTGAAATTTACATCATTACTAAACTTATATACTACTACTTCACTATCTACATCCGTTGTTGTACTACTCTCTGCTACTTCTGGTAAACTCATAATTAATTCATAGTTTTCCTTTATATTTTGTAAACTTTCTAAATTTTCAAAATTAGCAGAAAAACTTATCTTTGATTTTTTATCTTCTTTCATTTCGTATGATACAACTATATTTTGCTGATTGCCTTCTATTTTCTTTTCTATTGCTATCGTTCCTTCTGTCGTTTCTATTACCAACTTGCATACATCTCTATTTTTTTGATACACTGCAATTTCAAAATTTTTATCACTAAAATCTGTATCATCCTTAATGCTTTTTATTGCATCATCAATCTGACTAGCTGTTATTTTTGCTGAATTCTTCTGTATTTTTAAATATTCATTTAATTTATCTACTGTGGTTTGATCATTTTTTAGAGTCTCCAAAAGTTTGACTAACACATTTTGTAAATCTGTCCCTGTTAAAGACAACTTATATCCAGACATATCAGATTCTTTAACTTTTGAAAATTTGTCTTTTTCTAATTGTTGATTTATTACTGTTATATAAGTATCTTTTATATGACTTTTTTCATCTTCTGTCAACTCTACTTTTCCCATTTTCTGTAATTTATCAACCATTTCTCCATAACTTTCTACATCATCTAAATCTTCTGAAAACTTATTTAATTTTTCTGTTTCTATAGCAACAAATTTACTTCCAACATATTTTGTCTGTAATCCTATCTTATTTTCTATTTGTTTATAATTAATAGGAAATTTTACATCATTTGAATAATTCAATGAAATATTTTGTGCAGCTTTTGAATTCGTCGCATCAACCTGTCCAGAAAAACTAATATTGAAATTATTTACATTTTCAAATTTTTTTTGCTCATTGTCAGATGATATATTAACAGAAAACTCTCCTTCATCATTATAAGGTGTGTTATTCTTTTTTTCAAAATATTGCTTTAGCCCATCATCTATAAACCCTTTTTTAGAATCTCCTATATCTGCCATATACTTAAAAAACATTTCTTTATCACTTTTAAATATATCAGTAGCAAATACTAGAATTCCAACTCCAGCTAGTATTATAATTACTATAATAATTATTAAAATTAACAATATCTTTGTATTTTTCTTTTGATTCATCTCTTTTTCTCCTCGTAAAAAATATATTAAATATGTAATATTCTTCTCTGATATGAGAAATAGATAAATAACTTTTATGTCATTTATCTATTTGCACATTATTTTATTCTTGTTCCCAATTATGGTATATATTAGCTACATCATCTAAATCTTCTAACTTTTCAATTAGACGTTCCATCTTTTCGCAACCTTTTTCATCTAAACTAACCATTGTAGTTGGAACCATTTGAACTTCTGCTTCTAAAAATTCGAAACCTTCTTCTTCTAATTTCTCACGTACAGCTGAAAAATCTGCTGGATCTGTTGTAATTTCATAAACTTCTTCTGAAGCCTCAAAATCCTCTGCTCCCGCATCTAATGCAAGCATCATTAATTCTTCTTCGTCTCTGTCAGTTGAAGCTCTTTCTATTACAATGACTCCTTTTTTATTAAATAAATATGATACACAACCTGTTGTTCCTAGATTTCCTCCTGCTTTATCGAAAACGTGTCTTACATCTGCTGCAGTTCTATTTTTGTTATCTGTAGATGCTTCTACAATAACTGCAACTCCACTTGGTCCATATCCTTCATATGTAATTTCTTCATAATTTTCATTACTACTAGATGCTTTTTTTATAGCATTATTTATTGTATCGTTTGGCATGTTTGCTGCTTTACATTTAGCTATTACATTTTTTAATTTTGAATTTCCTGCTGGATCTGGTCCACCTTCTTTAACTGCTATTAAAAGTTCTCTTCCTAATTTTGTAAATATTTTTCCTCTTGCGGCATCTGCTTTTCCTTTTTTTGCTTGAATATTATGCCATTTTGAATGTCCTGACATATTTCTCTCCTCCTCTTTAATTTTCCCCTGTATTCTAAGGCTTTCAAGCCTCTATCTATTGGTTTTACCCATTTTTTCTAAAAATTTCTTTTTATATTGTAACATATCTTTTGTATTTTGTGTAGTCTTTTACAAATATTTTTTGTATTTGATAGATGTAAATGATACTAAATAAAAATACTCTAATTAGCAACTATCTACCTGCTCTAAAACTTCTTCTTAATCTTAAAGCATTTAAAATAACAGTAAAACTACTAAATACCATCGCTAGACTTGCAATCATTGGATTTATAGAAATGCCAAAAGGTTTTAATAATCCTATTGCAACAGGTATCATCAAACAATTGTAAAAAAATGCCCAAAATAGATTTTGTTTTATATTTTTAATTGTTTTTTCGCTGATTTTAATCAATTTTAATATTGAATCCAAATCATTTTTAGTTAAAATAACATCACTTGAATCCATTGCAATATCAGTTCCACTTTTTACGCTTACACCAATATCTGCGTTTGTTAGTGCTGGACTATCATTTATTCCATCTCCACACATCATAACTCTATTTCCATCTTCTTTTAACTTCTTTATTGTTTCTGACTTTTGAGATGGTAGGACATTTGAAATTACTTTAGTTATCCCAAGCTCTTCACCTATCTTTTCTGCTGTTTCTTTGTTATCTCCTGTTAACATTATAGTTTTAATATTATGATTTTTTAACCTACTTATAACATCTTTTGCATTTTTCCTTACAATATCATTTACTCCTATCAATGCTAAAATTTCTTTTTCATTTGCAATATAAACGATACTATTTCCATTAAGTGCTAATATTTTTTCATCTTCTAAATGATTATTTTTAATAGAGAATTTTTCAATTATTTTTCTATTTCCTAATATTATTTTTTTATTTTCAACTTCTCCAGTCAATCCATATCCTACAATATTTTCAATATTCTTTACTTCTGATTTCAAAATTTTATTTTCTTGCATATATTCTACAAAGGCTTTCCCTATTGGGTGGGTAGATTTTTCTTCAATACTTCCTGCAAGTCTAATTAATTCCTTATCTGATAATTTACTATAATTATATATTTGTGAAATTCTTAATTTTCCATAAGTTAATGTACCTGTTTTATCAAATACTACAGTGTTAATTTTTGAAGCATTTTCTAATATTTCACTCTTTTTTACTAATATCCCATTACTTGCACATATTCCTTCACTTATAACTATTGCAAGTGGTGTTGCTAAACCTAGACTACAAGGACAAGCAACTACTAATATAGTAACAAATGTGCTTAATGCTGTTCCAAAATCATATCCTAAAAGCAAATACATAACAAAACTTATTATAGCTATTATAATAACTACTGGAACAAAATATCCTGAAATTTTATCAGCAATCTTTGCTATTGGTGCTTTTGTATTACTTGCTTCTATAACTAATTTTACTATCTCTGATACTGTCGATTCTTTTCCAATTTTTTCAGCCCTATATTTTATGAAACCATCATAATTCAGACTTCCTGCTATTACTTTATCTCCAATATTTTTTGTTACTGGTTTGCTTTCTCCTGTGATAAATGACTCATCTACGTGAGTTTTTCCTTCTATTATTTCACCATCTACTGCAATTTTGTCTCCTGCTTTTGAAATTACAATATAGCCTTTTTTTATTTCATCAAGAGTTACCTCTTTTTGGATTCCATTAACTTCAATTATTGCTTTATTCGGAGTAATTTCAACCAGTTTTTTTATTGCATCCTTTGTTTTATCTTTGCTTATTCCATCAATATATCTTCCAAGTTTAACAAAGTAAATAACTATTGCTGCTGATTCAAAATATAAATTCATTGTATAGTGCATATTTCCTTTTATTATCATATACATACTATATAAACTATAAATAAAACTACTTACAACACCTATTGTAACAAGTGTATCCATATTGGGTATTTTATGAATTAAATTTTTATAACCATTTTTTAAAATATCATATCCATACCCAAAAAATGCAATTGTTAAAATCAATAAACTAACGGCATAATTTATAGGATTATGTTCTGCACTTAAAAATTTTAAAGTTGGTAAACCAATCATATGTCCCATAGAAATATACATAGTAACTATTGCTAAAATTGTAAAAATAATAAATTGTATTTTTTCTTTTTTATTATTTTTTTCTATGTTGAACTCTTTAAATATTCCTAAACTTTTAAAACCTGCTTGTTTTATATATTTTTCTATTTTTTCTTGATTTAGAATTTGCTCATCATAAGTTATTGTAGCATTTGCCATTACAAGATTCACATTTGCCTCAAAAATTCCATTTTGCTTATTCAAGTATTTTTCTAATCCATTTGAGCAAGCACTACAAGTCATTCCATCAATCGCTAATATTATACTTTTCATATTATTCTTCCTCTATAATTTCATATCCAAGATCTATAATTTTTTCTTTGATTTGAGCAATTTCTAAATCCTTTTCTGATTTTATTGTTACTATTCCAGTATTATGATCTGCATCTACACTTTCTACACCACTAATTTCTGATAGAGCTATCTTAACTCTATTTTCACATCCTCCACAAACCATTCCATTTATTTTAATTTTTAATTCCTTCATCTTATATCATCCTTTCTTTTTACTTATTAAATTTTTTAAATAGACTTACTAATTCATCTATTATTTCTAAATTACCTTTTTCCAAATCATTAGAAACACATGAATATATATGATTTTCTAATATATGAGATGATTTTCTTTTCATTATCACTTCTTTTGGTCTTTTTTATGACATTTTTTTATAATGTAACACTATTTTTTATAATGTATCTTATTATCTTTTTAGTTATAATTTTTCTATAACCAATTTCCAACTTTTTTAATGTATTTTTTCTTTACAATCTGAACTAAAATTACATATATGATAGTCAATCCTGCTACTATTAAATAATATAATGGTGGCATTATTTCAAAATGGAATGATTCAATATTATGCAATAATATTGGTGCAAATATTGTTCCTATTATTGTAACCATTGTTAAACAAGTTAATATTGGGTTTGCTTTTGACTGTACAAAAGGTACTTTTTCAGTACGAACGAAATGAATTATCAATGTTTCACTTATTAGACATTCAACAAACCATGCTGTTTGAAAATAACTTTCACTTACAGCTCCATTATATCCTAATATAAACCAAAATGCTAAAAACGCAAAAACATCTATTATCGAACTTACTGGTCCCATTACATTCATAAATGTTCCCAATCCTTTTGTATCCCATTTTCTTGGTTTTATTAAAAATTCCTCATCAACATTATCATATGGTATTCCTATTTGAGAAAAATCATATAAAAAGTCTTGAATTAACATTTGAATTGGTAATAATGGTAAAAATGGTAAGAAAATACTTGCAATAAATATACTAAATACATCTCCAAAATCTGAACTTAAAGCCATTTTCATATATTTTATAATATTTCCATATACTTTTCTTCCTTCTATTACTCCATTAAATATTACTTTTAAACTTTTTTCTAATAAAATAATATCACTTGCTTCTTTAGCAATGTCTGTTGCTGTATTTACACATATTCCAACATCTGCATTATGTAGTGATGGTGCATCATTTACACCATCTCCCATATAGCCTACTACATGTCCATTTTTTCTAAGAGCCTTTATTATTCTTTCTTTTTGTAAAGGATTCATTCTAGCAAAAACATTTACTTCCTCAACCTTTTTAGCAAGTTCTCCATCTGGCATCCTATCAATATCTGTACCTAATAATATTTTTGAATCTTCTATTCCTACCAAGTTACAAATATTTTCAGTGGCATATTGGTTATCTCCTGTTAAAATCTTTGTTGTTATTCCATATTCTTTTAATTTCTTTATTGTACTTTTTACTTCTTTTTTTGGTGGATCTAAAAATGCTACAAATCCTATAAATGTCATTTCTTTTTCATCATCGCTATTAAATATATCTTTTCCTCTATACTCTCTTTTTGATGCTAACGCGATTACCTGCATTCCTTGTTTTGCAAGATTTTCAGCATTTTTATTAATATTTTGTATCATTTCTTGAGTTAGCTCTTTATGTTCGCCATCTATTTTTACTTGATTACAACTTTTTAATACTTCTTCTAATGCTCCTTTAGTAATTATCCTATAATGATCATCATGTTTTACTACAATACTTACTTTTTTTCTAATATAATCAAATGGAATTTCATCAATTTTTTCATAATTAATAACTTGTTCTTTTATTTTATGCTGAACTCCATATGTTATTACTGCTTTATCTACCAGATTTTTCATTCCAGTACTATAATAGCTATTTAAAAATGCATATTCTAATATAGATAAATCTTCTTTTCCTTCAACATTTATATATTTCTGTAATACTATCTTGTCTAATGTTAATGTTCCTGTTTTATCAGTGCATAAAACATCTATTGCACCTAAATTTTGAATTGCCTGAATGTTTTTTACTAATGTTTTTTTCTTTGCAAGAGTTTTCGTTCCTTTAGTTAAATTAACATTTACTATCATAGGCAACATTGTTGGAGTAATTCCAACAGCTACTGATAATGCAAATAGCACTGCTTCTAATATATCTTTTCGTATAAATGCATAAATAATAAATACTGCTATTGAAACTACAACCATGTATTTTATTAATAATTTTGTAATTCCATTCATACCTTTTTCAAAATTTGTCGTTTCTCTTTTATTATCAATTTGTTTTCCCATACTTCCTAGATATGTAGAAAAACCAGTATTAATTACTATAGCTGTTGCATCTCCACTTATTACACTTGTTCCCATTAAACATATATTTGAAATTGAAAATATTTCATTTGAGTTATTAAATTTATCTGTTTTTTCAATAGGCGCACTTTCACCTGTAAAAACAGATTGATTTAAAAACAAGTCCTTATTTTCTATAATCATTACATCAGCTGGAATAATAGAACCTGCATTTAGATGAATAATATCACCTTTTACAACTTTTTCTGTTCTTATTGTTTGTTCTTTTCCATTTCTTACAACCGTTGCCGTTGAAAACATTTCACTTTTTAATTTTCTATTGAATTTATATGTTGAATAATTTTGGGCAAATTTTATCATAGCACTTACAAATCCAATTGCTAAAATAATAACTGTACCTAATGTATCATCACCAACAAATTTATTTATTATTGCTAAAACAACTAAAATTAAAATAAATTTATCTTTAAATGAATTTATAAAAAAATAAAACCATGAATGTTTATCATCTTTTACAACAACATTTTCTCCATCTTCTTCTAATTTTTGTTCTGCTTCTTTATTTGTCAATCCTTTTTCAATATTAGTTTTAAGCTCTTGTATTATTTCTTGTTTTTCTTTTTGTGCAATTTTCTTATATTTTTCTAGTATTTTCTCATCATTATTACTCATTAAATTTTTATTTTTTAATTTGTTCTTTATAAAAAATAATCTAATCAATTTCTATGTATCTCCTTTTTTTTATTTTATAAAATTGTATCACTTAATATATTTTTTGTATATACTTTTTATATTTCTTTTTTCTCATATACTGGTTGGAGTTTAAAGCCTATCTTAGATTCTATGGTGCAATGGGGAAATAATTATCGTGAAATGCAAAAATAGCAGTAAAATAAAACTGCTATTTTTCTAGTATCATATATAAAATTGGATAAGGATTCCCTGTTCATCATTTTATTTCAATTTCACACCTTACACTGCTACAGTTGAAAAACCATTATCTGCATGAATTACTTCACCTGTTATCGCATTTGACATATCACTAAACAAGAAACTTGCCACATCTCCAATTTCTTTTGCAGTTACATTTCTATGTAAAGGCGCTCTTTGTTCAATCACATCTAAAATACCATTAAAATCCTTTATTCCTTTTGCAGACAATGTCTTAATTGGTCCTGCTGAAATAGCATTAATTCTAATATCATCTTTTCCTAAATCTTTTGCTAAATATCTAATACTACTTTGCAATGCTGCTTTTGCAACTCCCATAACATTATATCCCTCAATTGTTTTTTCTGCTCCAAAATAAGTTAATGTTACAATACTTGCTTTTGGATTTAGCATTTGCTTTTCTTTTGCAATATTAGAAACCGCAATTAATGAATAAGCACTAACATCACAAGCATGTGCAAATCCATCTCTTGATGTTTTTATAAAGTCATTTCTTAAGTCTTCTGTATTTGCATGTGCTATACAATGTAATATTCCATCCACATTTCCATAATCTTTTTTTATATTTTCTAAACAATCTTTAATGCTTTCATCATTTGAAGCATCACAAGCATAGCCTTTTGCTCCTGGTATTTCTGAAATAAGCTTTTCTATTTTTTCTTTGTTTTCCATAGTTCCATATGTAAATATTATTTCTGCCCCATTTTCATATGCAGATTGAGCAGCTCCCCAAGCAATACTCCACTTGTTTCTAACTCCCATTATAATTATCTTTTTTCCTTCTAATAACATATTTAGTCCTCCTTTATATTTTTTCAATTTTAATATATTCTCCCATGTTTCTAAATTTAGTATATCTGTCTTCTACTATTTCTTCTTTCGACATTTTACTCATTTTGTTTACTGTAGTTTTTATCTCTTTTCTTAAGCTATTAGAAACTTTTTTAAACGTATCTTCTTTAGGTTCTTTTATTATTTTATCAATCACTTTTAAATCATATAAATCCTCTGCCGTTAGCCTCATTTTTTCTGCCGCTTCTTTAGCTCTAGAAGAATCTTTCCATAAAATACTACTATATCCTTCTGGAGATAATATTGAGTATATAGCATTTTCTAGCATTAATACTTTATTTCCAACACCTAATGCTAAAGCACCTCCACTAGAACCTTCTCCTATTACAATTGAAATAATTGGAACTTTTAGTTTTGCCATTTCTAGCATAGAACTTGCAATAGCTTCTCCGTTGTCCTCTTTCTTCTGCTCCGATTCCTGGATATGCTCCTTTTGTATCTATAAATGTAATAACTGGTCTATTAAATTTCTCTGCTTGTTTCATAAATCTAATTGCTTTTCTATAACTTTCTGGATTTGGCATACCAAAGTTTCTTTCTATATTTTCTTTAGTAGTCCTTCCTTTTTGTTCTGCAATTACTGTATAATTTTGTTTATCAATTCTTGCTAGCCCACAAACAATTGCTTTATCATCTTTGAAATTTCTATCTCCATGTAATTCCATAAATTCATCAAAAATTTCATCTATATAATCAAGTGATGTTTTTCTTTTTGGATTTCTTGCTATTTCTACTTTTTCCCATGCAGTCATTTTTCGTCCCTCCTTTTATTTATGAAATTTAATTATTCTATATAGAGTATCTTTTAAATCTTTTCTTTCTACTATTTTATCTATAAAACCATGTTCTAACAAAAATTCTGCTGTTTGAAATCCTTCTGGCAAAGATTCTCCAATTGTTTGCCTAATTACTCTTTTACCTGCAAATCCAATCATTGCTCCTGGTTCTGCTAAAACAATATCTGCTATACTTGCAAAAGATGCTGTAACTCCTCCATAAGTTGGATCTGTTAAAACTGATATGTATAATAAACCTGCTTCGTTTAATTTTGCAATTGCTGATGTTGTCTTTGCCATTTGCATTAAAGAAATAATTCCTTCTTGCATTCTAGCTCCACCTGAAACGCAAAAAATAATTAATGGCAATTTCAGCTCAATTGCTTTTTCTACTGAATATGTAATTTTTTCTCCAACAACAATTCCCATACTTCCCATTAAAAATCCACTATCCATTACACAAATCACAACATCTTCTCCATTTATTTTTCCGCACGCCACATCCTACTGCTTCTTGTATACCTGTCTTTTCTCTTAATCCTTTTATTTTTTTTGGATAATCTTCTAAATTTAATGGATTAGTTGTATCAATGTCTAAATCAAATCTTTTATAGGATTCTTTATCTAAAATACTTTCTAACCTTTTATTAATATGCATTCTGAAATATGCTCCGCAATTTGGACAAATACTATTATTTTTTCTTACATCTTCTTTATATAAAATTTCTTGACATTTATCACATTTTATCCATTTTCCAACTGGAATGTCTACTTTGTTTTTAATTTTCTTGGCTGTAGGCTCTCTTTTTTTCATTTTGTCTACTATCATATCTTTATTCCTCTTTTTCTAATATTTCTTTTTCAATAAAAAATGTATCAAATTTTCCTCTTAAAAAGTTTGGATTTTTAATTATCTGAAATAAGAAATCAAGGTTAGTATCAATTCCTTCAATTACGGTTTCTTCTAAGGCTCTTTTCATTTTACTAATCGCTTCATTTCTTGTGTCTCCATAAGTAATAATTTTTGCAATCATAGAATCATAATTAGCAGGAATTGTATATCCTTCATAAATTGCTGTATCTATTCTTACTCCATTTCCACCTGGTAAGTTTAATCCTGTTATTTTTCCTGGTGATGGTCTAAATTTTTTTCTTGGATTTTCTGCATTTATTCTACATTCTATACTATGCCCCTTAAATTGTACGTTTTTTTGTTTTATTTTTAATTTTTCTCCAGCCGCTATTTTTATTTGTTCTTTTACTATATCTATTCCTGTTCTCATTTCAGTAATAGGATGTTCCACTTGTATTCTTGTATTCATTTCCATAAAATAAAAATTTTTATCGCTATCTACCAAAAATTCTACTGTTCCACAGCTAGTATATGAAGAAGCTTTTACTGCTTTTATAGCCGCTTCTCCCATTTTATTTCTTAATTTATCATCTAAAATAGTAGATGGTGTTTCTTCTATTACTTTTTGGTTTTTTCTCTGAATAGAACAATCTCTTTCTCCTAAATGAATAACATTGCCATGTTCATCTGCTAGTACTTGGATTTCTACATGTCTTGGATTTTTTATAAATTTTTCAACATAAATTTCGTCATTATTAAAAGATAATTTTGCTTCTTGTTTTACAATGTTGTAATTACTTTCTAATTCTTCTTCTGAATTAACTATACGTATTCCTTTTCCTCCGCCTCCTGCTGATGCTTTTAATAATATAGGATATCCTATTTTATTTGCTGTTTCAATAATTCCTTTTAAACTTTGTATACTACCATCTGATCCTGGTATTACTGGAACTCCTGCTTTTTTCATTAAGTCTTTTGCATTTGATTTATTTCCCATTAATTCAATTACTTTATAAGAAGGTCCTATAAATTTTATATTAGATTCTTCACATATTTTTGCAAATTGACTATTTTCAGACAAAAAACCAAATCCAGGATGAATACTATCTGCTCCTGTTATATTAGCTGCCTCAATAATATTTTTTAGATTCAAATAACTTTTTCCGTGGTTCAGCAGGTCCAATACAAATAGCTTCATCTGCAAGTCTAGTGTGCATAGCGTCTTTGTCCGCTTCTGAATACACTGCTACTGTTTTTATATTCATTTCTTTACATGCTCTAATAATTCTAACTGCAATCTCTCCTCTATTTGCTACTAATATCTTATTCATTTGGCTAATTCCTTTCTTTATACAACTGCAAAAGTAAGCTCTCCTTTTGCTACTATTTCTCCATTTACAGTTGCAATTGCTTCTCCTATTCCTATTGAACTTTTTTGCTTTATAATTTTAACTTCTAATTTTAATCTATCTCCTGGTACTACTTGCTTTTTAAATTTCATTTTATTGATACCACCAAATAAGGCATTTTTTCCTTTATTTTCTTCTTTACTAAGAATTGCAATTGCTCCTGCTTGTGCTAAACTTTCTGTTATTAATACACCTGGCATAATTGGATTTCCGGGAAAGTGTCCTTTAAAATACCATTCTTCTTCTTTTACATCTTTATAACATATAGCACTTTCTCCTGGTATATATTCTTCTATTTCATCAATCATTAAAAAAGGTTCTCTTTGTGGAATTATACTTTTTATTTTTTCTTTTCCTAACACTTGCTTTGTACTCCTTTTACTTTTTTATTTTAAATAATGGTTTTCCATATTCTACTGCTTCTCCGTCTTGCACTAAAATTTCTGTAATCTCTCCATCAAATTCTGACTCAATTTCATTCATTAATTTCATTGCTTCAACAATGCAAAGTACATCTCCTTTTTTTACTTTTTGACCTATCTCTACATAAGAATTAGCATTAGGAGATGGCTTAGAATAAAATGTTCCAACCATTGGTGATTTTACAATTTCTCCATCTTGTAATTCTTCTTTTTCTGCTACTTCTATCTGTTTTTCATTTTCATTTAACTGTTCGCTTTTTTGAATTACTTGAATCTCTTTTGTACTTTCCTTTTTCATACTAATTTTAGTACCGTCTGGAAAATCTATATCAATTGATGTTAATTTTGAATTTCCCATATCATTCATTAATTGTTTGATTTTCTCGTATTCCATCTTTCTCTCCTATTCTTCATATTCTTTAAATATAACACTTCCATTATGTCCACCAAATCCTAAAGAATTTGACATTACTATTTTTAAATCTTTTTTTCTAATTTCATTTGGTACAATGTCTAAATCACATTCTTCATCTTTTTCTTTATAATTAATTGTTGGTGGAACTATTTTATTTTCTATTGCTTTTATAGAGAATATTGCTTCTATTGCTCCTGCAGCCCCTAATAAATGACCTGTATTACCTTTTGTTGAGCTTACCATAACTTTTTTACTAACATTTTCGCCTAATGCTTTTTTTATTGCCATTGTTTCACACACATCATTTAAATGTGTAGAAGTTCCATGCGCATTAATATAATCAATATCTTCTGGCTTGATATTAGCATCTTCAATAGCTCTTTTAATTGCTCTTGCAGCTCCATCTCCTGTTGGCTCTGGTGAAGTAATATGGTATGCATCAGAGGTTGCTCCATATCCTATTATTTCTGCATAAATTTTTGCTCCTCTTTTTTTTGCATGTTCTAATTCTTCTAAAACAATAACACCTGCTCCTTCTCCCATTACAAATCCATCTCTTTGTTTATCAAAAGGAATACTTGCACGATTTTTATCTTCTGATTTGGATAATGCTTTCATATTTTCAAATCCTGCAATTCCTACTTCACAAATTGAACTTTCTGTTCCTCCAGCTAATATAACATCTTCTGCTCCATATTTTATTGTTCTATATGCTTCACCTATACTATGAGTTGAAGACGCACAAGCTGTGACAATTGATACAGATTCTCCTTTTAAATTTAAATCTATTGCTATATTTCCAGCTGGCATATTAGCAATTGACATAGGAATAAACATTGGAGAAACTCTATTATGTCCCTTTTGTATATTTATTTCACATTGGTTTTGAATTGTTGTTAATCCTCCTATTCCTGAGCTTACAAATACACCTACTTTTTCTAAATCTGTATTTTCTTTTGTTATTTTACTATCTAAAAAAGCTTCTCTTGCAGCTACCATAGCAAATTGAGAACTTCTATCTAATCTTTTTGCCTGTTTTGGTTCAAAATGTTCTAATGGATTGAAATTCTTAACTTCTGCCGCAAGTTTAGTTTTATATGTACTTGCATCAATTAATGTTATTTTATCTATTCCACATTTTTTGTTTTCAATTCCATTCCATGTTTCTTCTACATTATTTCCAATTGGAGTAATTGCTCCTAATCCTGTTATTACTACTCTTTTTTCCATTGCTTTCTCCTTTCTAAAAACACATTATTACATCAACATTCCACCATCAACTTGAATTACTTGCCCTGTTATATAAGAACTATCTTCTGACACTAAAAATTTAACGACATTTGCAACATCTTTTGCCGTTCCCATTCTTTTTAATGGTATTGTTTTTTCAATTTCGTCTTTTACATTTTCTTTTAATATATTAGTCATATCTGTTTGAATGAATCCTGGTGCAATTGCATTTACTAGTATATTTCTAGATGCAACTTCTTTTGCTAAACTTTTTGTAAAGCCAATAATCCCTGCTTTAGATGCTGCATAATTAGTTTGACCTGCATTTCCAGATATTCCTACAACTGAAGAAACATTAATAATTCTTCCTTTTCTTTCTTTCATCATATAATTTATTACGTTTTTAGTCATATTAAATGTTCCTATCAAATTTACATTTATTACTTCATTAAAATCTTCTGGTTTCATTCTCATAAGTAACATGTCTTTTGTTATACCTGCATTATTAACCAAAACATCAATATGATTCATTCTATTTATTGCTTCTTCTACTAGCTTTTTACAATCTTCAAAGTTAGATACATCTCCTTTTAATAGTAAACATCTAACTCGTTTTTGTTCTATCTCTTTTTTTAACTTCATTAATTCTTCATTTTCAGTTCTATAATTTATTATTATGTCATAATTTTCTTCTGCAAGAGTATATGCTATTTCTTTACCTATTCCTCTTGTTCCACCAGTTATTAAAGCTACTTTGTTCATTTTTATCCTCCTATTAATTTATCTCTTTTAAAGTATTTTCTAATGATTTCACATCACAAATATTATAGATTTTTATTTCTTTTTCTGTTTTTATTCTTTTTACAAAGCCAGATAGTGTCTTACCTGGTCCTATTTCAACAAATGTGTCTATTCCCATTTTTAACATTGTTTCTAGACATTTAGAAAATTTTACTGGTGAAATCATATGTTCTGCTAATATAGCTTTTATATTTTCCTCATCTTTATAAATATCTCCATTAATATTTTTTACTACTTTAGTTTTAAATTTATTAATATTTATTTTTTCTAAATCTTTTCTTAAAGCATTAGAAGCTTCAATTAGCTTTTTAGTATGAAATGGCCCTGATGTTTTTAAAATTCTTACTTTTTTTGCTCCCATTTCTTTTGCTATTATTTCAGCTTGTTCTACTGCAGTTTTTTCTCCTGAAATTACCACCTGTCCTTGTGTATTATAGTTAACAGGTACAACAAATCCATCTACTACTTTTTTACATATCTCTTCAACTTTTTCATCTTCCAATCCTAAGATTGCAGCCATTGCCCAATCTCCTTCTGGAAGTAAGTTTTGCATATATTCTCCTCTTTTTTTCACTAGCTCTACTCCATCTTCAAATGAAATACATTTACTATAAATTAGAGCAGTATATTCACCTAAACTAAGTCCTACTGATATTTCTGCATTAATTCCTTTCTTTTCTAATAGTTTAAGTATTGCTAAACTCATAGTTAAAACAGCAATTTGTGTGTTTTGAGTTTTACTTAATTCTTGTTCTGTTCCATCAAATGTGATTTTTTTTATATCAACACCTGTTATTTTATGTACATTTTCATATATATCTCTTACTTCTTGATAGTTTTCATATAAATCCTTTCCCATTCCTATTGATTGAGCTCCTTGCCCAGGAAATAAAAAACCTATTTTCATTTAATTTCTCCTTACTTTTTAATAATCTTCGATTCTACTTTTAATTTTCTTTTCAAATTCATTACAAAATTCACTAATTATTTTTCTGTTATCAATTTCTATTTCAAATTCTTTTTGTATTGATGTTGCTATTTTTTTTATTTCTTCTTCCATTTCTTCTTGATTAGTGTTAATTCCTATGCCTATAACAATAGATTTTACTTTTTCTCCTTGTAGTTTAGTTTGTGTTAAAATTCCACCTGTTTTTTTGTTATTAAATATAATATCATTGGGCTTTTTTATTTTTAGATTAATATTGTATACTCTTTTAAAAACATCTAATATTACCTCAGCAATTTCAATTGTAATTCCTTCTAATCTTTCTATTTTACAATTTGCTTCTATAAAAAATGAAAATGCTAAATTACCTTTTCTTGATGTATACCACTTTCTTCCATGTGTTCCGTTTTCCAGCTGTTTGTTTTTCTGCCATTACAATCGTTCCATTTTTTATATTATTTTTTTCTATCATTCTCCAAATTTCTGATTGTGTAGAATCAATATTTTTATAAAAAAATATATTTCTTCCTAAAAATTCTGTTTTTAAATTTTCTAATTTCATTATTTTTTCCTTTTATTTTTCTTCCTTAATAAGTTTTAAATTTTCATGTCTTTTTATTTTATTTGTTGTTGTTTTTATTAAAGGTTCTTGACTTACAATAATTCCTCTTATTGCTTTATATCTAGGCATTTTATTATTAATTGCTTTTATTTTATCATTTAGTATGCTATTTATTTCTTTCTCTCCTTCAGCTTGATACTTTTCTTTCATAGTTGCTTTATCATAAACAATTTTGCTATAAATTTTTATATCATTTTTATCTTCTGACATTTGTTTTCCAAAAATAAATGATTCTATTACACCATCTATTTGGTTTATTAGTCCTTCTATTTCTTCCGGAAAAATATTTTTACCGTTTTTTAAAACAATTACGCTTTTTCTTCTTCCACAAATAAATATATATCCCTCAGAATCAATTTTAGCTAAATCTCCTGTATAAAACCATCCATCTTTTATTGCATTTTTAGTTGCTTCTTCATCTTCATAATATCCAATCATTATACTTGGACCTTTTACTATTAGCTCTCCCATTCCATTTTCGTCTACATCTACTAATTTTGCTTCTACACTTGGAACTGTTTTTCCAATAGATCCTACTTTATATGCTTTTTTTGTTCCTACTGCTACTACTGGAGATGTTTCTGTTAGTCCATATCCTTGAACTAAATTTAGCCCAAGTTTTCTATATCTTTCTTCTATTTCTGAATTTAGACTTGCAGCACCACTAATCATTAATTTCATATTTCCGCCTAGCATATCGTGTATTTCTTTAAATGCTTTCTTTTTTTCTTCCATGGATAAATTCTTACATAGTTCTTCTTTTTCTAATATTTCTTGTAATTTTCCCTGTTTTTCTAGTTGCTTTCTTATATTTTTAAAAATTCCTTCATATATTGCTGGCACAGATGCCATAACTGAAACTTTGTGTTCTTTTATATCTTCTACCATATGGTGAATTCCTCTACAAAATACAGTTTGTGCTCCTGTATATAAAGATAATAAAAATCCTACTGTACATTCAAAAACATGATGAAGTGGTAAAAAAGATAAAAATGTGTCTTGGCTGTTTACATCTAATACTGACGCAATATCCATTAAATTTGAGCATATGTTTTTATGTGATAATGCTACAATTTTGGATGCTGATGTTGTTCCTGATGTAAATAACATTATGCTCATTTTTTCTGGATCGATTTTAGCATTTTCAAATTCTTTATTTCCGTTTTTTATTAATTTTTTTCCTTCTTCTATTAATTGCTTTTGAGAATAAATATCTTTTTTGTTTTTTTCTAAATCCATTGATATTAAATATTTTAATGTATTATCTTTGTTGTCTTTTATTTGTTTTAATGCTTTCTCGTATTTTTTTGAATAGAAAATGGCTTCTACTTTAGAACGTCTAATTAAATTTTCTAATTCATTTTCTGGAAGAGATTTGTCAAGTGGAACTACTATTCCAGTTCCACATACAATTGATAAATATGCTAATTCCCATTCATATCGGTTTTCTCCAATTACAGCTATTCTTTTTTCTTTTAATCCCATATTTATTAACGATGTTCCTAGATAATTTACCATTTGTCTTATTTCTTTATGGGTTATTATTTTATATGTTTCGTTTTCTTCTTTTATTTTATATGCTGGGTTTGAGGCATATATTTTTTCGGTTTTTATTAACATATCTTTTAAATCTGTTATTTTTATGTTTTGTTTATCTCTTTTGTTCATGGTTTCTCCTAATCTTTCTTTTTTCTATTTTATATCATTTTTTTCTAGAAAATGTCATTATACTGATAGGTCAGTATAAAAGATAGGTTTTAATTTATTTATAGAATTTCTAGAGTAAAAATAAAAGTAGCATGTACAATGCTACTCTCACTTTAGTATATTCCATTTGATTATTTTATTTTCCATTTTTGTAATGTATTATTCCATTCTAATGATATATCAGATTTTAGATAAACTATAGGTCGAACACCAAAATCATCATAGCTATATTCAGTACCAGTAGAAAAAAATATTCCTCTATTTAAAACTTTACCATCGTTTACACGACGAAGTCCCCAAGTCACACCATTCTTAACTGTTAAAGCACTTTCTGATGCAAGCCAGTATCTTGGTTGCGTTCCTGTTCCTACAAAAGATATTTCATAACTATCTTTATTAACAGCATATTTACCAAATAATATTTGATATATAGTATTATATACTCCATTTTCATCTACTCCTTGAGTAGGTTTCTCTTGTTTAGTATTTAATGTTGTTGGATTATAATAATAAAACGTACTTGTTATTTGTGTACTTCCTGACGTTAATGTTTTAAAGGTTTTATTTGATTTATCATAATAATTCAATGTATTTTGTGTTCCACTCCATTTTTGTCCATTTGTTGCACTTGATGATAATTTAGTCTCTCCTTCTTTTGTATATGTTACTTTATTTCCATATTCATTGAAATTACCTTCTTCACATTTTGCTGTTGCTGGATCATATCCTGTTATTTCATTTATATCTTCTGCTGTTATACTTGTTGCTTTTTCTGCTCCTTTTCCATGTCCAAATATTGCACTTATTTTATTTAATTCTTCTATTCCATTTATATATCCTTTTTGTCCTTTTAATGTATAATACGTTCTACTACCATTTGTATAATTACCTGCTCCAACAAATTCTCCTGATATTAATCTTAACTTTCCTTTTGATACGCCTAATATTCTCCATCCATATTCTGCATTTTTATATGTTTCTGCATTAAATTCTTGATCACTATCTGCTCCTGTTTTATCTGTTTTTGATGTATATGTCAAATCACTTGCATTTGCTTCTAATGTTGGATCATAATCTACATAGTCTCCTACTTTTAATGTTTGTTTTGTTTCTATGTTTGTTATTGTGTCTCCTTTTTGCTCCCAAGTTACTTTTGTTATTGTCTCTCCATCAAAATAGTATTCTTTTCCGGTTTTATTAAATCTTATTATCCAATCTCCTTCTTTTCCTGTTACCTTTGCTTCTGATACTTTAAAATCTACTTTTTCTCCTGTTTGATCTGCCATTAAATATTCTGTATATCCTATTTCAATTTGCTCCTCTTCATCTTTCTCATTTGTTATTGTTTTCGCTTCATTTGCTTTTGTTAATATCCCATTGTCTCCTGTTAATGTAGCAATTGTTACTCCTGCAAGTATTAAGAGTACAATTATGGTTATCACTAAAGCTATTAATGTTATACCTTTTTCTCTTCTTCCTTTAAAATTAAATTTCATTTGTTTTTTACCCCTTTCTTTTGTTTTCTTATTTATTTTTTTGCTTTTTGACAATACATTTTTAATATTAATATACAATCATATAAACAGCATCATCTTTAAATTTTATCTGTTCAGTCGAAAAAGCTTTATAATCTTCATTTTGACTACGCATATATTCTCTATCATTACCTTCCATCAAAATAGATGTATCAAAATCAACCAATTCAAAATCTCTTTCACAATAATAATCCATTGCATATAATATACTCCATGAACAAGCCAATTTTCTTTCAGTTAATGATTGCATAGGTTGTATTCCTACAGCAAATTGTTGTGGATTTAAATCATATTTATATCCAAATTTAGTTACTTTTATCCCTGTATTTTTCTCATATTCTTCTATTAAAGATTTTATTTGCATTCCATCATTTTCGTCAACTTTGTTTGCAGCTATATGTTCTGTTGAATTTATCACAATAAAACTAGCATTTAAAATAAATATACATATAACTACTATACTTATTATTTTCTGCTTATATTTTACTTCATCATCTTTTAAATTAGCAATTAAAAATAACAATGAAATTCCAAATATCATCATAACTGGTATGCTAAGTCTACCACATACTGCAGCAGTAACTACAAATAAAGGCAACACAACACTTAGTACTGCTATAATAACTAGAACAATATAATTTAATATTGTCTGTAATTTTGCCTTTGTTATTATTAACAAAATTAGTGTTATTATTGGACATATTAGTATACTATATTTAGGAAACATACTTATGCAGTTAATTAATATATCTTTAGAATAATATAATACCAAATTTAGTTTTCTTCTAAATACTCTTGCATTATTTATTATCATAAAACTTTGCTTGTCTTGTCCAAAAATATTTCCACATACTTTAACAATTACATAACTTATTGCTAATGCTATAATAGTTATTCCTACTAATTTCGCAAAATCTTTTAAAGCATCTTTTAGGGATATTTTTATTTTCTTTTTATCTTTTATTTGTTTTAACATTATTACTAATATTGCAAGTATAGGGAATATATTTAACTCTCCCTGATATGAAAGTCCTGTAAGTAATAAAAATATACCTGTTTTTAAATATTTATATTTGCTGTCACTTACAAAATTTTTTATTGCTAATACTGTAAATAACATTCCAAGACACATAACTGCAGATTCTGGAAATAATAAATATTCTAATGTATATTGGTTTAATATTAATACAAATGAAGCAAGATATATAAGTATTTCCTTCTTTTTATTTTCAGGTTTTATTATGTCTATAAATATCTTAGAAATTATATATATTGATATAGCTAAAAATATCATTCCTAAAAAGTCCATCGCAATTATATACGCTGGTATTGGTAAATGTAAAATTCCACCCAAATAACAAAATAATGTAGAAATTAATCTTCCATCTTTCAAAAAATATTCACTAGGATATTTGAAATATCCTAATTGATATAATACATATGTATCTGAAGAATAATGCATTTGTAAAAAGTTTATACAAATTATCATTATAGCTCCAAGTATACCTAGCAATACATAAATTTCCTTTTTATTAATTTTCTTTTTCATTTCATCCTCCGTATTTATATTGTTTATTATTTTATCTAAATTAAAATATTTAATATTCTAGGAACAAATATTACAAGTCCTATTATAGCAGCTCCAATGGCAACAACTAACACTGCACCTGCTGATACATCTTTTGCTATTTTTGCCTTTTCATTTTTTTCTGGCATAACCATATCAACTATTGTTTCAATTGATGTATTAAATAGCTCACTTCCAATAACTATTGCAAATAAAATAATACAAATTATCCACTCTGATTTATTAATTTTTAGTATAATACCTGCAATTATAGCCAATATCATTATAAAAATATGTATTTTCATATTTCTTTCTGTTTTAAATGATGTCCATATTCCTTCTATTGCATATTTAAAGCTGTTTCTTATCTTTTTCATTTTCCTCATTTTTTCTACTCTCTCCTATGAATCTTTTTATAATACTTGTATATATTACTAAATAAGAAATAGATATAGTAAATCCTGCTAACACATCACTTGCATAATGTACACCCAAATAAATTCTACTTATTCCTATAGTGCAAATTATTATGGATAAGCTTATTATCAAAGTCCATTTTATTTTACTATTTTTTACTAACTTATAAATTAAATATATTAAAAAACCATAAAAAGCCATGCTTACCATAGAGTGTCCTGAAGGAAAACTATACCCCGTTTCAGTAATTAACCTGAATTCATTTGGTCTTGGTCTTTGTACAACATTTTTCAATATTATATTTAATACTGTGCTAATAAGTAAATTTATCATAACAGCTATTCCTATTTTTTTATTTTTTAGTACTACTAGCAAAATAATTGTAATTGATATCAGACTAATAGTTCCCCCTAAATTAGTAATAATTTTCGCAATTGGTGTAACAAAATCTGAAATAAGATAAGTTGAAATAAAATTATATGTAATTATATCTAGTTTCATAATCTCTTTTTCAAATACATCTTCAACTAAGTCTAAAAATATAATAGTACATAAAAATAATAATATCCATTTTAAATTTTTCTTGATAAATTCGCCAATTCTTTTTACTTTTTGCATAATGTTAAATTCCTTTTCTTTTTAATTATATTAATTTTATTCTATTTTCATAAAATTGTCTACTATTTTATATTCTTCTGAATCTACTTTTCCCTCTAGATATTTTCCTATTTCTTTATTTTTTATTAAATTTTCTTTTTCTTGTTTCTTTAACTTTTTTATATTAAATTCTAATTTAGATGCTAGTGACTTGTTTTCTGCTACCCAAAATGCTTCTAGCTTTTTAGCTGAATGTGTAAGTGTATATTTAGCACATCTTTTCTCTTTGTTAAAGTGTTCTTTCATTCTTCTTGATATATCTGTTGTAATTCCAGTATAAATCGAATTATCTTTGCATCTTAACATATATATGTAATACATTTTAATTTCCTACCTTTTTTCTGTAATAATTATACCATTAAATTTCTTATTTTGTAAATAGTCTTTTTTCTTTTTTTAATCTTTTGTTTATTAGTTATTTTTATGTTATACTATTATTGGTGATAGTTTTGAAAATATTATTTAAAAATACAACAAAATATAGTAAATCGATTTATACTAAATTTTTGCAATTTCATAAAAAACAATATGGGCTAAAATACTCCTTGTATACTGCTTTGATAAGCTTTTTACTTTTATTTTGTATTATTGTACAATTAAAAGTTCATAATATAGCACTAATAGTTGTATTTTGTACTATTATCGTGTGCTTTTTCCTATGGAGATATGTCCGTCCAATTACTGAAGTAAATAAAGAATTTCAAAGTCAAAAAATTCAAAGTGAAGAAGAATTTACTTTTATTTTTTATGAAAAATGTATTAAAATATCAGGAAAATCGAAAGCTTACTCTTTAAAATATTATCAATTATATAAAATATTTGAAACTGATTCATTTTTTTATCTTTATATTGATAGTAATCATTCTCTATTACTTGATAAAAATTCATTTTTAATTGGTTCTTCAAATGATTTTTCTAATTTCATTCATAAAAAATGTTGGTATAAATTTAAAAAAGTCAAATAAATTCTGTATCTTGTTTAGATACAGAATTTATTTATTATCTTTTTATTTTATTAGTTGTAGTTTTTTCAAATTCTTCTTTTCTTATTTCTATATCAGAAATACGTTTATACATTGGAAGTTCTTTGCAAACATTTTGAATATCTTCTTTTAATTTTGCTTCTACATTGTTTATTTCTAATTCTTTTACTTTTTCTTCATTTAAAAATACTTCTGCTATAAGCGCTACTTCTTGTCCTATTTTATTTTTCTTTCCTTTTACAACAACTTCTTGAACATATGGAATTCCTAATATATAATTTTCTATTTCTTCTGGATAAACATTTTTTCCATTGTCTAATACAATTAAATTTTTCTTTCTTCCATTTATTACAAGCTGACCTTTTTTATTTACATGTCCATAATCTTCTGTATTAAACCATCCGTCTTTTAAAACTCTATTTGTTTTCTCAGGATCTTTGTAATATCCTTTCATTACAATATCACCTTTTACACAAATTTCTCCGTCTCCGTCTGCTGTTACATTTTCTAATTTTACTTCACAACATGGTAAAATTACTCCTACTGTTGAACTATCATTAAATTGTAATCTATTAACACTTACTAATGGTGAACATTCTGTTATTCCATATCCATTTAATAAAGTAATTCCTATATCATTAAAGAATTTTCCTATTTCTGGTCTAATTGGAGCTCCTCCACATATAATTTCTCTTAAATTTCCACCAAAAGCTTGGTGAATAGATTTAAATAATGTTCCTCTTAAATCTATTCCTATTTTTCTTAAAGCATTACTAATAGGTATCATCTTTTTCAAAGCCTTATCTTTTCCTGTTTTTTGAGCATTGTTCCAAATGTTTTTATAAAATACTTCTGTGAATGCTGGTACTAAATAAATATAATCCGGTTTATATAATTGTAAATTTTTTAGTACATTTTTCAAACTATCATTAATACATATACATGAATGTTTATGTAATGCTACCAATATTCCTGCTACTGCTTCATATGTATGATGATATGGTAAAACTGATAAGCATTTTGTATTTATATCTGCTACTTGAAGTCCATAATATACTACACTTATTAGATTATGTTCTGTTAGCATAACACCTTTTGGATCTCCTGTAGTTCCTGAAGTATAAACCAAAAGTTTTAGATTGTTTTCATTGTCATGTAAATCTATATATTTTTTATTTCCATTTTCTAATGCTTTTTTTCCAGTTTCTTTAAACATATCATATGATAAAACATTTTCTTCGCTTTCTTTTCTATTTAATCCAATAAAAAATTTGACTTTCGGTACTTCTTTTTTTATTTCTGGAATCCATTGTTCATATTTTTTAGAATAGAATAATACTTCACTGTCACTATGTTTTAAAACATTTATAATTCCTTTTAAATTAAGTTCTTTGTCAATTGGCACAAATACTCCTGTACTTTTTAATACTGTTAAATATACTGTTAACCATTTATAACTGTTTTCTCCTATAATGGCTATATGTTTGTCTTGCATTCCAATTTCAGTAATAGCTGTTCCTAGTTCTTCTGTATCTTTGACAAATTCTTTATATGTTACTTTTATGTTTTTATTTTTATCGTTTTCGTCTTTGTATTCAAATGCGATTTTGTCGCCTGCTTCTTTTACAGCTAGATTTAGCATCTCTTTTATTGATGTTACTTTTTGAACTTCATTTAATTTCATTTTATTATTCATTCTTCAAAATCCTTTCTATCTAGTAATGTTTATTTTTTACTGATTGAATTATATCATATATAATTCAAAAAGCAATTATTTACCATTTCTTTTTTGCAAATAAATTTAAGTTTTAGTTTTTTAATGCTTTTTTATCAAACCAAGAAAATAAAGAAATATATATTTTAAAATATTTAAAGGACTACTTAGATTTCAAGAAATTAGCGATAATTTATGCTATGCTTCTATCCATCCTGATAATAATAATAATAAAAATTATAAAATTATCAATGGCACGTATATAAATATTCCTGAATTTACAGAAAATGAAAAAATGTATCAGGAACTTTGGAAAATGTTTTTTAAGACAATTTCTATTAAAGAAAGAAAAAATCCTAGATGTCAAATGCAATTTATGCCTAAAAAATATTGGAAAGATTTAAACAATTTTCAAGATTTTCAAAACTTGCATCATTTTTTGTTAAAGTAATATCAAAGCTGTTTTTATATTTTTCTAAATTATTTTTTATATTTTCATTTAAAAATCCTACTAATATTGTTTCATCCCATTGTTCTTCTGGAACCATTTTTTTATCTTCTATTGCATCTCCTATCAGTACTTTATTCTTTTTCAAATTTAGCTTTTCTTGTAACTCATCAGGAATATGGTTTTTCATATTTTTATTTAATGAATGTATTAATTCTCCTGTAAATTCTAACATTTTTCCATCTTTATCAAAACTAATAAAATTACTAATAATAAATATATTGTTGTAATAGCATTTATTTTCTTTTAAAAATATCTCTATTACATTTTCTATTCCTGCCGATAAAATTATTACTGGTATATTATATTTATTCATATGTGCTAAAAATTCTTTTGCTCCACTTCTAAAAATAAGGTTGCTTTTTTGTATTGATTTTTCCAATTTATCTTTTGTTAAGTGATATTCATAATACAAATTCATACACTCTTGATACCAATTTTCCATAGCCTTATTCTTTTCTTCAAATGTAATTTGATAATTTAGTTCTATTGGTCTATATTTTTTATATAAATTTGATAATTTAGTTTCAAATTCTTTTCCTAGCATTTTGCCAGTTGCATCCCATGAATCTTCGCTTTCTGTTGCAGTTATTGTTTTATCAAAGTCTACCGCAACATACATATTAGTTTTATCTAATTTTATTTTATCTAATTTTACTTTTTTTATATATTTCATATATCATTCTCCTTGTTTTCAAATTTTACTATAAAATACTTAAAAAAACAAGTTTTTAAATATTTCATATATTTTATTGTCGTCTTTTTTCTCTTATGATATAATAATCTAAAATTTTATAGTAATTGGAGAAAAAATATGAAGGACTTTTTTATTATATTAATTATGAAAATATTAAATCTTATTTTAAAGATTTTTGGAAAACATGGCGGGAATTTTCTAGGGAAAATTGCTTATGATTGGGATTCCAACATATTCAAATATTTCAAGGTTAATTGTCCTGTAGTTGCTGTAACAGCAACTAATGGTAAAACTATGACAAACAATGCAATTGGCTATACCTTAAAAACAGCTGGTAAGAAAGTAATTAGCAATACTGAAGGCAATAACATGGAAACTGGAATTCTTTCTACTATTTTAAAAAATTGTACTTTAACTCGGAAAAATAAAAGCTGATTTTTTAGTTTTTGAAGTAGATGAAGGATATGTTCCTATTGTATTTAAAGACTTTAGACTAGATACTTTAGTTGTTCTTGATTTCTTCAGAGATCAATTAGATAGAAATGGTGAAGTAGAATCACTAATTCTAAGAATTAATGATTTCTTAAAAACTTATACAGGTAATTTGGTATTAAATAACGACGATCCAAATGTTTCAAGGCTAGGAAAAGCAAATCCAGATAACAAAAATGTTTACTATTTTAGTGTAGAAAAATATAAATATGCAACAGAAAATTTAAAAGAAGCTGGCGAAGGAAAATTCTGTCCTTTTTGCAATACTCGTATAGAATATGAATATTATCAGTATTCTCATATCGGAAAATTCAGATGTCCAAACTGTGATTATGGTAATAATGAAATTTATAAACTAGCAACTGATGTAGATTTAAAACATAGAACCTTTAAAGTGGATAATATTTCTTACAAAGTTAGATTTAACAGTATTTATAATATTTATAATTTTGTAGCTGTTATATCATGTGTTAGCCTATATCAAATTGACCCAAAAATAATACAAGAAGCTCTTTCAAGATTCGTATTAAATAATGGTAGATTAGAAGAAGTTCAAATAAATGATGTTTCTACTATTATAAATTTAGCCAAAAATCCTACTGGAGCAAATGTAAGCCTTAGAATTCTAAATGAAGATGATGATGAAAAAGAATTATTATTTGTTTTAAATGATAATATTGCAGATGGTTTTGATGTATCATGGATATGGGATATTAATTTTGACAACTTAACGAATGTTTCAAGAATTGTAACATCTGGAACACGTGCCTATGATATAGCCATAAGAATAAAAACATCTGGATTTTCTCCAGACAAAATAGAAGCTTATCTAGACTTACATGAAGCAATACAAAACTTATATAAAACCAACACAAAAAAATACATTATAGCCAATTACACAGCTTTACAGCCTACTAGACATGAATTAGGACTTTAGAGGGACAGGTCTTAAATGTCCCATATTTTTCGAGACTATATGGGACATTTGAGACCTGTCCCTAGTGTCTCAAAGGGAGGAAATTTATGAAAGAATTGAAAATATTATATTTATATCCAGATATTTTAGAGTTGTATGGAGATTTTGGTAATATTCAAGTATTACGCTACCGCTTAGAGCAACGCGGAATTAAAGCTACAATTGTGCCTTATTCTATTGGTGATGCTTCACCTGATTTTAATGATTTTGATTTAGTTTTTGCAGGTGGTGGTGCTGATCAAGAACAAGGTATTTTGTCAGAAGATTTGCTAAAATATAAAGAAAATATAAAGGATGCCGTAAATAATGGTGTTTTCTTTCTTTTAATTTGTGGCTCTTACCAATTATTTGGTAAATATTATAAAGGCGTTGAAGGTAATATTATTCCTGGTTTAGAAGTTTTTGATTATTATACAGAGGCTCTTGCAGATAGAAAAAAACGTTGCATTGGTAATGTTGTTATTAATGTTAATTTAAACGGAAAAGATACTAAGATAATAGGTTTTGGTAATCATCGGTGGACAAACATTTAATGTAAAAACTCCTTTTGGAGATGTTCTTTTTGGAAATGGAAATAAATTTGGAGATTCGAAAGAAGGATTCTTTTTAGATAATGTAATTGCAACATATCTACACGGTCCTCTTCTTTCTAAAAATCCTGAACTTACTGATTATATTATTAAATATTGCCTAGATAGAAAATATAATGAAGATATCGTTTTAGAACCTTTAAATGACGAATTTGAAAACAAATGTAGAGAACAGTTATTAAACAGATTCTTATCTGTTTCTTAATAATTTTATAAAAACATTTTTATTTTTGATTTTTCTTTTACATATTTTATGTAATTTAGTAAATACTACTATAAGATAATTTATTTAAAATTTAAATGGTACTTATAATACCTAGATTGGAGTATGTTATATGGAAAATCAAAATTTAAACATTCTTGATGAAGTTAACAAAGGTGCTACTATGGGAATGGATGCTATTTCTTTTGTATCAGATAAAGTGGTAGATTCAAAATTTAAAGGGGTTTTAGATACAGAGTATAATAAATACAAAAAAATTTCACAAAGAGTTAATGATTTGTATGATAATTATAGTGATAAAGAACCTCATGAAACTAATGCTATGAATAAAATGATGACTTGGTATGGTATTCAAATGAAAACTATGGCAGATGATAGTACTTCTAAAATTTCAGAATTATTAATGCAAGGAACTAATATGGGGATTATTGAAGGTAGACGTTTATTAAATCAAAATTCAGATATTGCTCCAGATGTGCATAATATTCTAAATGATTTCGTTACTATGCAAGAAGATAGTGTTGAAACTTTAAAAAAATATTTATAAATATATATTTTATATAAAAAACGCTTAAAACATGTTAATTTATAACTTTTAGATTAATCAACTTAACATTTTAAGCGTTTTTTATGTATCACAAATCATTATTCATTATTACAATAACTCGTTTACTTTTTATTATTAATTATATACTTAGATTAATAATCTATTTTTTAAAAAATTTACCAAAGAACCCTTTTGACATTTTTTCATCATTTTTACTAGATGCTTTTTTTCTACTTTTTTCAATTATTGCGTCAATATCATCCTCTATTACTTCGTTTTGTTCTTCTTCGCCTTCATCTTCTTCTGTTTCTTCGTAATCATTATCATTTTCTTCATCTTCATAATAATCTACATCTTCATCGTCTTGATATTCTTCTTCGTAATATTCATCTTCTTCACTCTCATCATACTGCTCTTCATAATCGTTATCTTCTTCAAATTCATCGTCATACTCTTCTTCGTCGTATTCCTCATCAATATATTCATTTTCTGTTTCGTTTATAATTTCGTCTTCTTGTTCTATTTCTTCTTCATTTCCTGGCAATATCATATCTTCTATTTCTTCTATCCTATATTCTGACAAGTCTTTATTAAATTTTTCGCTTACCTCTTCTTGAAATACTTTATAAATATTTTTTATTCCTTCTATTCTCCAGTAATTAGAATTTATAACTGTTCCCATATTTATCTTTATATTTGTAACTTCTTCTTCAAAGTCTTTTTCATTTTCTTCTATTTCTTTTAAGTAATTTTTATTATATAGTTCTTTATATGCCTTTTTAGTTGATTTTCCTGTAGTTTCTTTAAGAATTAACTCATATAGATTTCCTATTTGTGAAATATCTGCATCAAAATTCTTACATGCTTCTTCCATTAATTTCTCATGTGTTTTTTTACCATTAATAGCCGTCATTCTTTCATTATCTAAAAAGCCTATTATATATTCTTTATATGCGTTTAAAAAGGCTAATTTTACACTAACATCTCTTAAGAGTTTTTCAGCTTTATTTAGTTTTATATTTTCATTATTTATTTCATTTAAAGTTTTCTTTGTTCTTTCATAAATACTAATATATAAATTTGCTTCTTGAACTGCAATATTCATTCTTATATCTACTGCTTTTTCTATTACTTGAGGACTAAATTGAATTTTTTCACTTTTACCATTTCTTATCATTATTTGAATTATTTCTTTTTTATGTTTTTCTTTATCTGAATTTATGAAGTTTTTCATTTCTTGAACATCTCTTGGATTAATTAATTCAAACATTTTATTTGCATATTCAATATTATTCCTATGATTTGACTCTGCTGATCTTCTAACTCTTGCATATTTATTTCTTTCCTTTTGTCTTTCAATAAATATAACCATTGCTTTTACATAATCTTCTCTTAATTTTTTTAGCTTTTCATTGTTTTCTTCCAATACATCTTCTATTTTTTTTAGTTTATTATCTAATGTATTTGGATTTTCACCTAAATCATTAAAAAGCCTATTTCGTTCATTTTCCATTTCTAAGTTTGATTCGTGAATCTCAGATTGTTCTTTTTGAATTTTTTCCATTTCTACAGCTATTTCATCAAACTTTCTAATTACTTTTTCTTCTTCTTCAATTATTCTTTGATATTCTTTCAATTCTTCAATAATTCTAGTGTAATTTCCATAATTTGTTTTTAAGTTATTTTCTTTATTTTCTCCGAAAATTTTATCAAAATATCTTTCTAAAACAATTGCGCTTCTTTCATACATTATGGAACCCTCCAAATTTCTACTTTTTTTATTATTATATACAAAACATTATAAAAAGTCTAGCTTTACCTAGACTTTTTTATATTACTTCTCTTTTTTCTTTATAATAATACTTCTTCTTGCAGATTGAAATAAAACAGATAATGTCTTTGATAAAAGTTCTTTACTTTCATCATCGATATGTTTGTAACTTTCCAATAATCTTTTTGCAGTTTCCAATTTATTTTTACTCAACTCTGATAATGTTTTTGCTTCTGTAGTATTTAATATATCAAACAAAGTATCAAAAAATTCTCCTCTTTGTTCAGGGCTCACTTCTTTTAACCAATTAGTTATTGTTTTATCTATAAACTCACTTGAATTTGTTAATTCATCTTTAACAAACTCTCCACCTAATACTTGCCATGTATATAAGTCATGTTGCATAATACCTGTTTGAGTGCTTTTTAATATTGTTATTTCTTCTTGATGATTTAATAATCTTCCTATTATAGAACTTTGCGGAATATATGTATGTACTTTTTTAATTATATTTTGATATTGTTTACTATTTATAATTTTATCACAAAAGCCAGGTCCATCATTATTATAAACATTAATAATTCTATCTTGTATTTCTGTATCACAAAATGCTGCTGCATAAACAGCCAAGTTTCCACCTTTTGAATGTCCACCTACTCTAATATTGTTTTTATATTTATATGCTATATTATTTAAATAATTTGCTGCATCTGTCTGGGCAGGAACTAACTCACTAAAGCTCATATTAAAATCTTCTTTCCAGCCAACAATTGTGTTATCTGTCCCTCTATAAGCTACATATATCGTATTATCTGGCATTAAAATTGTAACTGCTGAAAATTGTTTTTCCTGTTTTGGATCAATTTTGTTAATATAATTTGTTAATTTCATTTTTCCAAATCTTGTACTTTTAGCTAGTATAGGAAATAATGTTGTATCTTCTTGTTGTAATATTCTTCCCTTATTTTCTAACTTTTCATATTTTTCATAAGCCTCTGTAATAGAAATCTCTTCTTCTCCATTAACTACCCCATCTAATGGAAAATATGATAAACGTGCTAAAATCAAATTATCAATTTCATTAAATTCTACTTTTTCTATACTTAAATCTCTCCATTGTATATAATCAAATATATTTGCCATTAATAATTCCCCCCATTATTATTTTATTTATTAATAAATTCTATTATTTGTTTTGCTACTAATTCTTCTTTTCCATCATAACTATGGTTACTTCCATCTATATAGTCTATATCTTTTTTATCATTAATAATAATGTTATTTACAAGTGAAACTAACTCATCTGCTTTTTGTATAATCATTTCTTTATCATTTCCCCATCTCATAAATAGTGGAATATCAATATTATTTAATTTTTCTAACTTGTTATCTCTTCCATAACCTGCAAAATCAATATCTTTATTGTATTTAGCATATCTTAAAAATGTTTTCACACTAATAGGATGTATAAAAGCTTCTTTAGGCATAAGATCTTTTACTTTTCCTTCTTGTTCTTTTTCTTCTGCTAATCTTAAATAACTATTAAAATTTTCTCCTAAATATATTTCTAATGTTTTAGGAATATCTATTAAAGATAATAAAATAATTCCTTTTATACTATCTAATATATCATTTTCTTCCTCTTCTTTTAATTCATTATACGTATATACAATTTTAGTACATCCTAAACTATGTCCTTGTAAATAGATTTCTTTATATCCTAACTCCCTTAATTTTAGAATTGCTCCAACAATATCTTCATATCCTTCTAATACATCTTCATAGGTTGTACCACCTAGTAATTTTTCTTTTTCTCCATTAATATCTTTCTGTATATATCTTACTAATTCACTTCCTCTATTGTTAAAGCAGAAATAATCAATATTATTTTGATTCATACATTTTGATAATATATCTTCTCTATTTTTTAAACAATTACTGCTCATTCCATGTACTGATAATATTACTTTATCAGTTTTTTGATTACTTTCATACAATAATCCATTTAGTTTTAGTCCATCTGTTGCTAAAAAATCTATTTTTTTCATAAAACCAACTCCTTTATGTGCTTATTATAACACTTTTGGTTATATTTTATCAATGAATTATTTTTATAATACAAAAAAAGAGTAAATCTGTAAGCCGGGTTCTGTCATTTAAAACAGTCATTTATCTAGGATAGCTATTGCTAGCTACCTCAAGCCACGCAATTTAAGAAGGCACCGAGCAGGTTTAATCTTCTTAGTTAGGTGTTGCTCCAGATGGGGTTTACATATGACCCATTATGTCACCATAATGGCGGTGAGCTCTTACCTCACCTTTTCACCCTTACCAATAAATTTGGCGGTTATTTTCTGTTGCACTTTCCTTAAGGTTACCCTCACTAGACGTTATCTAGCATCTTTGCTCTATGGAGCCCGGACTTTCCTCTCGTAATTCCTTTCGGAGATTTACCAGCGACTATTCAATTTACTCTATTTGTTATTTTATCACAAAATGTCTTAAAAAGTCTATAGTATTATTTATATTTGTCAAATTTTACAGATATGCTGGTTACAGTTCAGTAAGAAATGATTATGGTGTCCAAGCTTTGGCTCCCACTATAACACTTGAATTTTATTTAATGACGTTTGATTGGAATGAAAAATAGAAAATTTTTTACAAGAAAATGAGTAATGTTCACGGGCAAAATTATTATTATATAAATTTAAACTTTTCTCGGTTCAATACATAATCCAAGAATTTCTAAAATAATTTAATGGCACCCTTTCACTTAGTCCGAGCTAAAGCTCGACGCGAACATTTTCCATTAAATTATTTAAGAAATTCTAAGATTACTTCAATTACATTCAAAAAGTTTAAATTTATATAATAATAATTTTGAGCCTGAGTGTGAAGTGAACCCAAAATATTAGACAAAAAAGTTTAATAAGGAGGGTTCATTTTAT